>Ga0123341_1001088_pt1 | contig 19417 bp, 19 predicted proteins | sample Turbeapinknodule_FD_89959 | JGI IMG/M metagenome (GOLD analysis project Ga0123341, IMG submission 89959) | Root nodule microbial communities of legume samples collected from Mexico - Turtle bean Mexico pink nodule | ecosystem: Host-associated > Plants > Roots > Nodule | place: Mexico: Nepantla...
CTCTAATTTAGTTACTATTGCAATTAATTATTTTGATATATAAAAATTGATTTTTATTTCATAATTTTCTCGTAATGTTTATTATATATATTTATTTTTAAACTCATAACATACTACCGTTTTTCATAGCTTCATTTTCCTATACACACTAATGTTTTATCATAATAAACAAAGTGTCTTTGACTTGTTAAATCAATAGAACTTGATGCAGCTTTTTTAGAGTTCACTAGGTAATGAAAAGCACAGAAATCAAATTCCAAAGGAATCAAGAGTGTTCCGATCTAATTCTCAACATTTTCTTCACAACCTAAAAGGCTGCAAGGGAGTATTCCCATCAAGGCATTTCTCATCAAAGTAATGTGCCATGACATCTTTCACAGTAGTGTCCCTGTAGATTGGAGGGTTTTCTTCTGATAACAATTCCTTCATTGGACCTACAACCTTGGATGTACCATGTAGTGCTGTGTTTATAAAGAAGCTTGCTACTGAAATTCTGGGGCCTGTATGCTTTGCCAAGACCCGGTGATAAACACTCATGAACATACCATTTGTTATGAGCTGCACCATCCAAAAGGAGATTGATAATATAAACACCAGAAGTTGTGTTATGTCAATGATTTTACTTTTGTAAAACCATAACAGTAGATGGCAACAACACCAAAATTTCAAGAATAGAATAAATATTTTCTATTATGTTATAAGTAAAAGTAAATGCAAAACTAGATCTCTCAAGGATCTTGTGGAAATGAAACTAAGAAGCAAAAATGGACAATACAACATTAAGGGAAATGGATGATGCTGAGAGAATGAATAAATCACAGTGCCATGATGAAAGTAACAAACAGGAGATAAAGTATATCTATGAAGGTTTCATTATTACTGTTGAACTTTGTAGGTTATGGATTGACAACACTATTTACATTAAATTTTCTCATTATGTATATCTTTCATCAATTTTTGTTGGTTCAAAGGAAACAATCACAAGTATGAATATCAGAAGAAAATAGAGAAATGTGATTATTATACATACATGTGTTTATAAAGTACTTACCTGTAGAAAATCCCCAATGTTTACAACAAGAGATCCATGCACTGGATGAACATCAACCCATTGATTCTCGTGAAGAACTTGAAGACCACCCATTTGATCTTCTAGAAGAATTGTCATGAAGCTACTATCAGTGTGCTTAGAAGTTCCCAGAGTTAATTCAGGTTCAGGGCAGGCAGGGTAGTAGTGACCCAAATGAAATTGTCCATCAGCAGAGTCCAATTCTTTAAGATAAGAAGGATTAAGGCCAAGTGCTTCTGAGAATAGCTCAAACATTGTATACCCCAACATCCTTACTTTCTTTGAGTATTCAATCACAATATCTCTACAAATACATGATCATTGTAACTAAGGAAAAAAGGCTCAAATTTGATAGGTTCAACAAGTCAAATCTTGATTTGAATTAATTAAAGTTTTCATAATCTTAATGTTAAATCAATAGTAGATATACTCTTGATGACACAAATAAATGTCATGTAATGTTACCTGCATACTATTGGTATTTCTTCTGGACTGGGAGGATCAGGAGTTAGAAAAAATGAAATTGTGTCCCTCCAGTTAGCACCCTTGCCTCTAGAAAGGTTTACATTGGAGAAGTATTTGACTTTCTTATTGCTATCTCTGGAGTAAAAGGTTTTCCTTACCTCAGAATCTTGTTCATGAAACCTACGGATTCCACATATCATCTCATTCAAGACCTCAACACCAATACCATGATTGATCACCTGAAAAAATCCCCACTTCTTGCATGCACTTCGAACCTTGTCAACTACTTCAGCACGTAGGGAAGAGTTTGTGTCTATGTCTTGGAGGTCTATGATGGGGACACTCAACTTTGAGTCACCTTTTGAGATCTCATTGATGTCTAATTCATGATGGAACATGCGTGGAATCTTTGTTAAGCCAGAGTCTAATTGGCCTTTCACACCTAGTTTTGTATCATCAAAAGCTTTGACTTCAGCTGCCCTATCATAAGTAAAACTGTTACTTGCCTCTGACTCTAAGTTGTTGGTGTTTGTCACCACCATATTGGAAAACTAGCCCAAAATAAAAGTTCTGTGCACCAAATCTGACAGTAACAATGCCATTATATACTCCCTTGAAAAGATAATGCAAAGAGGACAATAGAATAGCTGGTAGTGTTGAAAAACACTATGCATTTCTCATATTATAATCCACATGAGGCCAAATCTCTACAACTATCTCCCAATAGAGACATTTTTATTTGAATAGGTGGATTTTAAGCTTAATTCAATCTTAAAAAATTGGTTTATAAGGTGATGTTTGCACCCACGTATTATAGTTGATGTGAGATCTGCAACACACTCCTCACACCAAGACTTGTCAACTCGTGCGTGAGATTATATATTCATGGATGGCTCGATAGCGGGTGACCTGATAAGTCTAACAAACTCTCGTTAGGATATGCTCTAAATGACTTTGATACCATGTTAAGAAGTGAACTTTAAGCCTAATCCAGCCTTATAAAATGTCGGAAATCCCACATGAAGAAGTTAAACTTATATATTATGAAATGTTTTTATTTATAATCGATGTGAGATCTCGAAGAGATCCAAACCATGCAGTGTCTAACCTCAAACTTCAATCTTAAGACCTCTGGTTAAGGTGCAACAATTTGGTTCCAATTATTTATGAACTGGTTAATATTTGTTTGTTATCCATGAAAACCACGTTTGAATTATTTATTACTGCTTACGTTTAGTGATAGTAATATATACTGTTTCAATCACCCACTTGACTAAGACAACCAACTTGTTTAATCAAAGATTCTAACAAAAACTATAGAAGTCTAAATAAGATGTTTATTTGATGGATTAGAGTTGTTTAAAACAAAGATGCTGACTCTCCAAGAGGCAAATTCTGGCCAGATGGTTCAATCAAAGACATACAAGAGTACAAAAGACACGTCTTTGTTGAAAAATAAGCAATATTTTGCGCAATCCAAATTTGCTTGAATGAAATGTTTAATCTAAATTATTTTTAGAGTACATGTTTTAAGCTCACTGGAATCATTATTCAGTAGTTTAATGGGCTGTCTTTACTCATGATAACAATCTATGAAGATTTCTAATTTAAATGCATTAATTAAAAGAATTGTGGATATTAAAAATAGAAAATCAACGATGATGCAAAATGAATATATGGAAATGATATTTATGTTTATTTTTAAGAAAGTGTTTTTGACTTTTAAGATATAAAGAAAGTAACATGTGTTTCCTTCGTGATTTTTCATATAATAAGAATCAATTACCTTTTATAAAATAATTGATATTTGAAAACTAAACTTCAAAGTTTCACTATTAAAGTTAAAGCAAATAGGATATCTGATGTGAGTTGATTTTATAATTACACATTTTAATTGGTTGCTCTTATTTATGATTTTGAGATTGACGAGAATCTTAAGAAGATTCCTACTGTACACGAACTTAACAAAATCACTAAGTATGTGTGAAGGTTCACTTCAAAAGGACAAAGAAAAAACACAAATATATGGTGTGATGATGATGAGGTGCGGAATTAAAGAACAAAAAATGGAAAAGATGATCGAATGGAAAAGAAAAGATAAGATGAAGAGATAAGAGATGCTTATGAAGTAAGGAAGGATGGAAAAAGAGTTGAGATAAAGGAAGCTTATGGTGAAGATGATCATGCCACTTAGAGGGTGGGAAACTCCAAGATAAGTGAAGGAAGAGTTGGCACTTGAAATGCTCACACAATCAATAAGACCCAAATCATTTAGGAGACCAAACTTACTAATCACTCAAGCAAAGTTTTTTTACTATATTCAAAATCTAGGTGAAAATACATGAGGCAAGACACTCTATTTATAGGAAAGGGTGCCTTGATGGGCAAGATGGGTGAAGGGTAGAAATGGAAAGGGAGAGGGGTTGCCTAGGGTGTTGATCATAGTGAGATTTAGGCATAACTTCTAGAAGGTAGGTTAAAAACCCTAATTCTAGGTGTCATGTCTTAAAAAAGTGGGCTTGGTACAAGCCCATTTTGTTAAGTACACTCCATTTTATGCTATGTGAACCTACTCTAACCCATTTTTCTATTTGGACCCCAAAAGTGAGACCAAATTATTTATAAACATGTTTTTGTCTTTTAAGAAGACCAGAAGAAAGAACATTTGATGTTTTGTTCTATGCCAAGTTCTTCTTCTAGTGAGGTTTGTCTGATATTTGTTAGGGCCTTGACTTGATTGCTGAGATGACTGCTCACGGTGTGAATTGTATCTTGAGTCCTTCGTCATTTTCTTAGTTACTTTGATTGTATCAATTTCTTTAAAGAAAAATAAATCAACCAGAAAGAAAACACTAGATAAAATGTTGTAGAATTGTAAGACTTGAACAACAAAGAGAAAATAATATTTAAAGTGGAATCAATAAGAAAAAGTGCCTTACATATTTTAAATCAATAAAAAAAAGTAATAATATAAATGATAAGTATGAATAAGAACTCAATTAATTTGTGTCGACCCCATAAATATTGTTTCTTTTTTGCTATTGGCATATTAATTTTAGAAATTTTTTAGGATAATATGATTTTTGTTACCACTGATGATAAATAAAAAAGAAATCTATATGGACTTGTTTTCAAGTAGGTTTACACTTGTTTTTCTTGCACCAAAATATATGGACTTGATTTAATTGAATCCTTCCTTCTTTCCATTCAAATTTTCCAAAGATTGTTTAAATTCGTTAACAAATTTAACTATTAACTAGAATCATTTGTAAATGAATGTTGGTGAATTGAAATCTTGATGTTGATTACTCCTGGTTTGGCATAATTATTATTTTTTCTGAAGAAAAAGTACAGTGACATTTATAGCATATATACTATAGAGATTGAAGTAGGAAGGTGACCACTCTTTCAGGAAAAACTTACATAAAAGAAAATAAATTTATATGTAATCTGAGAATAATATACTCAGCAGTTTATGTTGTATTATCATAATACAGGAACTAGAAGTACAAAATACTTAAGGAGTGAATTAACCTTGTTCTGTCTCTGAACTTGATGTTGTTTATTTAAATTTCACAAGATACTGAAAATATCACAGTCAAAGGCACAAGTTAACAGTGATAAAATGCACACTAAAGCCAAAGGTGCTCCTAGAGAACCAAAGTTGCTCCAATCGAATTCTCAACCACTGCACAACTTAAAGCTGTCCAAGGAACTGTTTCCATCGAGGCCTTTCTTAAAATAATGCTCTTTAACATCTGCTATGGTAGTGTCCCTATAGATTGGTGGATTGTTTTCTGATAACAATTCTTTTATTGGACCAACAACCTTTGATGTACTCTGTGGAAATGAGCTTGAAAAGAAGGTTGCTACTGAAATTCTGGGGCCTATATGCCTTGATAAGACCCGATGATACACACTGACAAACATGTCATTTGTTATAAGCTGCATCAACAAGAAGATTGATAAGATATAATCATCAAAGTTGTTTATGTCAGAGATTTTAACTGTGATAAATCATAACAATAGATGGCAGAAACACCAAGATTTCAAAAATAAAACATTCGAATTGAATTATAGACGGTAATCTAATCAAAATGCTAAAGGAAGTGTTATGGTTAAGATATTAGTGTCAGTCCAATTAAAGAAAAGATGAAAGAAAAATAGTGAAAATGGTTTGGACACATACAAAGAAGACCACTGGAAACATCAAGGAAACCAAGAAAGACATGCATGTGTTTACAGCTCTTACCTGCAGAAGATCCCCAATGTTTACAACAAGAGATCCATGCACTGGATGAACATCAACCCACTGATTCTCATGAAGAATTTCAAGACCACCAATCTGGTCTTGCAGAAGAATTGTCATGAAGCTAATATCAGTGTGCCTTGAAGTACCCATAGTTAATTCAGGTTCAGGGCATGGTGGATAGTAGTGACACAAATGAAATTCTCCTTCAAAATAGTCTAACTCATTAAGGTAAGAAGGAGGAAGGCCAAGAGCCTCTGAGAACAGCTCAAAGATTGTTAAGCCTAATGCCCTTACTTTCTCTGAATATTCAATCACAATATCTCTGCAAATACATGATTATTTCATCATAGAAAATTGAAGTCCACGTCTGATAGTGTCTAAAAGTGTACAAGTGACTTGGATTATATCTGATGTAATTCACGTGAAGTGTGAAAAAAAAAACTCTTGATTGTTACAAAAATAGCACCTACTTCACAAACTACAACTGATGTTTTTTTATCATTAACGAAAACAGAAAAATTTTCCTGCAAACCAAGCCCATGGCTGTTTTGCTATATACAAATCTTCTAAATTAAGTCTCTATTTTTGAAATATAATCTCAATCACTGATTAGATAATCCACAATTGATATTAATCATGGGTAATAAAGTCAAAATTAGTATTACTTAATTACCTGCACACTGCTGGTATTTCTTCTGGATCAGGAGTAGAAAAAAAGGCAATTGTGTCCCTCCAGTTAGAAGCAGGATCTGTAAAAAGGCTACCATTGGAGAAATATCTAACTTTCTTATTCCGATCCCTTGAGTAAAAGGTTTTCCTCAACTCACCATCTTGTTCATGAAACCTTTGGATTCCACATATCATCTCATCCAAAACCTCAACACCAATACCATGATTCACTACCTGGAAAAATCCCCACTCCTTGCATGCCCTTCTAATCTTGTCAAGAGCTTCAACGCGCAGGGATGAATTTGTGTCTATGTCTTTAAGGTCTATGATGGGGACAATAAACTTTGAGTCATTTGGTGTGTTTTCAGTGTGGTCTTCCACCTTGGTATGATAGAACATGCGTGGGATCTTTGTGACTCCAGAATCTAACAGCCCTTTAACCCCAAGTTTTGTTTCCTCAAAGGCTTTGACTTCAGCTATTCTATCATAAGTGGAATCCTTACTGCTCTCCGACTCTAACTGATTTGTGCTTGTGGTCGCCATAGTAAGAAACTGGCAGAAAATACAAGTTTTATCTGTGCTAGATAAATGAAATAACTGAAGTTACTTTTATCTTGGAAAGATAGAGTAGTTAGATGAAGAGGACAATGATAGCCGCCAGTGTGGAACGAGTAGACACGTTCTAGAGAACCCCTATTTTGATGCCTAAAAAATGGTTTTGTTAGCACATGCTTGTTTTTGGTAGCTCATGCTTGTTTTGGTAGCTCGTTTGTTGTCATTCTAAATATCTAATAAAAGTGCTGAAAATTTGAAAATTTGTTTGATCTTAGATGATAATGATGATACACGCTACACACTACATGTCGGATGATTAAAATAGAGAAAGAAATTACACTCTTAGAAATCTCACATCAACTAGAGATTAAGACTTTTTATAGTACATAAATGAGTATAAAGCTCATTTTATGAGCTGGTTTTATAAAGTTAAGTTTAAAGTGCACTTCTTATTTAAAGGAATAAAAATGAAAAATGTAATAGTAACAAAAATGATAAAGTGGATAGTTATTTGGTTTGGGTTGTTAGTTTTTGTTTATTTCCTTGACCCATGTCTTTGGCCCATGTTCCCTTTTTTATAAGTGTACCCCTGTAATTACAACAGACTCACTGAAGTAAATAATATTTTTTCTCCTTACCTTCATACCAGTTTTTCTTCTTTCTGTGCTTCTTCAGACTTAGGGTTCATCAAGTCCCTTTTCTGTTCATTCTGGTTTCGTTTACAATGTTAATATTGCAGCCCCTCATTTGATCCAAAGTAGAAGCGCTTTTGTCTTCTAGAGTCTTTTTTTCACCGATTGGATTGAAGCCACAACACCTTCAACCATCTCCCACAAAGCACATCTTCATCTCAGTTTTGCATTAATCGTGTTAAAAAATATAATGTTAAGATAAATATCTGCATAAGAAAAGGCAAGATGTGGAATAATTGTAAAGATGATAAAAAATTAATTAAGGTTGTTTCTACCCAGTAGAAGCACCATTGAAGAGAGTAGATTACATAGTTTTTGCTCCTTTGAAATGGAGAGAAGAAAAGTAAGAAAAACAATGGACAAAATTGTTAAGAGGAGTCTGAATATTTGTGAAAATGTGGTGCTCAACATATTTCTAAACCAAAAGATGTGTAAAAGGTCACTGCACAGGTTACAAACCCATTTAGGATGACACCTCAATCTAGCAATTTGGTTTTTAACTGAGATAATGAATCGTGTGATTTGTGTGTGTAGCCCACAAAAGCCTTTTATTGTGGTTGTTGGATCATGTTCTATGAAATGTTTCCAATATATCTTTTTAAATCAGTGGGATCATATGATCGCGATGATAGATCTCAGATGGACCATGTTGAATGGAGTAAGGAATGAAGATAGATGTGTAACATGCCAGCAAAATGAACAACCCGTTAATACACATGCAGAAGAAAATAAGGAGGGAAAGTTAGTTTTCGGAGAGGACCATGTGGAGCTAGATCCTGTTTCATTGGGCCAAAGAAAAAGCATGATGGGAAGGAGAAAAAGTTTCATCGGGTTAACAATTAAAACCTGCTACTGTGATAAAGATTAGTACTACTGAGAGGCAAATTCACAATATTATTTTTGTGATGAGAAGCTTATAATATAAAATTGGTAAATCCTGATACTAGCATTTTCCCTTATCTGAGTTGCTAGCGAATCTGGAACCCGAAATGGCTTCGTTGCTGCATACATATAGTTATGTTTTTTCAATTCCTACATCTTTACCACCTCCTAGAGCTATTATTTGATCAAATACTCACCACTACGTTAACATTTTTTTGACTCATAACATAAGTATCTCGATTTTCAAAGTTACTTTGACTTGAAAAAAAAATAGTTAATGTCACCAAAATATACATTTTCCATGGTACCAATGCTTAGCGGTTCAAGTATTCAGAAATTTGTCTAACATCTCACTAACACCAATGCTTAACAGTGAATGCAATAGGTTATTATCATACCACTACTTTCTCTTTCGTCTCCTTTCTACCCATTTTCTTTTATCTCTCTTTTTCTTCCATTCAAACACCCCAAAAATGGAATGTACAATTTCATATAGTTTGTGCACGATGGACCTGGAATCTTTCATTGCAACTTTGGCATAATGGCTGTTCTGGAGTGATAAGAAACTAAACCAAGTGTCACAATTTCAAAATATTGAATGGGTGTGCAAGACTTAACCATGATAAATGCAGACTAAATGTATCTCAGTGAGAATCATGAGGGCACCATCCAATACGTGCTTTCACAACCTTAAAGGCCGCAAGTAAGAGTTCCCATCATGGCCTCTAGCATAATAATTTGTCAAGATTTCTTTCATAGTAACGTCCATGTAGACAGGAGGGTTTTCTTCTGATAACAATTCCTTTATTGGACCATAAAGCTTCGATGTGCACTCAGATATGGTAAAATTCATGAAGAAGGTTGCTACAGAAATTCGAGGGCCTATATTCTTGGACAGGACCCGGTGGTAAACACTGATGAACCTGTCATTTGTCATAAGCTGCACCGAGAAAAGAAAATATATGATTATAACTTTAAGTCCCAGATATTTTAGTTCAGTTTTGTATCTTGTCTTTCATGATTAATCACTTTTGAAAGCAGCATCTTAACATAAATCTCCCACTCTCACAACCTGGAAATTTTATTTCTGAACTTGAAAGTATGTGTTGCCATCATGGTCTTGAATCACAGGTAGAAAGATAGATCATCCAAAACGTGAACAATAAGACAGATGAAAAGTAAGAACAAAGATAAATCAAAGGTATGTGAAGATATGTTGGTCTGAACAAAGTTGTGGTGCATATGGTGTTACTATGACAAAAAGGATGCTAATAACACATTATTTGATTTACTCTTTTAAACACACTTTTTTTTACAACTAAAAGTCATTAAAAACAAAGGACATTTGGCTAGTCTTACTTCTTGTTTACCACTCTTACTCATAATTTTTTAATTTCTAAGAAATCTTAATCAATGATAAGTAAAACTAGCATAACAAACTTATTTTCAGTGGTGCTGTGATCTGTTTAGTACTTTATACTAAGAGTAAAAAACTGTTACAGAAGTTACCTGTAGAACATCTCCAATGTTTATAACAAGAGCTCCATGCACCGGAGGAACATCAACCCATTGATTCTGATGAAGAACTTGAAGGCCACCAATCTGGTCTTGCAGAAGTATTGTCATGAAGTCACAATCAGTGTGCTTTGTAATGCCCATAGTCAATTCAGGTTCAGGGCATTGGGGATAGTACTGACCCAAAATGTAAAGTGCCTCAGCACAGTCCATTTCCTTGAAGTAAGAAGATTTAAGGCCAAGAGCCTCTGACAGTAGCTCAAAGATTGTAATGCCCAAACCCCTTACTTTTTTGGTATATTCAGTCACAATATCTCTACAAATGCAAGATTATTTCATCAAAGATAAAACAATTTTGATAGGTTGTCCTTGATCAAGTGCCATGTGACAAACTAAGGCTTGTTTTGAACACTTTTTTCTCTAACCTTACAAACTATTGGAGATGAAGAAGAATTACCTGCAGACATGTGGCATTTCAGCAGCGTTGGGAGGGTGAGGATTCGCCACAAATGCAATGGTGTCTCTCCAATGAGCAGCCATGTCTCTGAGCAGTTTCCCATTCGAGAAATACCTTACTTTCTTCTCCTTTTCTCTACAATAAAACCGTTTCCTCTCCTCACCGTCTTGCTCATGAAACCGGCGAATCCCATCCAGCATCTGCTCCAAAACCTCCACGTCAATCCCATGATTCACCACCTGAAAGAACCCCCACTCGCGGCACGCGCTCTGAACCCGGTCAACCACCTCCACGCGCCGTGCGGAGTCGGTGTCGATGTCGCGGAGGTCAACGATCGGGAAGGCAAGGGAGGAGTCGGTGGGTGACGTGTCGGTGGGGTCCAGGTTGACGTGGAACATGGGTGGGACTTTTGTGACCCCTGATTCTAGAATACCTTTGACGCCGGTTTTCGACTCTTCGAACGATACAACCTCGGATATTCTGTTGGGAGAGTGGGTGTGGCACACGCGCGGTGACGGTTTGGGATTATGCATTGTTGGATTTGGAGAGTGGAGTTTGGTTAGATGGAGAGAATGAAGAGAAAAACCAGTTGCCATGGAGAGAAAAATATGATACCTTATCATCTTGAATGTAAACAAATAAAAAATATTTGAAGTACATTCAACTTACACATGATTCTATCTACACTAATAATCTGTGTTTTTTATTCATGTAGTCCTGCAATCAAATAGAAAAACGGCACATGCAAGGCACTGTGTCTGTAGATACCACCGTAGCTTGGTTCATGGGAAACGATTTTTTTGGCTTTTTCTCATGAACCACGATTTCATTGATTCTCATGTTGATGTATGAGAAAAACATCTTTATACAAGAATTTCAGCAACTATCTTCAGCGTAAGATAAGATTGATAAATTTGTTGGATTGAGGCTTACTAACATAAATCATAATCTTAATATAGTTATTCACTTAGAAGTTAAACTCGCAATTTTGATTATTTGATGAAACATTTTCTTATTTGTTTCAATTAACTCTGGTATTTGAGTTTTTAATTTTCTCATCCCACTTCATTGGATTACTAAAGTTCTTCTCGTTCAAAAACTTCTTCGATAAACTTCTTCTGCATAAATATTATATTAGTTAGAAATAACTTTTGCTAGAAATAACTTTTGCTGTTGATAGAACGAATGATCAATAAATCATTGAAATACTAAATCTTTATATTTTAGTCGTTAACAAAAAGTACTTAGTTTAATAAGGAGTACTTGATATATTTTAGTCGTTAACAAAGAATACTTAGTTTAATAAAAAGTTACTTGACTAAAGAATTATCGTTGACGGTTAATTAAGAGTGATCGTAATTCAAAAGAATACTTGGTTAATTAAGACTGACAAGATGTAAAGAATATTCAAAGTTAGTCAAAACTAACTTGAGTAAAGAATACTCTATTAACTAGGAGTAACTACGAGTTCAAAACATACTCGATTAAGTCAGGAGTGACTTGTATAAAAAATACTTAAGAAGTTAATTAAAGATTCCTATAAACCTAAATAATAATCAACATGTACTTTACACACCTTAATTGAATGGTTGATAATAATTAAATGTAGTTCGTGAGATAAACAAACCAATATAAATTGTTGTGTAATTGTTATCTTCTTCTTATTTCATTCACATTACAAGTTATTGTTATAAGTAGTAATAATAGAAGGAGGAGAGTTGATATGTTAATAGTCATTAAGATAAGATAAGATGTTTTATCAAATTTTTTAAAATATAACCTATTCACTTGACAAAACAAACATTAAAATATGTTAATGAAGTGATTGAATTTTAAGGTATAAAAACTTACATCTATGTGACCTTTCTGAACTAAAAAAGATGAAAATAAATTTAACATTCGAACACGTTCGTCTTATCGTTCTTTTTAATTTGACCTAAAACAATGTTTATATGTTTCATAAAAAAAACATGTTGAAAATTATTTGTTAAAAATATATTTTTCTTAACAAACTTCTGAGGTCAAACTTGCATCTGTTACACAAAAGAAATACAATATACTATTTAGTCAAAATAAACAATTTTTTTTTTATCATATCTAGATAAATGAGGCAGAAAAATTGACAAGTGTATTTAACATGACACATGAGATGAAAAATTCTCAATCTCATTTACAAACAATCATGTTCTTATAGTACATTTAATAAAATAATAATTTTAAAAAATTAAAAATTCCTTAAAGCACAGTTAACCATACCTTATTATGATTTTTCTGCTTTTTACAAATTTTTGGAAGATAATTCTTTTTGGTGAGAATATGCTTATGGGACCACCTTAACCTTTTGTTAATTATCAATAATCTATTTTGTTAAAATTATTAATAATCTATTCTGTAAGTCACCAAAAGGAGTTGTCATGTTTTCATTAATTGCCATTTTTCTATCCTATATGAATTCTAATTAAAATACATATTTTATTTTGATGTTATAAAATGTTAATAAAATGAAACAAAAAATTTATACAACAGACTAATGAAGAAAGGAAAAATGATTTTTACCAATTTAAAAAATTAGATATTTTTAAAAAATTGGATATTATTTATAACATCCTAGCAGTCAAAATTGAAACTAGTGCAAACAATACCCACGTGAGAGGTTATGGGTCTAGTAAAGTAACTGGTATAAAAGAATTTCAAATGTAAATTTTATTGAAATTCGGATTGAAAATACATTAAAAATGTGCTAATAAAAACTGACATTCATTCATTTAATTGTATTTATAATCATTTAAATAGCATCTTGTAACTTGTTTCAGTTACAATATGTCATTGGCCTCAATAAGATAATGTCAGTTTTAAAATAAATAAGTCTTTAACATCAATACAAAAAATTAAATAACAAACCCTGAAAACATCATTACAAAAACTAAAACATTTTTTCTCTATGCTTAAACAAACTATAACATAAAATAATATATATGTTTTATATTTTTATTATATCTCTAATTTATTCAATGCAACATACTCAACAACAATTTATAGAATTAGACTCTAATGGTATTTTATTATAAAAAAATACTGAAACAAAAAGAATGTTTTTTAGGCAACAAGTCAATGATTCTATGCATAAATTTGTGACAATCATGTTCACAGAAAATATTATTTCTTAGAAAAGTTCAAAATATTTCTTCCTTTTGTTCAAGTTAATTCTCAATCAACCAGCTGTTATTTGCGTGAAAAAAGTTCCATAACAAATAACATTGTTCTTCACAAAATTTAATAGGCTTTTCATAAAATACGTTATCTAAATCAATTACTACGCGTTTTAAAAAACAAAACAAAACAAAAAAGTAGGAACAACAACCATGTTCCATATAAACCACACAGTAACAAAGCAGCACATGCAATATAAAAGATTCAAGAAGAGAAGTTTGCAAAGTTGAGCATTTTTTTATGGAAATATAGGGTTCATGAGTATCTGATATATCCTTTTCCTTTTGGATATGAAAAAGTTAAGACTTAGGTAATGAGTCAATACCCGAACCACCACAAAACAAAGCAAGTTCTTGCTGTTTTCAGGATTGGTTCGTTCTTGACTCAACCCTTTTCTGTCTCAACCTATTCTTCTTCTATTCTAGAATAATATTCCATACATCCAAAATATAGGAACCAGGAACCTATGTTATGTTTTCTTTCAGAAGAAAATAAAAGGAAGTTCTTTTTTTTGTGATGAAGTTCTTAATAAGAAACTGTTGATCATGAAACACCTAATGCTTCTTTGACCTTTTGAATGGTGCATGAAAGGAGGGAATTCACAGTTTGAACTGACTCCATTGTGAACTTGGCTGATTGGTTGTCATTCTGCAACATTTGTAATCCAACTGTTAGCAAACAGCTACCGCCACCATCATTGTTGTCACTGTTGTTGGAGTGGCCGTCTGGCAGAATAGCAAATCCTGAGGGACGAAGAGCCACAAATGATGAATCTCCACAGTTCATCATCATGTTCAAAGATTGCATGTTGATGGGAGAATATACAACCATTGAGCCAGATGCATCAGTCCATGACTCTTGCAGATAAAACATGTTACTCTCGTTATTAGCATACTGCAAACAAAACAAATACAAGAGTGTTAAATCAAAGGTGGTAATGATCTTTGTTTAAACACATGGCCTTGTTTCTAATGAGCATGGCTTGGATTAGTGATAAGCTTTTTGGAGGTTTCAAACAAGAAAAAGAAAACAAACAGTTAAAGGCACTTACATGAAGGATGGAAACACAGTTTCCATGTTCTTGGCCTTTGGGAACATGGAGCATCTCCTTCATTGGACCACCTTTGGACAACATGTCCCATTCCCCTCTCAACTGTTCATTACGTAAGAAGTCAAACACCCTTTGTCGGGAAACGGGCATCCAGACAGAAGTTGAAGCACTCAATACAATGCCAGGAGCCTCATTTGGGTCGTCCACAGTTTTCCTGGCCATGATTTTCATGTCATCTGCCAGACTACCAATGTGAAGAACATCCCACTTGCGTGCAGATGAAGCACAAATCCCTGAGCAGAAGCACTCAGTCATGCGTTGTGCCAGCTTCATGATGCTTCTCCTATTGGATTGGCTAAGGACTGATATAAAGGATATCCATTAAATTGGAACTTGATGAAAAATGAGTCAAAGTGAGAAAGTTATCTTTAAGGCAGTGACAATATCCATACCTATAGGGTCATCAGATGGAGCAGGAGGGGACATGAGGATTGCCAAGCAGTCACACTGTCTTAGGAGAGATGCAATCCATCTCTGAGCACCAAAGCCAATGCCAGAGCTAACCAATGGACGACAAAGTTGGTGGATCACACCCTCATCATACTGAGAATGTTCAACCCATGTAATCTACAACAGTGTAATTTACCTTAAGCAACAATCTAGTACAAAATACTATAAATTTAATGCAATATGAAACACTTACCTTGGACAAACCATTGGTCATGTCCTGAATGATACAACCAGAAGGAAGCCTCTTACAACTCATTAATGGATGTGAATTGGCAGCATTACGAATGATATCAACAGAAACATCAACCACAACCCATACACCTTCAGCATGTTGCTTGCAGAACCTGAGGAAACTCAATTGACGAGTAGGGACCAGTGGGGAAAGCAGTTGAAATTCAGCTAACATCTGAAAAACATTCCCAAATTAGTTTGATTGAGCCAAAGGTACCAAACATCAAACACAACATAGAAACATACCACTTGCAAAGCTCCATTTCTCGTTCCATTTGTGCCACTAGATAACACATCCAAAGTGCAAGCACTAGCCACCATAGATGAAAACATCTCTGACCACCGATCCTGTTCAAATAATTCAAGTCCAAAAAATCATGATATTCAGTCAAAATTTATCAATATATCAAATTTTTCTGCTAAATAGTTTCTTTGAATTATGGCATACTTTACAATCTAGAAAGTAAATATACATGACACTAAGAAATTAGGTATCATACCACGTCCATGAATGTTTCCACAAGGCCTAAACTGCTGGCTAATACAACTCCAGTAGCCCTTGTAGCTTCAGTTACATAGCCAGCAGGTTTTGTTCCAACAAAGGTAGGAAATATTCCTGCGTATTCCTCACAGTTTAGTACTTCGTTCCTACCATCAGAACTCTTAATCCAAAGAGGGTTATCTTGTCGAGCCATCTTAACTAATTCATCCATAGCATTTATTGCAATATCTATAAGCATAGATCTTTCGAGATGGATTTCGTTTCCCATCATTCCCACTGGTACTCTAGCAGCCATACTTTGCATTGCAGGTGAGGAGCCTAAACCTCCATCACCAACATCAAACCCAATTGGCAAGGGCATGCCAAAATTGCTTGAACCACCAATTCCATTTCTTCCAATGGCAAGTTCAAGACCAGCATTTGTGGGTGGCAGAGACATAGGAGTGGCCAGTGATGAGAGGGACCTGCCCAAGAACTTGTTTGCTAATGTACATATTCGGTTCAGTTCATCCTTCAGACGAGCGTTTTCAATTCTTGTCTGGTGCTCCTCCAATGAAATTTGACCAGGAATGGCTGGACCACCACAGTTGTTACATATAGGATTAGCCAAAGCTTCCTTCATCACACCATTCTCAGCTCTGAGCTTGTCATTCTCCTGCTTAAGAACCATGTTCTCGTGCCTTTCCAATTGTGTCTGATTCATCAAAACCAATTCACTCAGTATAACATTTTAAGTGACATAAACAAATACCATTCTCTGCTAAATCAAATCAATTTAACTTACTTTCATTTGGGTTCGTCGATTCTGAAACCAGAACTTCACTTGCTTATTCTCCAAGCCAAGCCTCTTACTGAGATCAGTTCTTTGCTTCTCATCAGGATGAGGACACTCCTTAAAGAATCTAAAACAAAACATCAAAAACAAAGAAAAAATAAAAATCACCCCTAGCAGATAAATCACATTTGAAACAAGAAACAAATGATTTCATAATTGTATAAAGTCATACGCTTCAAGATCCTGGATTTGTTGAGGAGTGTGTCTATGGTATTTCTTCTTCTTTCTTTGTGGTTGATCATCGCCAACATCTTGATCATCACCAGATCCACCATCAAAATTATCACTTTCTGACCGACTTTCATAGTCATCATCCCTAAGCCTCCCCAGCAAATTACTCGTATCAAAACTCTCTCCAATTAGCCCCATTTCACTACGACCTTCCATTTTCCCTCACTGCAGTGGTAACAACAACAATGAGTTATAAAATGTACAAATCAAAATCATAATCCATACAGCATAAATAACAAAACAAGATTCATAGAGGGTTTCTAAACCAAATGGGAGATGAATCATAGTAGATAAATACAAGATTAAGGAGTTTTTCTTTAAAATGTTAATACATGAAGAAAGAAAGAAGTGAATCGACAACAAAAAACTGTTCATCAACTAACTCTATCAAAAACTATCACTCTTACCAACCATCAACCACAATTCACATTGTAGTTTGTTTCTAAACAAACCTTCAATCTCAAACCCTGTAAAAGGTCATGGATCATTTACTCTTTGCAAGTACTCTCTATATATTCTTCATTTCATCCTTCAACCATCGTGTTCTCTAGGCTCTATTCTAGAATTGTGTCTATCAGTTTTATCAAAACATCTTTTCACTTCTGGATTTTCAATCTATTTTTGACATAAACTAAAAGTGAGACAAATGTTCACAACAACATTAAATTTGTTTGGGTTAAAAATTGCAGACATGCAGAAAAGTAAAAAGTAAAAAGGTGTTCCCTTCTAATGCTTCATGCATGACTTTTAATCCATTCCTCTCTATAGAATTAACTTATGCCAGTAGCAAAATAACAATTCAATTTTCATAACCCACCAAAATAGAAAAATAAAAAGTCACGAGCACAAATAAATGCTCTTAATTGTTTTTCTTTGATGTGCCTCAGAAGTGACATGCCAAAATCCCTTGTTAATACTATTTCTTTTCCAAAACCCAAAAGGGTCTAAACACCAAAGTCGATGCAAACACAACAAAGTGATAAACTTTCTACCGAAAAGACAAAAACAAATTCAAGATTCACAAAGTGATTACTTTTCAAATGCATGGTGTCAAATCAAAGCAAACAACCCCGTTCACTAATAAAAGTTTGGAAGAACCAAAGAAAAGCAAAAAAAACATCAACTATAAAGAAATAAACATGGGTACAAAGTCAAAATTATACCTTTTAACTAAGCAGTCTCAAACAAAATGATAGTAAATTTTATTTTTCTTTTGTAATAACCTTCAGAACCTTCAACTCTTTTTCTCACTAGGATCTGTGGAAAAGAATAGAGAAAACATATTAGATGATATGTTATTATTACAATGACATTAACACATATGTAAAAATAAAAAAATGAAAGAAAATACTTTTTATTCAACACTACCAACAAGTGAATAGACAGTGACAGAGTTGACATACATGGACTCAGGAAGAAGAAAAGTTAGTAATTTGTGTTTCTCAAACATATGTAATTCTCTTAAAGAAATTAATTAAAAAAATAACCTTTTGGATCAAAACTCAAAACCCAATTCCCATTTTGAAATCCAATGTTTTGATCCTCTCTTTCTTCACTGAATTGCATGCAGAGTTTTTCTCTGAAAAAAATCCTCTTAAATCTGACACTCTTTTTCTCTGTTCTCTCTCTCTCTATAAACTCTTCAGACATTTGACAAAATATATAACATCTAAGAGCCGTGTGGGCCCCACTGACACACAAAACAACAGTTTCTTATGTTTGTTTTGCTCTTTCTTTAGCGTGTGAAACCAAGGACACGTGGAAGTCTGTGATTCGACACTACTGATTTCTGTATTACCTTGTCTTTCCACAGCAACAGTGTAATGCATGCAATACCGCAACAGCCCCATGGGGCAATATGGTCATTCAAAACAGTGGGTTCGTGTTGAAAAACATGTGTGCCACGAGTCTGTAATTGATAAAATCAAAATATTCAATTATAAAAAAATAACTTTATAAAAAGAAAATAAGAAAATAAAAAATAATTCCTTATTTTCATGCAAGTGCAAATTTGAATATTGTTTTATACTATATTTGAGGGCTAGATGGATAAAGAAAGAAAATCACAAAATCCCCTCTTTTATGTTTCAAATATTTTTTGCACTCTTTTCTAAGGTAAAAAATGAAAACTTTCTTAAACGGTCTACCACCTCTTAACATAATGGAATATTTATGATAAGACTACCCCTCCTACTTTTTTAATTTCTTTTCATTCAATTTTCTCTTAATACTAGCATAATACTTTTATGTAATACCATTTACTATTATGTTTATAAATCATTAAAAAATTA
>Ga0123341_1001089_pt1 | contig 19413 bp, 15 predicted proteins | sample Turbeapinknodule_FD_89959 | JGI IMG/M metagenome (GOLD analysis project Ga0123341, IMG submission 89959) | Root nodule microbial communities of legume samples collected from Mexico - Turtle bean Mexico pink nodule | ecosystem: Host-associated > Plants > Roots > Nodule | place: Mexico: Nepantla...
AATGCGGCTATTCAAATAACCGCATTCGTAAATCAAAATAATTTCAAAAATGCCACCGCGTTTTTTACGAAAGCGGGTAGCGCAAAAGCCGCACTAAATAAAGCGTATCATTTTCTTCTTTTTTGCACTAGTGGCTGCAACAGAACAAAATCTTTCCTCTAGGGAATGCATAAAATAATAACAGAATAGCCATCAGGGCACCAACTTATGTACCACTATCAGGGGTCCAGTCTGTTTACGTAGGCACCCTCAGCGTGGTGTTACGCTATCTTTCATTATACATGCAGGTTTAAAAGAAAACACTTAGTTAGTTTATACCCCATACGTACCAACCGCACCCCTAGGTCCACAATTACCCTTCGCTAGCCTCCTAGCCTTATGTATGAAGGATTACCTTAATTATACAAAAATGGACTTATACATACAACCGTGGTTTAGTCACATGACCCGTTATACTAGCCTAATAGCCGAGCTGACCTGCATGTGCCATGCATCGAAGTCCGACCACCGAGTGTTGAGCTCTAAGCGCTGTGGTCTAGTACAAAGATAATTTAAAATAATATTAATTTAAATTCAATGTAATTGAATGTGCTAAAAATTAGGAAATTTCTATCCAAACAAAAGATTAAGATTTTAAATGGTTTAACTAATCATTAAAAGGATGTTAGTGCTTAAGGTTTTCAATGCCACTTTTCCTGGAAAAAGTTGATAGAAAAAACTTACTATATTATTAGTAGATGATGTTCTTTCTCAATTAAATTTAAAATTTCATTTGGAAATGTGTAATATATTAATTAAATATAAACGTTTAAAATGAAAATCTAAACTTAAGTAAAAAAAACACCAATTATTTTATAGGAAAGTCTTGTACAAGGTTGATAGGTAATGATAAAGTATGGTTTACAAACTACAAAATATTTGTGTACGACACATGCGGTATATGGCTTAATTGTTTTGTTCATTAAAAGTGTGCCGGTGCTTTGGGTTTTAAATGCTTTAGTTAACCATTTTTTGCAATGCTAGTTTGTGAAATTGCTAGTTATTACAAATGTTTTTTTTGTCATTTTGTAGTTATTAAATATGGTAAGGACAAGTCATAACAATTAAAAATACATTTTAATCTAATCTTAAATTCGTTGAAATAATATTGTTATAATCAATTACTATATTTAAGATTTGTCTATTTTAAAACCTGCATTCTCATCATAAATTTACATGTAAAAGACATCTTAAAAGATTAAAAAAAAATTTAAATTATATTTAATATTGACTCTTAAATGATGCGAGACTAGTAGTCATACTAGATCACATCAATCGTATATAAATTTAAAATAATAAAATAGAAAGTCTTAAATTAAATTGACTTGCAATTTAAAAACAGAAAAAATGAGAAATAAAAATTATTTTTATGAAAATTATCATAGAAATAAATTGATAGTTTTAACTTTGCGATTTGACAAATCATATAAAAAACAAATTTATTTATGGAAAAATTTGTAGGTAACAAAAAATAATCGTAGTTAAATCGGTATTACCTACGAAAAAATTCGTAGGTAATGTAGACGTAGGTAATTTACGTACGAATGATGAGTCTGTGGATAACATCAGTCCGTAGATAATACACACTAATAATAGTTTGTATGTAATTCCTACCAACAACCATTCGTAGGTAATACTCACTAACTCTAATCCGTAGGAAATCCCACCAACTCTAATTCATAGGTAATACCCACTAACTGCAGCCTATAGGTAAAATCTACACACATATTACCCACCAAGTGTATTTCATGGGTAAATCCATAGGTAATCCTACAGTTGCATAAAAATGTTCATTCAAGAATTTAAATGAAATGTTTTATACCTTTATAAACATACAAAGTAATCCAATATATACCAATTGAACAATCTATTACTAATTGAATCAAACCTGTAATATTCAACACAATTAAACATCATCCAATACACCTAACATAAAATAAAAAACACATTTAATTTCAAATTCAAACATAACATAAGTCTGATCATATAAAGTATGTCAAACATAGCAATTCAAAAGTTAAGTCAACTTGAAATATATATAAAAATCTAAACAAACTTGAAATTGAAGATCCATAATTCAAAAGTCAAGATCGAAAGCTTAAAGTTCCTAATAGTCTACATAATCGATATCTTCATTTTGTTGTTGTTTAGGTGGTTCTTGTTGCTTGGGTGGTTCTTGTTATGGCTGCACTTGTTGAGATTGTTGTTCAAAGGCACTTCGTTTATCAAGTAGAAAGAAATGAAGAACAAATACAAACTAATAATTTCACTTGTTAACTAAGTCTTTCATTCTATCCCATATAATTTTAGACCTGTTGTTTTAGCTGCAAAAAGTCTTGTGAATCTGAAAGGAAGGTATATGATAGGTGAGAGTATGAACAAATTTAAAATTACGAGCAAGCTCTCCAACCTTATAGATTTGACCTTTCGTTTTGCTACCTGCAGCAAGAAGCCAACTTTCAGTTCTTATTTTGCCTTTTTATAGAGAAAGTTCAATACATGAACAACCAAGGAAGGAAAAGTTGGACGAGTAATTCAAACCATAACTTTGGATAGAAGCAAGAAAATGTTTCCTCTAACAACAATCAACCCTACCAACAACAAAAACAACGATGTTCTCCTTCATATAATGAAAGAACATTAAAGTTAGAGGATACGCTGGAAAAATCCATACTAGTTTCCTTGAAAAATCAAAAAGAACATTGAAACTTCAATAAGAAAGTTGGAGAAACAGGAACCTGGAGTTACAATCAGTCATGTGATCCATCACTTATCCAAACAACAACAGTTTGATGAAGCAGAAATTCACAACAAGGAATAATGAAAATCATTTTACCACAAGAAGTGGCAAAGTCATTGGAAGGAACATTAACAAAAATGAAAAGGTTGAAGAAGAAATTTTGAGAGAGGAATTTGAAAAAGAATAAAAAAGAAAAGAAGAAATTGAGGAAGAGGTTGTAAGGAATGAGGAAGAGAATGCGAAAAATGAAGAAGAATGGGACAAGAAGAAAATTGTTGAAGATGGAACTTCATTCCATTAATACCTTTTGTACCCTAAAGTTTTTTCCAAAAGACATAAAGGAAAGAAATTTACAAGATTCAAAGATATCTCAAAGCAGTTCCAAATAAACATTCCTTGTGTGGAAGTCTTGGAGCATATACTAGAATATGACAAATTTTTTAAAGAACTTCTCACCAAGAAAACAAAATTTCCAGAAGAAGATATGATGGAATTGGCAACTATATGTAGTGAACTTGTTCAAAAGAATATAAAATAGCATGAATTAAATGAGAATGAGGAAAGGAAACTACACACGCCAAGTCTAATGGATAGAACAATCCGTGTAAATTGTTTCTAAGGAAGGATATTGAACCCACAAGGAAGAGTTAAAATCTCAAGTATAATATTCACTAAGTATAAGAAAATGTGTAAAATTTTGTTGTAAAGGTTGTTTGTATGGTGAATTTTCAAGAAATTAAATAAAGAAAAGTAAAATATTTGTATGAGTCAATTGGTAAAATTGAGATTGGGGTTCATCCTTCTCCCTTGTCTGTATTTTTCAAAAGAATATAATATTCAATCTTAATTGATATTGATGCACATATAAAAATCATACATATCAATTCCTCGCATATTTATAAAAATTCCTTATCATTACGAACAAATGTTATAAAGCAATTAACATTTCAAATCTATTCCTAACATTCAAATATGTTAAGCATTATCATTTAGGTTAGATGCTTATAAGTACTTTTCAGTAAAATCTAAGGATCAAAATCATGAATAATTCAAGCTTTGAGAATAAAATGATAATACAAATCATTAATATTTTTTTTTAATATTATAGATAAATATGACCTCAATACATAAGAGCTTGAAGAGATTACTCTTAATCCCAAAGGGAAGAATTAGTCACTCATGTTGGCCATTACAAGCATGGAAAGAAAGAAAAGAAGATTCATTAGGTTTCTCCTTGACGATTGTCTCCTTTAGGGTTTTCTATCTCTTTCTCTATTCTCCCAATGAATGTATAGAGTTATGTCTCACGCCTTCTATTTAACCTAGTTGGGCTTGGGTTAAGTGACATCTCGCTTAAGCAAGATATTACTTGCTTAAGCGAGTTTGACGAGAAAAATCTCAACTTCGTTGGAGTGGATTCGCTTAGGCGAGTTCCTCTGAAGTGATCTTGCTTGGACGAGCTTGGGTGAGTTTTGGGCGAGATTTCAATGTTCCACCTTTGTTTTTTTATCTTGTCCATTCTCCTTTAGCTTTTTCATCTCCATTTTCCCCTAGAATCCTGAAATTAACACAAATTTAGAAATAAATCGTTCTCAATCTTATAATCACAAAATATTTAAAAAAATTAAATTATTGCTTTTTGTTACAATTGTAGGCCTAAAACAAGAGGGGGGTGAATTGTTTTTAAACGTTTTTCGCAAACTTTGAAGGTGTGGAGAAAGCCAATGAAGAATCAAAGCCAAAGGAATGAAAAAGCCCAAACTACAAAATTGTTTTAGTTGATTTCCAGAAAATCAACTGCTTGTTTTTGCGATTCAACCGGTTGTTTTTATCAACAATTAATAAAAACAACTTTAAAACAGATATAACAGAGATTAGGGAAAGAGAGAATCACAACCAAATTTATACTAGTTCACTCTTACACCAAAAGCTACATACAGTCCCCAGAAAAACCATTGGGTATTCCACTATGTAATCAAACCTAGATTACAAAACACAAACACCAAAGAGGTGATCTTAAGCCCTTCAAGAACACTCACCCTCTTTGATACACAATTGACTACAAGTTAGAACACCTTCTGACTGTAGACACAAGTACCTTACAAGTTTTACAAATATGAAACAAATACAAGTAAGAACAGGAAGGATCACATTTGATACAAAATAATTACAACAGTTCTCTATTCCACCCTTAACCAAATCAAAGCCTTAAGCAATCTTGCAATCTTGAAAAACTGTAATCTTTTTGGTAATCAAATATATTCTTATTCAGAGATGGAAACACTAGTTATATAGTCTTAAAAATAGCCATTTAAGACTTTTAATCAAAGGCCAAAACAATTTAGAATCATGGAAAATAGATTTACCAAACTTGACAAATTTTTGTTAAGATTTTTCAAAAAAAACAATTGATTGAAAACTCGATTCAACCGATAACAGTCAAGGCCAATTTCAACTTTTTCAAATCCTTTTCAAAACTAATAAGTGTAAAACAACTGATTGAAACGATAAATCAACATGTTGTTTTTCACTACTTTGAAAAACACTTTTCTTTTTAAAGAACTTGATTGATCCAGTTTTGGATTAAGCTAAGAGTGGATTGACAAATTCTAATCTACTCAGAACCCATGCCCACAAGTAGCAACTCATCCTTCAAGCAATTTTCATGGATTTGGAGACATCAAAGTTTTAAGTTGAATAATCTCCCCCTATTTTGATGAAGACAAATCTCTGGTTTGCTTGGGATGTTCTGTTTGAATTTGACAATACCTGCAAAACACAAAATGTGCATGTATCAGAGAGTGATCATATCCAGATCCCCTTGCACCACCAAACCAGTTTTCACTATGTGATTTTCACAAGGAAAATAAGCAAAATCAATGTGAAAAATCAGTATGAGTAAGATGCACAATCAAAGTTTCTGCAACAGCTAACCAACAATTAAACAGCTTTAAACCAGCAACCAAACAACATGGAAACTAAACCAAACCATAATAATCTCCCCCTGTTTTTCTTCATAAATAGAATAATCGAAGGGATAAAAGACAATTATGAAAGAGTGTTAGAGTCAATAATTCCCAACTATTTTCTTAAGATAAAAAACTTGTCCTTTGACAAAGGCTTAGTGAAAATGTATGCCAGTTGCTTTGCTATTTCAATGAACTTCACATCACAATCTCCATTACTGATATGATCCCATATAAAGTGATGACGGATCTCTATGTGCTTTGTCCTGGAGTGCTGAATCTGATTTTTGGTAAGATTTATAACACTTGTGTTGTCACACAACAAAGGTACCTTGCTAACTTTCAACCCAAAATCTTCTAGTTGTTGTTTAATCCAAAGAATTTGTGCACAACAGCTTCCAGCAACAATGTATTCAGCTTCAGCAGTTGAAAGGGCTACACAAGCTTGCTTTTTGTCGTGCCAAGATATGAGACTTGAGCCAAGAAGATGACAAGTCCCACTTGTGTTTTTTCTATCCAATTTGCACCCTGCAAAATCAAAATCAGAGTATCCAACTAGATGTATAGGAGGATGAGAAGGATACCATAAACCAACTGATGTTGTCCCCTTTAGATACTTCAATATTCTTTTAGCAACTTTAAAATGAGTTTCCTTTGGACTGAATTGAAATCTTGCACAAAGACACACTGAAAAAATGATATTCGACCTACTAGCAGTGAGATAAAGCAAGGATCCAATCAAACTCCTTTATTTGGTTATATCCACTGTTGTTCCAGCCAAATCACCATCCATGTAGCAGCTTGTGGACATTGGTGTATTTTCCTTGCACTTCTCCATCTCAAACTTTTTTAGAATCTCCTTGTAATACTTGGATTGACTTAGAAATATGTCATCCTTATATTGCTTGACCTGCAGTCCCAAGAGGAAGGATAACTCTCCCATCATTGACATTTCGAATTCCCCCTACATAGCTACCATAAATTTTTTACACAAGCTATCATTAGTAGCATAAAAAATAATGTGATCAACATACATTTGGACTAAAATAATACCAGAATTTGACTTTTTAATGAAAAGAGTCTTATCAAATTTTTAGACAAGAGGAAATTTTTAAGCCTCTCATACCATTTTTTAGGAGCTTGTTTCAGCCCATATAAGGCCTTTTTCAGCTTGTAAACATGATTAGAGAGTTGATGATCCTCAAAATTGGGTGGTTGTGATATATATACCTCTTCATTGATAATCCCATTTAAAAAGGCATTATTCACATCCATTTGGAATAGTTTGAACCCGCTCATATAGGCAAAGGCCAACAACAACCGCTCTGGTTCCAATCTGGCCACTAGTGCAAATGTCTCATCATAGTCAATCACCTCTTCTTGGTTGTATCTTTTTGCAACTAAATTTGCTTTGTTCCTTGTGATCACCCCTGATTCATCCAACTTGTTTCTGAACACCCACTTGGTTCTAATGATGTTCATCTGATCTGTTTTAGGGACCAGAGTCCACACATCATTTCTTTACTTATTCATAATTTCAATATGAACTTTTTCTTTTCTTTTCTATTTTTTTTTTCAGAATAATAGAAATATATCATTCCTATTTCCAACCAACTATAAATTATTTAAACTTGAAACAACTAAAACCAACTATTCCCTTTTCTATATTTTGAATCTATGTTCTCCTTCCTTAAACATACCAATAGGTAAGAAAATATATCAGTTAAGGTTTAGGGTGAAATAATAATAACAAAAATTCTTGGCTCAAAAGAGTTATAAAAAAAATGAACTCAATTTACATAAAGGTTGGCTATTTGGCCATGGGTTCCTAATTAACACAAATGCCTTAATCATTTTCATGCTCTTTTATGATGTAACATAAAATAAAAATTAAGCAACCACAACTGTTAATTTATCAATGAAACTATCAAATTGTTTAAGATTCACACATTCACTTGGCTTAATTAGTCTAATTTCTTATTGTTTGTCATTCTCTGTTCTAATTAACCATTCTATTAAATTTTCGTGTATCACAATCTCAACCACTTCTGAATATGGATTCAACACGTTTTCTTTTCCAACCTCTGTCTAATTCATTTCACTACTCTAATCTTTAAACACAAAGTCTAGTAAATACTTTTTCCACAATTCCAATTAATATTGAAGTTCTTATAATATTATTTAAGAAAAAATAAATAAAACTAGAAAAACAACTCAAAAATGAAATTAAAATTGAAAATAACTCAACAATAAAAATCTAAGAAAATTAAATGTTTGAAAGGAAATAACTGGTCAAAGCTGGTTGTATTCAACACAAAAAACAAATCAAATATGAACCATAAAGCTGACATTGTTAGTTAAATCAGAAAGGTGCAGATTCACATGTGATTTTGACGAAACATTAAAGGCAGTTTTGATTTTCAATATTTAGAGGAATCTAATCTTTAATAGCAGATACAACAGGTGTAAATAGTATTCAAACAAGCAATCAATGCAATATTGACCACAAACATCACTGGGTTTTGAACAAAACATCAAATTAGATTTTAGATTTAAAAATAGATTTACCTAGTGTTGGTCAAAGAGAAAACAATCGGTTGTTTCGAAGAAACAATCGGTTGAATTTCTACAATGATGAAAACAAACAGTTTTTCAAAATTTTCATGTTGTATATAATCAATAACTGCATAGAAAGACCATGTTCAATAAATGTGTCTTTGACTACTAACGGTACAAAAAAAGATCATCTATTCAAATCAAAGCTTAAACAAATAAGGAAGGACCAGATGTAGTACTGTCAAAGCTAAAATAATTGGTTGTTTTGCAGAATCAACCGGTTGATTTTCTATGACAGGGATTTTGAAACATAGAAAATTCAAATCCTTCACCATAACCTGAGAAACACATATGCATGTTAAGGCACACATCATTTGAATGATAATAGGGCAGATATAAACCAGAAACACTTTATAGACATACAAAATTGAACTTAGGATTGATTGTCCAAGCAAAGAAGAGAGATAGGAACTATTCTTTTAAGAACACATGTACAGTTTTGACAAACAGTTCTAAAATTCAAAGGCACAGAGACTATCTTTACTCTTGTTGTTTTTCCTTTTAACAGTCATTATTCAAGCACAAAAGTAATTCTTGGTTGTCAAGGATACCTACAAGAAAAGATTAAGAAGCAAGATTTGGTCCCCTTATGAATTTGGGTTCGATGATGTTAGTAGCAACCTTAGGAACCTTCAAAATCTTAGGCACCCATTTTAAAATACCTTTAGGAACAATTTTTTTTCTTATTTTACAGAATCTAATAGAGTGACCATTTTTCATGCAGTAGAAACAGCCAACAACTGGTTGTTTTGTACTTTTAACTGATTGATTTTTCATGAGGTTTGAAAAAGATTATGAAAAGCTAAAGTTTTTGCTTTGTGGGTTAAAACCCAAACCTGATTTCCCAAAAACACACTGTTGAGATGCTAAAACATTCTCAAAATTTGATTTCCTTTTTGAAATAATATCAATAATTTTCAAAAGGTATAAAACTTTCTCTTGAAGGGTTTTACAAATTTTACAGCAACTTGAATCACAATTGTAAGAGGAATTTTTATAAATCAGTTCAAGATTTTCAAAATCAGCATGTGTATTACTCAAATCATTTTCCAAAACTGTGTTTTTCTCTTTTAACTTGTTGTTTCACTTTTCAATCGGTTATTTGAAAGGGCTAATCTTTTAGATTCTTCATGAGTTTCTTGAAAAGAATTTAGATGATGAAAATAATTTTCACAATTATTGGAAGAAGATGTACTTACTTGGTTTGATCCAGATTCTTCTTTTGTCATAAGACAAACCTCCTTTATGGATTATGAAGAGAAAGATTCAACAGTAGATTCTTCTTTGTCCATCAAGGCACTCCTTGGATTCTTGTGATACTCTTTGGCAGAAATTCATTTTGATACCTTGAGCAATTCATTAGAATCAAGTGCAGATACAATGATATTCATAGGTACACAATCAAGATGTTCTCTTTCAGAAGAAACATTTTCAGATATAGGCATGAGATAACTTTTTGTAATAACATTACAGATTTTTCTATCTATAGATTCAACAAAGAATTTCATTCTTATGCACCACAGTTCGTAGTTCATACCATAGAACAAGGGTGGTTTGTTTAAACAGGCACCTTCCCCAAAAGAAAACTTTTCAGCCATTAAAAAGGATTTAGGACAAAACTTGAATAACTTTTAAGAACCTTGCTCTTGATAACAATTGTTAGAAATGATGGCTTAAACAAAAGGGGGGGTGAAATTCTTTTATGAAAGGTTTTCACAAATGATAACTAAGAATGAATTTCTTTAATGAATTATAGAAAGAAGAATCAAAGAGGCCAAAAGAAATAAGCTAATAAATCTGTTATCAGGAAAGCAATTGATTAAAACTTCGATATAACCGGTTGTTTATATTACAAAGACAAAAACAAGTATAAGCAGTTTGTAAAACAGAAATATCAATCGATTGAAATATGAAATAACCGATTGATTATGACAGCAAAGCAATTACAAGAAACTAAGTAAGGGTAGAAAACACTTGGATTACAGAAAACCATAAGCCCTATGACCAGTTCTTGAACCACAACAGAGCTTAAAAGCAATCTTGCTAAACTTGGAAAACATCTTTCACAAACAAATTATAATCTCTCTATTTGATCTCAAATCAGAGTGTAAAACTGCTCTCTAAAACATTTGAAAGAATTCTATATTTATAGCATTTGAAATTTAGCCGTTTAAGGCAACATAACAGAGTCAAATAAGTTTTGATCTCATTTAAAACAGTTGAAATAGGTTTTCAAAAAATTGTTAGCACAACACTCATTTAACCAGTTGAAACCACGATTTAACCGATTGAATGGGTTAGATAGTTACAAAACCAATTCAAAAAATAGTTTCAAAGCCTCATTGCCAGCTAAGTGACAAACAAACGATTGTCTCGACAATTCAACCAGTTGTTTTCCCTTTGCATGGAAAAACACTTTGTATTTTTTAAACTGATTGATCAAGCTTTGTATAGGATTTAGAACTGATCTTAATACAAATTGTAAACAACCTAATCTAAACCCAAATCCAGAAAGCAACACAGCTTCAGGCTTCATGTGGATTTGATTCATCAAAGCTCTCATCTTCAACAAAATTATCGACCATTATTTGTTATGATGATGTCAGGGATGCCGAACCAAGACACTATGCTTCGCTAGACAAAGTTTTGAACATTCATGGCCAAGATTGAGGCGAGGGGTTCGGCCTCGATCTCCCATACTGCAAATGGCCATGGGGACATGACGGTGTGAAGTGTTTCAGGCTTGAGATGTGATAAAATGTCGTGCTCCTGACATTTTATGCATTTCTTTACATAATTGTCACAATCACTTTGAACGGTCAGCCAAAAATAACCAGCTCTGAGGACCTTCTCATCCATTGTTCTGGCCTCCGAGTGATTCCCGCACACTCCTCCCTCAGAATATATTATGTTTGGTCGTCCATGACGCACTTTAATAGTGATCGAGAATAGCCTCTTCTGAAAAGCTTTTGATCGAGAATAGCCTCGCACAGTGTTGCCTCGTTGTCTTCTTTTCTATCAACTTGCACATTCCGAACTCAATGTAATTTTTAATCGAGGTCATCCAAGTATCCCCTTCAGTAGTCACTAGGCATTCAGTCAGTCCAATGCTTGAAACCTTCAAGGATATCTGGATGATGGGCCGATGATGATTCTTCTTTTTTGCAGAAGCTAGTTGAGACAATGCGTCAACCCTGACGTTTTCTTCCCTTTGAATGTGCTCCAAATTCACCTTGAAAAATTGAGAGATAAGGTTCAATATCGTGTGGTAATACCTTTGCAACAAAGGTTCCTTTACTTCAAAGTAACCCTTGATCTGCCTGACCACCAGTTGGGAGTCGTTTTTACAAGTTACTTCGCAAGCTCCCATGTCATATGCTAAATTTAGGTTGGGCATGATAGCTTCGTACTCGGCTTGGTTGTTTGTAGCCTTAAATTAAAATTTAAAGGCTTATTCAAGCAATAGGTCCCCAAGTCCTTTCAGGACAACATCAGCCCCACTTGATGTCTTATTTGATGATACGTCGACATACACAATCCATCCGATCGATGGATTGGATTGAGGAGTTAGCTCAGCTGAGAAGTCGGCTAAGCATTAAGACTTGATTGCTCTCCTTGGTTTATAGCAAATTTCAAACTTAGATAGCTTTATCGACCATCCTATCATGCGTCCTGTATTTTAACAATAGGATAATCAAATCTTACCACTATAGCATGATTTTGGAAGTATGGCCTCATTCTTCGGGTGGTCAAGACCAAGGAAAAAGCTACTTTCTCTATCATTTGATATGTGGTCTCGACATCATACGGCTAACAAAGTAGATCGATCGCTCTTCCTTGTTGACCTCCTAGACCAGAACCACACTGATCACATGCTCAAAGACCAATAAATGAATGATGATAGGCTATGTCAGCTCTGGCTTTTGAATAACAGTCGGTGACGTGAGGAAAATCTTTAAATGTTGAAAGATTTCTTCACACTTCTCATCCCAATCAAACTTGGCTGCTTTTTGAAGAAGTTGAACCATCAATCGAGTTCAGCCAATCGAGGGATAAATTGTGAGGTGCCTTGTGAGCTTTTGTACCTCCTTCACATTCTAAGGGCTTCTCATTTCGGCTATCACTCGACATTTATCCTAGTTAGCCTCGATTCCCTGGTGTGTAAGCATGAAGCCTAAAAAATTTCCACCCTCGACTTTAAATGTGCACTTCTCAGGATTTTACCTCATATTCGTACCTCTCGACGCATTAAAGAATTCCTCCAAGTCATTCATATGTTATTCCCACAAGTCTAACTTGACAACTATATCATCTATGTAAACCTCGACATTCGAATCGATCATCTCCTTGAAGATTTTATTCATCAATTGCTGAATAAAGGGTATAAATCCTTTGGGCAAGACTTGTTCAAATTGGTATAATCAATATACATCCACCACTTGTCACTCACCTTTTTTACCATCATTATATTGACTAACCATTTAGTGTAATGGGACTCTCGAAAAAAGTCGATCGCCAAAAACTTCTCGACCTCCTCCCTTGAAACTGTCTGCTTCTCTTTCCCTAACTTTCACTTTCTCTGTAACCAGTCATGCATCCTTGTACACATAAAGCTTATGTGTAATGACCTTGAGGCTCACTCCTGGCATATAAGATGCAATCCACTCAAAAAGATCTGAATTTTTCTTCAATGTTTGGTGGATCATCTTGGCATGTTAATGACGTCCCCAAGTTCATTGTATGCTTTTCATCCTGGAGGGGGACCGACCGCAGATCCTTCCCAAGCTCGAGCCTCGGCTCATTAATCTGAGGGTCGAGATCAACCGTATGCTCCCTTCGTTTAGGTTTGAGATTCACCCATAGGTTCTTCGCTTTTGTGGGAATCTCCACTCTTGAGAACATCCCATTTTCGTGCGAAAGGAGTCCCTTCTGGTTGGCTCCACCTTTAAGTTTGTCACATAACACTCCCGTGCAACCTTTTGATTTTTGTGCACAGTTGAGATCAACCGTATGCTCCCTTCGTTTAGGTTTGAGATTCGCCCAATAGGTTCTTCACTTTTGTGGGAATCTCCACTCTTGAGAACATCCCATTTTTGTGCGAAAGGAGTTCCTCCTGGTTGGCTCCACCTTTAAGCTTGCCACATAACACTCCCGTGCAACCTTTTGATTTTTGTGCACAGTTAAAACATCCCCCATATCCCCCGATACTGAAGGGAATTTCATTGCTAGATGTGGGGTTGACACAATTGCCCCCAATCTGTTTAAAGATGGTTAGCCGAAGAGGATGTTGTACGATGTGTTGCCATCCACCACCAGACATCGTATTTTGATCGTCTTGCTCGCCTTACCCTCATTAAACTTGGTGTACGATTGTATTTCTACCTTTGGAATCTTCATTTTCTTGAAGGTCTTCCAATATAAGATGTTGACCGATCTCCTCTTATCGACCAAGGTCTTCATGATGGAAAAATTATCTATATCTATAGTTATGACCATAGGTCATCCTGTGTTGGGTCTATTGCTTTAAAATCTTCATTGGTGAAAGTGATTGGAGGCATCCTCGGTCTTAATGAGAAAGCGGTCGAATTCACTTATTGTACCATTCTCAGATGCTTCTTCATGGTCGAACTGGAGCTACCTCCTCCAGCGAAACCTTCTACAATGGTGTTAATAACCTCTCTGCCATCTCTTCGGCGGGTTCTTCATGCTGAGACCAACGCTCTGGTTGTCACTCTTCATCATTTGACTGGTAAGGGTAATAATCCCTGCGCCTTTCCTCTTGTCTTGATGATTCCTACCTTCGCAGGAAAGAACACTTCATACTTGGGCCTTCGCCCTGTACATACTTGTGAAGGTGCTCGGCCTGGATAAGTTCATCTATCTTATCCTTCAACGTCCTCGGTCATATGACCTATGTCTCGGTGATACCGACATTTGCATGCCAGATCAACATTTCTAACATTTAAAACCTTCCTTGGAGAAGGTATAAGTTCAACACTAAAAGCCTCATCTAGGATTTTCTCCGTATTAGCATTCAAAAGGGTATACTTCGTCAATCTATTGCCACAATTCTCTTTGTATTTGTCATTCCGACCATAATTGGATCAACCAGATCGCTCTTTCTCCTTCTCATTCCCCTTATCACCGCCTGCCTCGGCCTTGCTTGATTTTTATACTCCCTCAAATATTCCAGTTGCATGAACTTAGCGGCCCGCTGTCGGAGCTCGTCAAGGTTTGAAGTCAGCTTCTTACAAAGGCTGTCAGCAAATGATTCTGGTCGTAAAGCAATGACCATATGATGCAGGGCAACATTCAGACTCGGGTTCTGAATGTTCAAAGTCCCCCTGTTAAACCTTTCCATGAACATTCTAAGGGATTCCCCCTTCTCCTGGCGAATATTCACCAGAGCAATTAAAGTCTGGTCATGTGGTCGACTAGTGGGAAATTGCGTTCTAAACTTAGACACCAAAGTCTTGAAGTAGTTAATGGAATTCAGTGGTAGTCTAGTGAACCAACTTAAGGCCCCTCCCTTCAATGATGTAGGAAACACTCGACACAAAACATCATTGTCCGAAGTATACAAACCTGTATGAGTTGTATAGACATCCATGTACTAATCAGGATCGGTCATCCCATCGTAACGATCAATGTTCAGCTCTTTCCACATGAGTGGAAGTTGAGCCCCCATGACATAGTCAATAAAGGGATGTCTTCGGGTGATGTCCTGGGTTCTGGTCGTATAAAATGACTTGTTGAGTCGGGACTCATCCACTGTCTCCTGAGGACGAGAAGCTGAAGGGTCCATCAAAGACTTGTAATGCGACAAACTAGCACGTGATGTTCTAGCCTAATGATCTGTCTTCGAGGATGGAACCCCTTCGACCAACTGCTTCTTCATGTCCTCATTCTTCTTTTGGAAAGCTTGGATCTCCTCTTCATTCTTCCGCTTCATCTCCGTCATCTCCATCTACAGAGACATTAGTAAAGCCATATGCTCAGCATCTGACATCTTCTCACTTGCCATGTTCCTTTTCAACACCATCTACTATTCTCTTTCTTCAAATTCTCTCGACCCCATGGTGGACACCAATTGTTCTCGTATGAAAAGGGATTGAGAGAACTTCTACTTGCTACCTTTGGTCGGTCGATCTGTCGCTTCTTTTCTTTCTTCTTAGATCAAATGCTTCACTTCACCTTATCGCTCTTCCACTCCAGTTAAGCTCTCCTTTTTTCGTTGGCTCTCGGGAGGATACCTGCAAAAGGTGCTCCGACGATCAAGTAAGTATTCGGTAGTCGGTGCTCAATGCAATTAATGCTCGATAATGGCGTACCTTCTTCTCGAAATTTGTGATTATTTATATGATTATTATGAACCCATTATTATTGGACCGTATTAATGTTTGAATCATGATTAAAAACACATTACCTAATGTTTACTTACTATTTAGGCTTGTTAATCTCCTTCTGACATAAACCTGGTACCGAAACCTCTAGGATTCGTCAGATTACTACCGGTACACTTCCCATTAGTCACTATAATGTCTTGAGAAGCATACAAAAATACTAAATCTTGCATTAAAAATTTGAAAAAGAATCTGAAATTCCATAAAAAAAACGTAAGCTATATTAAAAAGTAGCAAATGAACTTTAATTGACTATTCAAGTGGTCCGTTATGAAGTAGTGTATAGTCGGCCTTGAACTTGCTTTATCTCCAGCAATAGACCCTACAAAACTTGCTTCAGCCTCTCAGCATCTACATCTAATCATGTGAGCCACAGTCTCATACAAAGTGTCCTCAGTCATGGGTAGGTTTTTGCGGTAACCCCCAACGGATCTGGTATTGCCATCTGACTTTGCTACCTGCTGAACATCATAACTGCTTGGATGCAATTCTGGACATCCAACAGGGTTCAGAAGTGACAACTAAATGGAATGTTCAATTATGCTCATCATCCTAGACTAACAATAAATCTAACTGAATGTCTGTTTCTTTCTTTTACTCGTTTTCTACCCCGGATAACAACTTAAACTCTCAAAATTACATTTTTACAGCTATAAAACTTGTTTGACTACATTTAAATTAATAGAAGATGGACTAAAAAAACAAAAAAGAATGACGCAACAAATTCTATACTAAATTATTATGTTTAATAGCATAAAGAATACAATGATATGTGACTTCCAAAGGCTACGAATTGAAAGTGATGGTTCTCTCAACATTTTTCCTTGAATTACAGTGATTTTGAAGGGAATCGGAATCAACTGTGCCAAGAGCAGACAGTCGGATGCCATAGGCAGCAAGGCGATTAATATCCTTTGGAATAGGAGACTGCCTTAGGCCGTCCCACCAACCAGGAGGGAGAAGTGGTGTGAAAGCACATTGATTGGTCTGGTTATGACAACTCAACGGTCCAGCGTATCTGTTCCAGACATGGCCCCAACCAATTTGATTCTTTAAGCCTTCAGTCAACATAGTACTCTGGAAACTGCTCAAAAATGAAAAACTTGAACCGGACGAGTTCGCTCCTGAACAAAACAGTTTGCAGATGCTTCAGTGGTATATTTGAAGAAACAAATAAAAACATAATGCATGGGTGAGGACAGTGCATGTACCCAGATTGCGTGTTGCAGCCAGTGCAGCGATTAACTGAGCATACGTAGTTCCAACACGACGGTGAGCTCCAGAGACAACAGCATATTTGGCACGAGATGCAAGAAAAAAATCCACAAAAGCAACCCATCTGGGTGCTGGACCCCAATCTTTCACTCTAAAATCTTTCTTGGGCAAACCTTCGAAGATCTTTCCTTTGAACTTTTCATAATCAAAATAAAGAACCTGGTCAAAAAGACACATGAGTTGCCACCACAAACATCATGTTCAGATATTAAGCAATAAAAAGCTGGGTAATGAAGAAAAAATATTTACTGCAACAAATAGCCAGCTCTAATTTCATAGCAGTAATTTCCATTGTTACTAATAATTAAGAGAGGCATATTGTCGTACTCAAAAAGATTCACACCATGAACTGAGAACTTACCTGTGCAAATTCGCTTATATTAGGCATGATACTTTCAACAAGAGTAGGTGTATCTGACACCACAACCACCTTTGGTCTTGACATTAGGTGCTGACTCTTTATGGCTTTTTTGATGCAATGTAATGCAGCCTGTACTGCTCTTATGGACCTTTAAAAAATGACAGAAAAAACATCAATTAGTTAAGAACACCCTGCAAGAAGGTTGAACCCCATTCCTATCCCAAAAAAAAAGAAAAAAAAAAAAGAAAATTCGGTAGTTACGTAGATAGTGTCTCAAATATGCATGCAATGCTATTTTATTATAAGGCTAGGCTTTTCTTTTCCGATTTTCGTCTTTTATGTTATTTGAATATTTGAAGATACTGTTATGCCATTCAAGAGGCTATGTTATTTGATATCTTCAAACAGAAATATCATGTTAGATGGCGTTTGAAGGCCTCAACAGCTAAAGAGTCCATACATCTAAAATGTATTCTTTAGACCTTTTCTTCGTTGTTACCTGGTAGCTGAATGGGAGTACTCAAAGGTGTCAAAGAGATAGGAATATTAGCATGGAAACCCAGATTGCACAAAATATGCTATTTAACTTAACAATATTTTGTTTGACTTCTTGGCAGGCCGTGGGTAAAAGTTTTGGAGCTAAGGCAAAGCTTTTAGAGAAATTTAATATAATATGAATTATCAATCTTTATATTCTAGCTTTTTTAGGTAAAAGTTTTATAATCAAGCAATTCTAACATTTCACTTTAAATATATAGGCTGATTAATCCATTCAATCTTATCCTATAACATCATTGATCTAAGATATGATTTAAGCAATTTTAATTTAAGAAACTTTTCTCCACAGTTACTGTTATTGTTAATAATACTTTATAAGCAGAGCACACAACAAAAAAAGAATCCAATTTTTTGACGTAGGAATATTTCTGATGGATTCTCCTAATACTTCAATTCTAAAAACAAATCAAGATAATTAATATCTGAATGTTCACTAAAACAACAAAACGTTTCAAGATTAAGATAATATTTTTGCAATTAATTTTCTCATTCAAAGTTTTAAATTTTTAGGATTCAAATAATATTAAAAAATGATCATGGAGAAAATTGGAGTTTTGGGCTTGTGTAGTGTTCCTCTGGTTCAGGTTTGTTGCGTCCTGGGGTTTTCTTGACCTTCTTGTTTTTCTGGAGTTGGTTTATGCTTTTTTGGCTTTTGCCATTGCCGTGCGCTAAGCTAATTTGATTTTCACTAAGCCATTTTTCCACGCCCACCTGCTGTTTGGCTTTTTTGTCTAAGAGGTTCTTGGCTTATTTGGGTGGGTACCTCTCATTTCGTTGGGCTTGGTGGTTTTGTTCTGGTTTAACTTGTTTCTTGTTAGCTAGTTTACTGTTTTCTTGTTCTCCGTTGGGGTGTTTTTATGGGATCAACGTCTGGTTTTGCCATACCCTGGGGGTGCCTGCCAGAACAGGATGTTGCCCCTTCCTTTAAACCTTCACAGATTGCTTGGACCAAAAACAAACCTTTTCTCAGGTTCTGCACAATGCTTGTGATATCCCTCTTTGACAACTCCCTTCTCCTTGCATCAATGGGGATATGGTTTCGGTTCAAATGGCAAAGGATGTTTATCTTGCAGGGTTGGAGGATTGCAAAAATCATCTACATGATTTTGTCTCTTGAAGATAAGACGTGTTCTTGCAGTTAGTTCCTAGAATATGTCTCTAGGGATTCTTAGAGCTTTTGTTTTTCGGACAAAGGATTTTGTCCCAACAATTGCCCCATCAAAGATATCGTCTGCTTTGGAACTTGGAGTTTCGTCAGGATTTTGTTCTTAAAAAGCACCTAAATGGGTTAAAGGAGAAATGTGTATTTAAATTGCCCTTGATCTCAAGTGATGTAGGACTATTGGGCGTACTAGAACACTAACATATACATATACATACATATACAAATACACACACACGTGTGTATATATATATATATATATATATATATATATATATATATATATAAAATCT
>Ga0123341_1001090_pt1 | contig 19410 bp, 11 predicted proteins | sample Turbeapinknodule_FD_89959 | JGI IMG/M metagenome (GOLD analysis project Ga0123341, IMG submission 89959) | Root nodule microbial communities of legume samples collected from Mexico - Turtle bean Mexico pink nodule | ecosystem: Host-associated > Plants > Roots > Nodule | place: Mexico: Nepantla...
ACTTAATGAGTTTTAAAACAGAACATCTTAATTAGAATTGTTCCCTGTGGGTTCGACATTCGTACTTTAAAGAGTACTATATTACAGTTGATTCGGTACACTTGCCGAGAAATAATCAACAAAACGGCCGCTAGGGCGCCCCTTTGTCTTTGCAGGTGAGAGGTTTCTTGATCAAGAAGGCACGATTCTCAGGCAAGATCGAAGGGCCTAAGCAGCTGTTAGAGTCATCCGACGAAGGGAGTCAACCGGCAGGAACACATAACGTTCCTCTCTCCCCTGATGTGGCAAAGGTAACAGTTGAAAGAGTACGAGTACCTGATGCTCGTGTTGGAATACCTTCAGATGAGGTAACAACTGTGGCCAATGGATTTCAGACATTCGTAGCCTGGCCAAGACACGACATTTGAATTCTGCCAAAACCTCCAGTAATAATTTCATTTTATTATATTAATTTATATTTATATATTACATCTAATTTAATACAAATGTTCTTTTTTTATAGAAACCTCATCGGAAACCAAGTCCAAAAAGGAAGCATGAGGTTCCGATTGGCGATCCTATAGTTTCCTTAGCTATAGTTGTTAGACATATTGGTTGAGACCCTCTGGACGTTCTATGGGATGATACGTTTTTTGAAATAAACACTGAGCTGCCAATGTACATATACATGTCAGATTTGTTAGAATTTGTAGTTGGGGATCAGGAGCTCAATATAAATATAATTCAATTTTTTATGATGTAAGTATCTTTACCTATATTTCAATTTACTTTATGTTAAATTAGCATTGATTATGCTTTAACTAATAACTTGTAGGTTTTTGAATGGTATAACTAACCTAGAGGCCCATCTCACGACATTCCACACCCAAATGATGCTCATAGGAGGATCTGACGTTGTATACTGCAAGATGCTCATGAGCACGTTGTCAGGCGCGACGTTGGAATGGTTTGTTAGCCTTCCCGACGGGCACATCACCACCTTTGACCAGTTTGCAACGCTGTTCAAGGAGCAGTACCTTGTTAACAAGGCCCCCACCCGGCTTTCTTATGACGTTTTTTTATGTCAAACAGTAGCAGGGGGAGTCTGTGAAGGACAACCTGAACAGGTTCGGAGTCCAAGTGGTGAGGCTGAAACCCACTGATGAGGCCATGACAGTGCATGCCTTTATCAAGGGAATGCTACTTGGGCCTTTCAGTGAATCACTGCTAAGGTTCTATCCGAAGACATTCACGGAGATAAGACGTAGAACGTTAGCGCACATCGCCACAGATGATCGAGTAACGCAGAAACATGGTCTCGTCGGTCCTGTCCGACCTCGAGCGGTTGCACGGCCTCAGCCTATGAGGGTGCACGAGGCGACCACAGAGAAGAAGGGGGCGGGAAAACCCTATGAACGGGCCCAGGTCGGGACTCGCGCACGAAGGGACCCACCCCCAAAGCATAATTTTCGAGTGGAGCTCAAGGAGTGGATCATTATTCCAAACATAGTGGCAAGACTGAAGGTACCAGCGAAGACCGATAGGAGGATGGGGCCCAACAAGAACGCTTGGTGTGAGTTCCACCAGGCGAATGACCACTACATACGTAATTGCTTGGCCTTGGCACACCAACTAGACGAGCTGGTGAAGAGCGGTTTCTTAAAGAATTGTTTGTCAAAAGATTTTCGAAAAGATTGGATTGAAGTTTTAACAACAATCACAGAAGAAGTAATCAAGGAAGACAATCAAACAATGTAATTGAAACTGTTTGCAGAATTTCAATCGGTTGAAACTTCGTTTTAACCGGTTGTTTATGGCAGCAGCAAAAACAAAATCAAATCAAACAGTTTATAAGGAGTGAGAGAGAAAGAGATTACACAGCCAATTTATATTGGTTCACTCAACCCTGACCTACATCCAGTTCCCAGAACCACCACTAGGTTTCCACTAGTAATCAATCACATATTACAATACACAAAACCACAAAGAGGTGATCTTGATACTACAAGCACCACTCACCCTCTTTGCCTTCACACAACCTTAGTCAGAACACCCTCTGACATTACAGGTTTACACACATCACAATTACAAAAAAAGAAACTTTTACAAGAATCAGAAAGGAACAGATTACACCTGGATTTACAGGAATCACAGAGCTCCTAAAATCAGACCTTGAACCAATGCACAACTACTTAGCAATCTTGCAAAAATTTGATTTGAATCTCTTCTCAAAAATAGTTTCAATCTCACTTTCTTGTGTATATTTTTCGTTTTTGAAATCCAAAGAAAAACCATATTTATAGCTCTTAAAACTAGTTGTTCTAGGCAGTCAATCATGAGCCAAAATAGTTTTAATCCAACTGAAAACAGATCAAACAAGTTTTTGAAAAGCTGTTATGAAATGTGACAATCAACCGGTTGAAATATTGTTTTAACCGGTTGAATTGGTTAGAAAGATAGTTAACCAAGTCAAAAGCAGTTTTGAATTCAACCAAGCTAAGTGACAAACAACTGATTATATCGTGGTTTCAATCGGTTGTTTTTCTCTTTGCTTAAAGAAACACTTTTCTCTTTTAAAATATATTGAACCAGCTTGTGCAAAGGACTAGGAATGATCTTTACAAGAATTCTAAACACCATAGACTAAGCTCTTAACCAAAAGCAGCACAACATCAACCTTCAACACATATTTGGATCATCAAAGCTTCCATGTCCTACAAGTCTATCTTCTTTAATCTTCTTAGCCAAAAGTTGTGCTGACTTGATGGCCCTCCATCAATTTTGTTCTAAGAAACTTAAATTCATTGGAACAAGGTTGCCTCTGGAGCATTCTCGCTTAGGCGAGCTGAATCTCGCTTAAGCAAGCCTAGGGAGAGACTTCACTAGAACAAGCTTTATCTTTGGACAATTCTCGCCGACGAGACTGGCTCGCCTGAGCGAGGTTTCTTGAATGTTCATGGTCATGTTTTCTATCTTCTAAAGCCTCTTTATTCATCCTCTAGTCCTTTGCTTCATCTATCCTTAATTTCTTGAAAATGACACAAAATCGGGATCAAATGGTTTCATTAATCTCATGATTCAAAAATATATTGCTAAGTTCAATTCTTCACAGACCAGGGTTGGGTGATAACTTAATAAACAATTAAAGTCATAAATGCCTAGTTTTTTTGCATGAAATTTCACTAAATAATCTTATCATCTACAACTTGGATTATGTTCAATCCCCTTAAGCAAACCGCTTAAAAAGCCTTCAGTAACATAAGTATTCAACACCTCTCTATGCAACACTAGTATTCAACACCACTCCAGGCACACGAGTATTCAAAACCTCTTTAGGCAAACAAGTATTCTTATGAAGGGACAATTAGCTCTAGAAAGAGAGGTTGAATGAAGTCTGAACTGAAATCGCGTTATTTAAAAGCAAAGCAAGCTCAACGTCTAATAATTAAAAGCTAGATAGATAAAGAATTAAAAATAGGTTTTTATTAATTAGTTCACTCAACAACTAAGATTACGTCCAATCCCCTAAAACAACATTCTTACGAGCCTTCATTAACATAGGTATTTAACACCTCTCCAGAAACACAGGCATTTGAAACCTCTCTAGGCACACAGTATTCTCCACCTCTCCAGGTACATAAGTATTCTTACACCTCTTCGAATACACAAGTATTCTCACACCTCTCTAGGTTAATAGTCTCAATATCCCCCTAAGATCAAGACCTCTCAAAGAATTGAGAAAACACTCTATATAGAGAGAACAAATAAAGGTCACAGGGTATGCTTTACAAAGTTAAGGATTTACAATGATTAAACTCACTGATCACTCTTCAATAGCATATGAAAACTCTATTAGCACTATTCTAACTCACAATTGTATATCACTTGATTATGACATTTTTGAATTACTCTATGTACATTAATGGTTGTGTTCTTCATGTTCAAGGTCTTTATATAGTCTTCTAAAAGGTGACTGTTGAAGCTTTGTGTTCTTTCTTTACATAATCGTTAGACGCACAATATGGTAACTTTTACTGTGATTGATTCTTCTGCATCTTGAATGTGTGGTTAATTCAAATTCTTTCTTTATATAGTTCGTATATGAACATTAAAACTTTAATCCTCTTAACTTGTTCAACTAGCGAAATTTGCAACGTTGTTCTTCCTTTAAAGTAGTAAGCACTAGATATAGAAACATTCTATTTGATTTAATCTTTGCGTCTTTAAATATATATTTATTCTTCAAATAGTTTCTTTATCTACATAAATTCAACTGGTGAAGCTTTGGCGATTTTGGACTTGAATCTTTCTCTTTTCAGCTTTTCAGCATTGTTCATCTTTTCTTCTTATTTAACACTTGATTTAGAATATTATGATATGTAATTTAATGCATTGTATCACTTGTTTACACTTTGAGACATTATGATTCTTGTATTTCTTTGTTTCAGTTGATCGGCATAAGTTTGGTCTTCAACAAGATGTTGACATACGTGTTGCGCATATGAGAGAGATGTACTTGTTTTATTTTTTTTTTATCTTAATTAGAATAACATGGGGATTTATTAAAATTTCACATAGTAAAGATTGAGATTGAAGATAAACATAAATTACTAAAATAAGACTAGTTTTAAATTAAAAACGATGCCAAAAGACCTCAATTATTATATGCAAATTTTATGAGAATAAAGGAAAATCCTGAGATCATCTACGATGATAAAACGTGGTCGGCAAACAAAATAGAAGACACGAGAATAAAATCATTCCAGTGTGTACAGAAGTTGACTTTGAGACAAGAGCTTTGCGTTGTTCAGATCTCTGGTGTTTGGGTTCATGACCATGGTCGAATCGTTTCTCTTCAGCATCGCCGACTCACTCATAGCAAAGCTTGCGTCTCAGCTGTATGAAGAAGCTTCTCGGGTGATGGGTTTGTACCACCATCTGCAAGAGTTTACACACACTCTCTCGTTAGTGAAGGCTGTGTTGTTGGATGCTGAGCAAAAGCAGGAGCACAACCATGAGCTGCGGGAATGGCTAAGGCAGCTCAAACGTGTCTTCTCCGATGCCCAAGATCTGTTGGATGAATTTGAGTGCCAAACACTGCAAAATCAAGTTGTCAAAGCTCATGGTACTACCAAAACCAAGGTAGGTCGCTTCTTCTCAAGCTCTAATCCACTTGTTTTTCGTTACAAGATGGCTCAACAAATTAAAGATATCACCAACAGACTAGACAAGGTTGCAGCTGATAGGCGTAAGTTTGGGCTTCAAACAATTGATGTTGACACACGTGTTGTGCATCGGATAGAGATGACACACTCCCATGTGAATGATTCAGATGTGATTGGAAGGGAACATGACAAAGGAAAGATCATACATATTTTGATGCAGAAGAATGGCATTGATATTGATAAAAGTCTCTCTGTTATCCCCATTGTGGGGATGGGAGGTTTGGGAAAGACCACACTTGCAAAGTTTGTGTTTAATGACGACAGGATAAACGAGTGCTTCCCATTGAAGATGTGGGTGTGTGTTTCTGAAAACTTTGACATTAAGCAAATGATTGTTAAAATCATCAATTCTGCTAACGATTCTGCTTCACACGCTCATGCTCCTGATTTCCAACAGAATTTGAACATACTAGACATGGAGCAACTGCAAAATCAATTGAGAAACAAACTTGCTGGTAAAAAATTCTTACTCATCTTGGACGATGTATGGAATGAAGACCGTGTTAAATGGGTTGAGTTGAGGAATTTAATACAAGTAGGTGCTGCTGCTGGAAGTAAAATTCTAGTGACTACACGCAGTCACTCCATTGCATCTTTGATGGGCACGGTTTCCTCTCACATTTTACAAGGTCTTTCTTTGGAAGATTCAACGTCTCTGTTTGTCAAATGGGCATTTAAAGAAGCAGAAGAGGAAAATTATCCTCATTTGATAAACATTGGCAGAGATATTGTGAAAAAATGCAGAGGGGTTCCATTGGCAGTGAGAACTATAGGGAGTTTACTATTTTCCAAATTCGAAGCAAATGAGTGGGAATATGTGAGAGACAGTGAAATTTGGAATTTGCCACAGAAAAAAGAGGATATTTTACCTACACTCAAATTAAGTTATGATCTTATGCCATCCTATTTGAGGCAATGCTTTGCTTTGTTTTCCCTTTATCCAAAGGATTACGAATTCGTCAATTTCGAGGTAACTACGCTTTGGGGTGCACTCGGACTCCTTGGGTCTCTGAAAAAGAATATGACACAAGAAGATGTTGCCAATCAGTATTTCAATGAACTACTGTCAAGATCTTTTATTCAAGATTTTGTCAGCTGTGGGACAGCTTATACATTTAAAATACATGACGTGGTGCATGATCTAGCCCTGTTTGTGGCAAAAGATGAGTGTCTACTTGTAAATTCCCACATTCGATGTATACCTGAGAGTATTCGTCATCTGTCTTTTGTTGAAAACGATTTGGATGGCAAATCATTCAGTGCAAAATCAGTAGGTGTGAGAACCATTCTCTTTCCTAAGGATGGTGTGGGTGCCAATAGTGAAGCTTTCTTTACATTGGTTTCAAGGTACAAATACTTGCATATTTTGGATTTAAGTTATTCTTCTGTTGGAACTTTGCCTGGTTTCATTGGGAAGTTAAAACATTTGAGATATCTCAGTCTTTATAATAATAAGAAAATCAGGGGACTCCCTGATTCTATTTGTGAGCTTCAAAGTTTGCAAGTGTTGGACCTTGGTGGATGCCAGGAGCTGGAAGCATTGCCCAAAGGACTAAGAAAATTGATCAGTCTCCGAGATTTTGTCATAACCACAAAGCAAGCTGTTTTGCCAGAGAATGACATTGCAAACTTGAGCTGTCTTCAGTATTTGACTATTGAATGTTGTGATAATGTGGAGTCTTTATTCTCAGGGATAGAACTTCCTCATCTGAAAGCATTAAATGTTAGTAGCTGTAAGAGACTACAGTATTTGCCACTTGACAGTAAGCATTTTCCTGCATTAGAGATTTTGTGTATTAGGATTTGTGACAAATTGGGATTGTCCAAGGGTCCTGAAGATCAGAAGTTCATCTTAAAGTTAAAAACAATACTATTTACTTCACTGCCACAGCTAGGAACATTGCCTCATTGGCTTCAAGGATCTATTAGCACATTACTATCCTTGAGACTAGAACACTGCCACAATCTCGAGGTGCTTCCGGATTGGCTGCCAATGCTAACTTCTCTGAAAGCACTTGACATCACAGATTGCCCGAAGTTGCGTTCTCTTCCAGATGGCATCAATTGCCTCACTGCCCTTGAACGTTTGGAAGTCATAGACTGTCCTGAATTATTCAGAAAATTCACTCTGCAAGTTGGAGAGCATTGGAACCAAATGTCACATATCAAACGGATTAGCATGTTTGAAAGAAAAGATCTGGAATAAAAGTAAATAGAAGAAGTGGAAAGTTTCAACTACCTTGATAAATGTTGAAGGCCTTTCCTTTCTTTTTTTCTTGGTTTCTGTAATGCAGATTGTTTTTCTAAAGCAATTTTTTTAATTGTGTATTGATTTATGTTTTATGGGTGATAGTTGTTACTGAACATCATGGATCGCACTATGGGTGATTGCTTGATGTAGACCATAATTATGATATCTCTTCTATGTTCCTCTTTCCTTTTTCTTGTATGGAAATTGGGAGTCTCGTAGTCCCTGACAGCTGTTCAAAATCTCTTAATCTTGTGAATTTTATCCTTTTTATAATCCATCTTTCGTTTATATTCACATGCCGATGACAATCGAATTATACTTTTAAGAAATATTCAGCTGTTGCAAATTACATGTAGGATTAGAACCTCAATATGGGATATGAAGGAGAAATTTAGGCTACCAGTCCACCAACAGGGTATATAAAATTAGAATCTAGTGGTAATAAATGTGATTAAATGGAGCAAATTACTTATGTATGCTTCTCTAGCATTTTGTAATTGCAAAAACCAAGTACAAAGCTGAAGGCAATGGAGAAAAGCATGAGCAGGAGTAGTTATATATGTTATGTACTTCCCATGACACTCATGTCTCTTTTTTTTCACATATGAAAACATTTTTTTTATAATGGTATCTAATTGATTTCATCCCCTGGATTATCAACCCTGTTAGAGCTTAAATGTTTTACAGTCAGAAACAAATATTTTATGAATGAAGTTTCGAATAGCCAGAACATATAGTTATACATGAATAGAAACATTCACTTGTCACTCAAGTATAATTCAATTCATACAAAACAGAATTTTGCTATTGAGAAGTTTGATTTGGTACTAAATGAATATCATTTTTGGCGTTTTAAAACTTGTTTCTTATTAAATACTTTTGCCATATCAACTAGAACATTGTGAAAATTAGATTTATCTGATGATTTAATAATTTACTGAGGATTACTAAATAGACTCCAATTTGGTAATAATAGCTGAGTGTCCTTGCCACTTCAACAGTGAACATCTCAGTTTTTACCTGAAACACTTCAGTATTATATGCTGAGTATTCCTTCCTAAAATGGTAATTAAGGATTCTTAAAAGTGTGATTATTAGTCAGTGATAAATTTTGATGCAATTTTATGGACCACTGTTGATTGACTATCTGAATCTTGAAGGGTGTACCTTGCAACTGTTCCAGGCTTCCTGCTTAATGCATGGCTCAAGTAGCGGCATGAAAGTAAATATCAGTTAGCAGGTCTTAAAAGTCAAGGTATTTAAGTTGAGATAAAAAATCGAAGAAATCCTACTTCCTTATATATAATATCTTAATTGAATTGTATGTAATGATAAATAAATTGAGTTTGATCCTATCTATTTATATCCATTTATAGATATAGATAGATATGTAGATACGCATATCAAATACTAGTGACAAATTTTTATATAGAAATTTTGCAACTGGAATTGACGAACAACCAATATAAATAATAGCATTGGAAAAAATCCAAATTACAAAATCCAATACATAATTATCCAAATCCATATTAGTTTTGATCAATTTAAATGGATTTATCTCACATCCAACTTCATATGGATTTTAAATCCAAGCCATTTAATTGGATATGGATTGGATACATTTTTGGATTATCCAAATTGTATTTTGGGTTGGATTTTGACTTGGCCCGATCCAGGTTGAGCCAAGACAATTTAGGCGCAGGTTGAGCAAAGTCGACCCAAGTCCACGTCGAGCCGAGCGGGCCCGAGCCGAAGTCGATCCGAGCGGGCCAGGGCCGATATCTAGTCATTCAAGCTTGGGTCGATGTTGAGTCGTGCGGGTTGAGGCCGATATCTAGTTGTGCGGGCCCGGACCGATGTCTAGTTGTGCGGGCCCGGGCCGATGTCTAGTTGTGCGGGCTCGGGCCGATTTTGAGTCGTTCAGGCCCGGGCCAGTGTCGAGCCGAGCAGACCCAAATCAATGTAGAGGCGAGCGGGCCCAGTCGATGTGGAGACGATCGGGCCCGAGCCGATGTCGAGGCGAGCGGGCCCGGGCTGATGTCGAGGCGAGCGGGCCTGGGCTGATGTCGAATCGAGCGGGCTCGAGCCGACCGGGCTCGGGCCGATGTCGAGCCGACCGGGCTCGGGCCGATGTCGAGTCGAGCGGGTCTGGGCCCATGTTGATTTCGAGCCGAGTGGGCCCATGCCGATGTTGAACAGAGCGGGCCCAGGCCGATGTCGAGTTTAGCGGGCCCGGGCCGATGTCAAGCCGAGCCAGCTCAAGCTGATGTCGAGCCAAGCTTGCCCGGGTCGATTTCGAGCCGAGCGGGCCTGAGCCGATGTCGAGCCCGAGTCGGGCGGGCTCGAGCCAATGTCGAGTCGTTCGGCCCAGGCTGATGTCGAGTCGTTCAAGCCCAGACCGATGTCGAGTCGTTTGAGCCCGAGCCGATGTATAGTCGTTCGGGCCCAGGCCGATGTTGAGTCGTACGGGCCCGGGCCGATGTCGAGTCGTCCGGGTCGGGGTCGATGTTGAGTTGCCCGGGCCCGAATCGATGTAGAGTCGTCTGGGCACAGGCCGATGTCGAGTCATCTGGGTCGGGGCCGATGTCGAGCCGAGTTGGTCTGCGTCCAGGTTGAGTCGGCTTAGGCCCAGTTCGAGCCAAGTTAGGCTCTGTCCATATCAAAATGGATTTAATGTAATTGACAAAGTGGATTTAATATAATTAAAAAAGTGGATTTAATCTAGACTCAATCCACTTTAAATGGATTGGAAAAAAATCCAAATATATTTGATCCAGTTAAAGTTGATATGGATTTTAAATCCAATTCATTTATTTGGATTTGGATTTAGATTGGATTTTGGAAAATCCAATCCAAGCCCACCCCTAATTTTCAGGAAAGGATTTTTAGGAAAGGATGATCCGTTGATACATTTCTAACATTCTGACTTTAGGTCTATGAGTGAATAATTAGATGAATTAAGTCATCACTTCGATGAATTTATCCTGAAAAGCCTCAACATTCCTACTTCCTTGTGTACTTGTGATTCATAGTGCCTCCTACTTCCTTGTGTACTTGTGATTCATAGTGCCTAGTTTGATGTTAAGAGATCTTGAATAATAAAGTAAGTTAGGAGAAATTTTTTTCCATAACACTTATGGGAGAGAAAACTAATAAAAACGAAATCAATTCCTCGATGAACTAAAATTAATTTATGCATTATCTAATTTTTAGAAATTTTTTCTTATTTGTGTGAGGAATTCAAGTATGGTGTATAAAGTCCGATATCGAATAGAGATGAGTAAGAAGTATATAAGCAGGCAAACACAAACTCATTGCTTTAAAGTTTTGAGTTAAAAATGGTGTCATGTTTATTATATGAGTTGACTCATGGTTCAAGACTCTTGAATCTATCTCTTGGTTCTAACCCTTAAAAGAACCCACACAAAATCTAATTTTATCATGGTTATGATTAGCATATGAGCACAAACTATTAGTTAGATCATGACTTCACTTCACCATTCACATTATACATTTCATTACACTGAGTTAAATCCCATTCTCGAATGACATATTTTACTTTTTTTCATTTTGAAATTTGTTGTCATTTAAAAAATTCAATTTTTAATCTAGAGGCAAGTTTTTGTCCAACATGGTTATAGTATGTTCAAGTCCAAACCTTATTTGTTTATATATGATTGATTAATTTATTTTTTAAAATAATAGACTTAATTGTGAACAGAGAATATAATTTTTATTTCAATGCTACTTTTCAAATGAGAATACAATCTCTCTAAAATAGTCTTACAATAGATTATTCAAATTTCCAAATAAAATTGATGATGACTTTGAGTTTAATGCTAACAAATTCCTCCCTTAAACTCAAACCCTTCATATTCTTCATTCAGATTGTTTTTCTAATTGTCATCGCCCACACTTCCAATTTTATATTTTTCCTTACCCCAACTGCCTCCAATATTTTCCCAGTAGTCACCATACTCTTCTAGATTAGAAGCAACTTCAGTTTTCTTCACAGCACCAATCCATGCAGAATTTTGAATTGAATTACCTTTACTTTCCCAAACAAAATCTTCTCCACTTTCAGCCTTTGAATTAAAAGGATTTACGAAAGACTCTGACCTCAACGAGCTTGGAACATAATGATTAGACCATATATCTCTTTCAGATGATGCATCGACAACATTCCATTTACCGTCTTTTCCCAAATCAAAACCATTATTTTCAAGTAAAACATATGAACCAAGTTTATTATTGTCACAAAGAACTTTACTGCACCTCGCAGACAGATTGCACCCCGCAGACATATTGTCTGAAGTATTATTTTATACACTCTCATCAACAATAACAAAAGATGATACTTGTCATTGACCTTTGGTTCTTTTCCCCAGCTTCTTCATAGCTTGAAGGGCATTTGTAAAATTATAATGGGCTTCTAATTTTCATTGTAATTCATTCACCTTTTCTTTTTTCCAAAACCAACAAATGGAGTTCTTCAACTTGATTGCCTCTACTTTCTTTTTCTTTCTCCATATCAACATATTTTTCTTCCAATTTTGTAAACCTTCGTTCCAGTTTATCAAATTTTGCTTCAACACTCTCCAATTGAGATGCCAAGCTACTTGATTTTGCCCTTAAACCTTAAAGCTCAATTTTTTTCATCACAAAAACACTTCTCCAGCAATGTACTCTTTAAGTTGAGTTTGAACATTCGATTCTTCGCCATCTCCACTTTGCAAGAACACGTCCTGTTTTGTCCTTCAAGTGCAAAATTCGGTCTTTCATAAAAGTTGAATAACCTTTCTCCAGTAATTGTCCCATACTGAGAATATTATTCTTCGAATCAGGTACATAATAAACATCCTCCATAGTGTCTTGTTTTCCATCCTTTTGAGAAAAACATATTTTTCCCCGACTTTTGATGGGAACCTTTGTTGAGTTTCCAAAAGACACATGTCCATCTTCTATCTCTTGTATATCAAGAAATAGGTGTTTATGCCCATACATAATATTACTAGCACCAGTGTCTAGATACCATATCATGTCACTATCTAGAGTGACGTCTTCATTGGCCATTATGAGAATTCCTTCCTCTTTTGTCTCATCTTCCTCCACTAAATTTGCACTTTCTTCCACTCTTTTCTTGGCATAGCACTCCTTTGCATAATGTCCATATTTGCCGCAATTGTAACATTCAACATTTGAACGATGTGAACGACCACCACGATTACGACCTCGTCCACCCCAGTTTTGTTGGTTCATTTGTCCCATTTCTTCATTGTTGTTTCCATAACCACGACCTTTGCGTCCATGTCCTCTTCCTCGGTTATGTTGTGCGTACATCACCTTGTCTTCCTTAATGGTTATCTTTGCTTGTAAGGCTTCCTCCAATACTTCTTGCTTCTTTTTCTTCTTTCATTGTTCATGTGCTTCAAGAGAACCCGAGAGATCATCAATGTTCATCTCTTCCAAGGTTCTTGACTCCTCAATTGCACTTACAACATTTTCAAAGTCATATGTCAATGACCGAAGAATTTCCTCCACGACCCTTGCATGCGTGAGAGTTTCTCCATTGCGTTTAAGTTGATTGGCTACTGTTTGCACACGAGTGATGTAACTAGATACATATTCTGACTCCTTCATCTTCATGGCCTCCAACTCACCTCGTAGAGTTTGAAGATGCATTTGTTTAACTCGGATTGCACCCTTGAGCACCTTTTCCAAGATGTCCCATGCTTCCTTTGAAGTTGATGCACCAACAGTCTTCTCAAAAATTGCCTCTTCAACAGCTTGATACAACATGTACAAAGTTGTCTTATCTTTCGATCGTGTCTCTTTCAACACTTTGTTTTGAGCTGCCGAGTAACCAGTGGTATTTTTTGGTTCTTCAAAACCTTCTTGAACCACCTCCCAAGAATATGTAGATCCAAGAAGGACTTTCATTTGGATGCTCCAATTTTCATAATTGACCATCTCTGTTAGTTGAGGCATGGACATATTATTGGTTATACTAGTCATAGCTCTGATACCAATTTGTGAACCGAGAATAGAACTTTTATTTCCCTGCTACTTTTCAAATGAGAATACAATCTCTCTAAATAGTCTTACAATAGACTTCTCAAATTCTAACCTCTATCTACTAATGAAATCTATACTATAAATTACATTTAAAACCATAGTATAAATGACATTCAAAACAAGAATTAAAACTAATAATAATTGACCATTCAAATTTTCAAATAAATATGATAAAGACTTTGAGTTTAATGCTAACATTATTATTGTTTGGTGTAAGACAATAACACTGCAAAATATCTTTCCTCCACTATAGTCAATAATGTAACCCGTTTAATGCCTCAAAAGTCAATAACAGTTTCCATCGACTTAACTTCTTCCAAAATTTCAAACACTGGTTGTTCAGAAAATCTCTTCCACCGTTGCAATTTCCTGATAACCATGGCTGAATTATTCCTCTTCAGCATCGCAGAATCACTCATAGCAAAGCTTTCTTCTTGGACATATGAAGAAACTTCACAGGTGCTGAGGTTATACCACCATCTGCGAGAGGTTTCACAAACTCTTTCATTAGTCAAGGCGGTGCTGTTAGACGCTGAGGAGAAGCAGCAGGAGAATTATGAGATGCGGGAATGGCTGAGGCAGATCAAACATGTCTTCTCTGATGCTGAAAATATGTTGGATGAATTTGAGTGCGAAACATTACGAAAAGAAGTTGTCCAAGCTCATGGCAGCACCACAATCAAGGTAGCACACTTCTTCTCAAGTTCTAATCCACTTGTTTTTCATTATAGAATGGCTCAACAGATCCAAAAAATCAAGAAGAGATTAGACAAGGTTGCAGCAGACAGACATAAGTTTGGTCTTGAAACAATTGATGTTGATAGACGTTCTGTACATAGGAGGGATATGACATACTCCTACGTTATTGATTCGGATGTCATAGGAAGGAATCAAGATAAAGAAAATATTATACAGCTTTTGGTGCAACAGAACCCGAAAAATAATGACAAAAGTCTGTCTATTATCCCCATTGTGGGGATGGGAGGCCTGGGAAAGACCACTCTAGCAAAAATTGTGTTCAATGATAGGAGGATAAATGAGTTGTTCCCATTGAAGATGTGGGTTTGTGTTTCTATTGATTTTGAAATTAAGCAAGAGATCATTAAAATTATCAACTCTAATAATGCTTCTGCCCACCAACAAAATTTAGACAAATTAGATGTGGAGCAACTTCAAAGTCAATTAAGAAACAAACTTGTCAGTCAAAAATTCTTACTAGTATTAGATGACGTGTGGAATGAAGATCTTGTTAAATGGGTTGAGTTGAGGAATTTAATGCAAGTAGGTGCTGCGGGAAGTAAAATTTTGGTAACTACACGCAATCACGCAACAGCTTCCATGATGGGCACGGTTCCCTCTTACATTTTAGAAGGCCTTTCCGAGGAGGATTCATTGTCTCTGTTTGTCAAATGGGCATTTAAAGAAGGAGTAGAGAAAAGGTATCCATATTTAATAGATATTGGGAGAGAAATTGTGAAAAAGTGCAAAGGGGTGCCTTTGGCAGTGAGAACATTAGGAGGTTTACTATATTTGAAAGATAAAAAAGAGGAATGGGAATTTGTGAGAGACAACAAAAATTGGAGTTCAATAAAAGTTGGCAATGCTATGTTCCCTCCACTTAAATTAAGTTTTGATCAAATGCCATCCAATTTGAGGAAATGCTTTGCTTTGTTCAACCTTTACCCATGTGGCTATGCATTTGAGAGTTTTGATGTTACATCGCTTTGGGGAGCACTTGGTCTCCTTCCATCACCAAATAGAAATCAAATATTGAAACACGATGCAAATCAATATATCAGTGAACTATTTTCAAGATCTTTTCTGCAGGATGTTGTTGACTACGGCATTGGTTTTGCTTTTAAAATACATGACTTGGTGCATGATATTGCACGCTATTTGGGAAAGGACTCTATAATTGTAAGATACCCCTTTGTATTTACACCCGAACACAGGTATGTCCAGCATCTATCTTTTCCTGAAAATGTTGGAATTGAAAATTTTCCAATCCAAAAATTTGTTGGTGCAAGAACCATACTATTTCCTACCCCAGGAGTAGGAGCCAACAGTGAAGCTTTTTTGCTTAAATTCGTGTCACGATGCAATTATTTGCGATTTTTAGATTTAAGTGATTCTATGTATAAAGTTTTGCCTCCTTACATTGGCAAGCTGAAACATTTAAGATATCTCAGTCTTGAAAATAATAAAAGCCTAAAGAGACTTCCTGATTCTCTTTGCAACCTGCTAAAGTTGGAAGTTTTGATACTTAGTAGATGTACAGAGCTTGTAGCACTGCCTAAAGGTTTAAGAAAAATGATCAGTCTTCAACATTTGGAGATAACCACAAAGCAACGTGTTTTGCCAGAGGATGAGATTGCAAACTTGAGTTCTCTTCAGACTCTCAGAATCGAATTTTGCAACAATGTGGAATCTTTGTTTGGAGGGATTAAACTCCTTACTCTTAAAGTATTGTGTATTACTAGTTGCCAGAGTCTAAAGTCCTTGCCACTTGATATTGAATATTTTCCTAAATTAGAGACTTTGTTAGTTGATAACTGTGATGTGTTGGAGTTGTCAAATGAGCATAACCAAAATTCCAACTTGAGGTTGAAGATTGTAAATTTCATTTCATTGCCCCAGTTATTGACCTTGCCTCACTGGATTCAAGGTTCCACGGATACATTACAGTACTTGTTAATTTCAAGCTGCAACAATCTTGTGGGGCTTCCTCAATGGCTATCGGCTATGACTTGTCTGAAAACACTGCGTGTCATAAGCTGTCCTAATATGTTGTCTCTCCATGAAGACATCCATCACCTCCCCACCCTTGAACGATTGGAAATTGACGGTAATCTTGAATCGTGGCAACACTTAACCATTGATGAACCAGAACAAGTGGAAGAAAGGATAGAAGAGTTGGAGTAAGGGAAAAGTAGAGGTAAGCTTTAAAAGACTCATAAAAACTGGTTTTTCTATGTTTTGGGTTTACATCATCTATGTTGTTGTTGTTCTTGAGGACTTTTTAATCTTCTAGCAATGTCTGAACTTGCATTATTTGTTTGAATTGAGCAGAGAATTCAGATAGACCACTTTTTTTTTTGCATTGAACCTATATGTTTAATTCATTATTTGATTTGCTTGGTTCACATATTAAGTACTAAGCAGCATTATTTGGGTACTGATATATTTTTTTAAAGGTTTTACAAATGACTGTTTAATCAATTAGGGGAGAGATAGTATATGTTACGAGGAGAGAAAAGGCTGTATCAAGAGTAATAATATTTTCAAGATTTATATCTGTTCTTTTTAACAATTCCTCTAACTTGTTTTGAATATTTATATAAATGCTCCCATTCTTTCAGCACATAAGGAGTATGATGGTTTTCCTTTAACTGATTTGAATATTTATAGAAATGTTCCTATTCATGATTCAGCACATATTTGATGATTTTCCTTTAACCGTTTTGAATATTTGTAGAAATGTTCCCATTCATGATTCAGCACATAAGGACTTTAGGTTGTGGCGGAAACTTAGAGAGGGCAGAGATAAATTTGCTCTACCATAATGAGTTTTGGTTTGGTTTCATTTTTTTTATATTACTTTTCTTTTTCGTTTTATGATAGTTAGAGTCTTACAAAGTACTGATGTAGTTTGTAGGAACAATATAATTAGAATGGCAAACTACGTAATGATGTTATAGCACTAACATTTTTGGTAAAATAAAGTGATGCTACTTTGTTACTCCAAATATTTTTCTTTTGAACTAAAATAATAAACATTCATGAAAGTATAGGTAAATGTCAACCAGTTGCTTTGTGGTAGAAATGGGAAGCAAATGAATGAGACCCTTCTTTAATTTTTTCCTTAAAAACATGATAATCTATTTCTATGTGTTTCGTACGCTCGTGAAACACTGAATTTGCTGCAATATATTTTGCTGAGTCATTGTCACAGTATAAAAGAGATGATTGCTCAAAAGGAACTTTGAAATCTTGAAGAAGATAAGTTAGCCATAGAATTTCACATGTAACAGTAGTCATTGTCATGTATTCAGCTTCACAATAACTCTTTGATATTGTTCCTTGCTTCTTGATTTCTTGGATATGAGAGAATTCTCAAGATACACACTAAAACGTCATTGATTGTCTTGAATCACTGTAGAGGCCCCAATCACTATCACAAAATGCTTTTAGATGAGCAGAAGTGTTGGAAGAGAAAAATAAACCAAGACTTGAAACTCCTTTAATATATCTGAGAATTTTAATCACTGCAGTATATGGTGAGCAATTGTACGCTTAGCAAGAAATTGAGAAAGTTGTTGTAAAAAAATGTTATGTCAGGTCGAGTATTAGTGAGATACTAAAAAGTGTCTAATTTCAGTAATATTTCATATTAAAAGATAGACACTTATGAATATTAATTGCTAATTTACATATAAAATAATCTCTAATTTATGAAATTATACATTTTTACATATTTTATGATCTTTATTTGAATAAGAACATTTTATTCCCAAATTTGGTGTTAGTTTCAGGTTTCTAGAGAAGAATGAAGATGATTAGGCTAAAGAGGAATGATATAAGCTAAAAAGAGAAAGTTGGAAGGTCTCAGAACTCGTAAAAGCGCCAAAAAACCAACTTTGCAACAGGGAATCTCGATTCTTGCTTGAGCGAGCATGCTCCAGTGACGTTGTCGAAAATCGACGCCTTTCTCGCTTGAGCGAGAATGCATTAGACAAATTGGGCCACTTTTATGTTTTTAAAAATAAGTCCATCAACGCGACGCAGAAAGTCACCTAACCCTAGCAAATTAGGTTAAATAAGGAACTAGAGGCTCAAACCTAGTGTGCCAAATTGAGAGGAAAACACCATTGAGTGACTTGTAACCCAATTGGGAGAATAAAAGGTGCTATAAGATGTGTGGCTAATTCTATCCTTTGGGATTGGGAGTAATCTGTTCGAACTCTTATGTATTGAGGTGATATTTAAATATGATATGATATTCTGTTCTTGATTGATTATTGGTATTGTTGTTTTGTTTTGAATTCTTGATCTAGAATCTTAAATCTGACTGGAAAGTATTTTTAGGGTTCTTACCTAAATAACAATACTTAACATATTTGAATGCTAGAAATAGACTTGAAATGTTAATTACTATTAACGTTTAAGCTTGATTTTAAGTTGTTTTCATAAATATGCAAGGAATCGATATTTAGGAAACATTCTTAATAATTTTATATGTGAGGAATCAATATAAATGAATTTTATATGGACATCTATTTCAATTGAAGAGCATAATGTTAACATGCTAATAAACATACATAAGTGTGAGAGAGATGAAACCTAATCCCTATTTTTCCAACTTGAAGCAACCAATTATTTGTTTGTTTTCTTATTAATCATTGTCACTTTGATATATCACCGTCACTTTTTCACCTCATTTTCTCAAGAACAAAGTCATGAAGGCACAACCTATCATTTGCTAACATATATATCCTATAAGATAATTATATTCGGAAGGGATAGTAAGTGATATTTATCATAATAACTATTTAAACATTCTTTTGACCAACATATAAAACGAAAAAGAATTGTTATAAAATATGTTATTATTTTTTAAAATGTGAATTTAAAGTTTTGTTTTTATATTTTAAGGAAAATGTTATGTTGATTGACAATTGAATTAAAAAATTTAAATAAATATAATAATAATAATAATAATAATGAAAGTAATGTTTCTACTAAATAATTTAATATAAAATATAATCCAGACCATTATAACATAGTGAAATTTTAAAAGCTGACAGTGTTACAACTTTATTTTTGTTTCATAATGTAGTATTGTTACAATTTTTTTAAATTGCATTTTGATAACAATTATAT
>Ga0123341_1001092_pt1 | contig 19401 bp, 9 predicted proteins | sample Turbeapinknodule_FD_89959 | JGI IMG/M metagenome (GOLD analysis project Ga0123341, IMG submission 89959) | Root nodule microbial communities of legume samples collected from Mexico - Turtle bean Mexico pink nodule | ecosystem: Host-associated > Plants > Roots > Nodule | place: Mexico: Nepantla...
GAAATAATGAGTGTTTAAAGCTGTACAAATCAAATAAAATCAAATCACTAACAAATCTGTCCTAATAAATATAAAATGGAATCTGCACTTAATTATAACATAATTCTCCTAATTATGCAACAAGGAGGATTGTCCTCATTTATATATTGTATTTTGGTAGTAGCCATGGAGGAAGAACCCTTGAAAGAAGAGTTTTTCTCCTATAAGTGTGTGTCTCAAGTGTAGAAATAGCTGAAAATTTGGTTTTAAAGTTTTTCTTTTGTAGGAATTGGGCCTTTCCAACGATGGAGTGTAGAAAGAGACTCTTAAGCTCTCAAATAAATGAACGCTTTAGCATTCATTGAAACTTGTTCATTTTCTTCTCAGGTTTGGCTTGAGCTGCCCCAAATGGGTAACCTTAAGCCCAAACAACAAACTTCATTTTCTCTATTTTGATGTCCATGAAAGCTCCTATCGTCCTTTGAAATTTGATCCATCAAAACTAACAAAAAATAACAAAGATCAAGTACAAGAGGAAATCTAAATTAAATTTGACTTAAAGAACAATTTATTCAAAACTGAATCAAGATGAGTCTAGTTCAGTTGTTGAGCAGAGTACGTGAGTTGTTGTAAGCTCCTTGACATGTTTTCAATTCTTGTATGTAAAAAACGATTAAAATAAGGACAATTAAAGTTCAAAAGCATAAGAGATATCAAATAATTGCATCCAAAGTACTCTAAAAAGTATGTATAGATGACAACTATCACCATATTGCAATCAAAACAGTTTACTTGATCTTTTTCTTTGGCCTCAATTGGTTGCTGTATCTACATTTCTTTTTGCTGCAGTTCACAGCATGTGGGTAAAAATTTGTGTAATTGTTTTTATTAATGTTACATGTATTTTTTATTACATAATGTATTTTACTGGTTGTTATAAAAATTTATATGGTTTATGTTAGTATAGATTGTAGAGGATTTGGAAGTGGAAAATAATTCCAGTTTGTAAGAATTCTTTATCTAGAGATTGTTATTTTTCTGAATTTTAACGAGTGACATGTATGGGTTCTTATAGTTGATTTTGAGGATGCGATAATTTAAGTTTAACTAAGATGAAGGTACGTAGTTGGTTAAGTTCAACTGGCAGCATGTTTATTCTGTGAACTATGACAGTATGACAGCTAATGACAGTCGGGGATATTTACAATTTACTATACTTAATAATCTCTCTAAATACCCATAACTATTTGTTAAGCACTTAAGAACTTGGGAAACTCACCCTTAAAAGTTAGATATTAAGGGAAATAACCAAACACTTAAATACTCCATCTAGCATGTTATACTTCTCCACATGGGACTTAGACACCCATATGCACTACAAGAAAATTATTAAATAAAAAACAATTTTAGAGACAAAAAATAATTAGTCACTATGTTGACTAAATTAGATATTATTTAAAAATTAAAAAGATTATTGGTATTTAAAGCAGTTTCTATTATTAATAAATAATTTCTAAATTGTTATCTAATTAGCTACCAATGTTTTAGGTACCAATTTACTAAAACATTGATAGCTAATTAAATACCAATTTAGAAACTATTTATTAATAATAGAAACTATTTTAGATACCAATAATTTTTTTAGTGTCTAAAATAATATCTAATTTAGTGAATTTAGTGATTAATTATTTTTTGTCTCTCAAATTGATTTCTATTTAATGATTTTCTTGTAGTGAAGTAAAGTGAAATAAATAGGGAGTTGGAAGGGGGTAAGGCAGCTTTGAATGGATGATGGTTTGAATATTGTGAATGAGAGGTCAACACAAGCATTCTCCTCTTCTTGGCTGTTGGTTTTCTCCAAAAAGAAAAGGAAATAAAACTAACGTACCCAGTGTCAAAAGGCCCCTCGCTCATGTATGGGAGAGAGCATTGTATGCATCCTTACCCTTGCATATGCAAAGAGGTTGTTTCTCGATTTGAATCCATGACCAATTGGTCACCAAGGCACAACATTACTGCTAAGTTAGGTCTTGCTGTCAAACAAAGTTACTTCAAAGAAAAAAAGATGGAAGAGTGGAGGATGACATGGTTGATTTTTAACCAAGATTAATGAAGAAACTAGAATTTTAGGATGAAATAAATCTCAGTTCTACGATAATTTATTTAGGGAATGCTTTGATTATAAAAATTAATGAAATAAATAAGAATAGAAATGATCAAGGTTCATTTGCTTTGAACACAACTGTAGTGTAAAATTTTCAGGTTGTTACACCATAAGAGGAGATTCCAAACAGACATAGTTATTTAGGGCTTTTGGTGTTCTGTAATGTGATCAGTGATTGGGCTGAAACAACTGTAATATCATGATATGTAATGTTGCCAACACTATGACTTCTCAGTGGCAGAAAATGAACCTGACTTAGATCATTGGGAAAATGTGACCAAAACGTAGGGTTACTGTTTCCTTGTGCTAAACTTAAAAATACTGCACACTGAACTGTAAAAATTAAAGATGGGGAAGGGGGTTAGCACTGGCCTATATTCTGGTAAAATAATATTGGGGCATTACCCTAAAAATAGTTGTCAAATCTAGCATCAGCGTTTCTGTGATATAATATAATCTCTCATACATTGCAATGCCACATCTTTTAAATTGTGAACATCACATGATCACTATGGGGTGCTCGATTTTCTCTTTTATGTTAGTTTCATTCTTGGAATTATGATGTTATGGTACTGCATTACTTTCCAGGAAAATTTACAATTCACATCATATTCTTCTGTGCAGTTTGCTGATTTCTTTCGAGCTGACAATCCTGAAGGTGTGGAGGCACGTAATGAGGTAACTTCTGGCCAACAAAATTTTTATTTGAATATGTGAAAGAGTACTTTATACTAATTGTTTATATTTAGGTTGTAATTAGGGTGCATTTGGAAGAGCTTATTTACCGTTAAACTACAGGAATAACAGATGAATTGGGTAATACAAAGGTTTTATCAGTGACATATCTGGAAGATTGAAAACATGAAAGAGAATGAACAACATGATTCCTGACACTTGAATCAATGGTCCATCTACCTTTAAACAAATGATTGATAGAAATAGTAGAAAAAACTAAACCATTGAAAAAGTGATTACCATCTAGAGTAGACATAATCATACCACTAGGAACAGTCAACCGCGAGACATTACAGTTTCATTCATGATATCCATGGGAGAAAACCAAAAAAATTATTGGAATGAATGCAGAAAAATCACTTCTTATACCATATCAAGGGAGAAATAATTCATTGAATCAAGATGATATTACATATAAGAGAGAGCTATATATAATAGCAATGTAGTAACAAAATAAGATATAATATCTATTATATCTAGAAAACAAAATAACTGATAACATATAATATCTATTATATCTAATTATATTTAATTCTAATAGATAGAGATGCATATGCTTAAAATAGTGCCTCAACTATACCATGTACTCCATGTTTAAATACAACAATATGTTTTTATTATACTAAATGTTGAGATATGTACACTGAACCTACCAATTTGTCATATAGATGATTCTGGTATTGTTAGCTCCTTGTAATCCTTTCTCTATGTACATAGTTTTAATATATCATGTACTACTAGGTAGCGAAGCTGGCATTTGAAGATATGATATCTTGGATGCAAGAAGGGGGCCAGGTATATTCATTATTTTTTAGATAACTTTGTTACTTTAAGCCTTCTTTCAAGGTTTGTTTGTTTGTTTTTTTTTTTCTTTCAAGGTTTGCTTTTTTTGGCTTAAGTTTTAGTTTGGATTTAGGTTGGGATATTTGATGCCACAAACAGTAGCAAGCAGCGAAGAAACATGCTGATGAGACTGGCTGAAGGCAGATGCAAGGTAGATGGGTACGGCCATACATACAATATGAAAATAATTTAGTTTTGAACTCTTCTTATATATCCTTGCATTTTTTGTTACAGATCATTTTTTTGGAAACAATATGCAATGATGTAGATGTAATTGAGAGGAATATACGCTTTAAAATTCAGCAAAGCCCTGACTATGCCGAAGTGTAATGTTTCGTATAAAACTAGTGACATCTTATCTTAATGAGTATGTGGAATTGTAGTTACATACACAATTAGCTTTTCTTTTGCAGACCAGATTTTGAGGCTGGGTTGCGAGACTTCAAAGAACGTGTAGCCAATTATGAGAAGGTAAGTGTTTCATATGTACTTTAAATTTTAATGGCTATTCAGGGTGAGCTTTTTGTTTTAAGTAATGTTGATTTCATGTACTAGGTTTATGAGACAGTGGAAGAAGGATCTTACATAAAAATGATTGACATGGCCAGTGGACATGGAGGGCAAATACAAGTAAGTTTTACATTTAGTTGTCATTCTATGTGGCAAAACTGAACCATTTTACACATGCCATTGTCTAGTTTGCTAGAATTGCTAGTTTGATAATTGATGATATGCATCATGCATGTTTATTGTCCATATAGTAGCTTTTGTTTGGGTTAGTAATAAATAGATTCCAATAGTTTAACTAGATGTAAAACCTTGGTGTGGAAAAAGGCATGGTTTCACTTTCACCTCCAGATTTAAATAGCTTATAACAATTTTATCCTTGAGTCCACTTTGTGCTTTTCGTAATTATTATTTAATCGTTCCCTTCAAGTGTATAATTGAAGGTGTGATTGTTCTTCAAAGAATCAGTGTTAGAAAAGCATGTTACTACCATATGGATGCATTATGTTTATATAGATCACTTATTTGTAGTATCTGAATTATACTATCGGTAAACTAGAAAAGATTCATTACTCACCTCTAAACTGTGTTGAGTGACAAACTCGCATTAGAAACGGACAGAGTTAGGCTCTAAAATATGTATTGAACCCTGGGCATCTTGGTTGACCAGTCTGTGATACCATGTCAAGGAACCACCCAATCTAAAAGTTATGCCAAGTAGTAAGGTTGTATATAAACTGTGTTGTAAATTAAATTATACCATGAGTTCAAATTGCTGGGAGTGGAACTTGAAGGGAGGAACAAAATGTGGCATATTACCATAGCCATATACTTTATGATAAAATGTAAGTCACTTGTCTGTTGTTTAAGGACAGATGATAGTAAAAAACTTGCTCTGTTGAAAAAACTATTGGGAGGCTGCTCTAATATTCTAGAATTTCCTGTTGCAAGTATTTGTGCATCTCCTTGAATTTTTCCATAACCATTTACAAACATGGTTTACAGTGTGACTTTAATTTGTTAATGATCCACAAATTCTATCTTTTTGTTTTAGGTGAACAATATCAGTGGCTACCTACCTGGTCGGATAGTCTTTTTCTTGGTAAGTTTCTTAGAAGAAAGTAGTTAATAACAGTCAAAGCTTTTAACACACTGAAAAGTAAAACAAATGATCAAGTTAATTATAATACTTAACCCAGTAAGACAATATTGAAAAATGTCATAGACCAACTTTTGCTAATGGTTTTTTCTTGAACATTAAGCATATGCCTTCAGCAAATGCTTCTGCAAATCGCTTGTTAGCTTTCTATTAATGATTTGTTATTATCATGCAGGTTAATACACATCTTACACCCCGCCCAATATTACTTACCCGGCACGGAGAAAGTCGGTTTAATGTGAGAGGCAGAATTGGAGGAGACTCTGCATTAAGGTATATTCTAATATTTGGGTTCTATCTCTATTTAGTGTAGTGTTTATATTAATGAGGACACAGGCTTAGAAAAAGGTAGTGTAGGAATGAAAATATTAGTTCTCATTTCTGTTCTGTTTATAAGAGGAACTGTTAGAATACTAAGAATCTAAATTATTTTTCTGTTACCAGTCTTGTTTTGATAAATCTTATTTTGGCTTCTTGTTGTAGTAGATGTACTACACTTGTACATGAACTAGAATATTAGTTTAAAGAGGAGTATAAGGTCAAATTTTTTATTTCACATCGCAATTATTCAAAGTCTTATTATTTAATACCCTCTTTTCTACTTTGCATAAGACCCCCAAAGTTATGGAAGGAACCTTTATGTTCCTTTTAGTAATATTTTTCCTACTCTCAATTGTTGAAATTAATATTGATCCCCTCCTTCCATTTGGTGGCTTTCTAAGAAGCCAAAACTGGGATATATTATAGCTTATTTGCCACTGGTGGGTCGGGTTGGGTTAAAGATGATCCTGATTGTTCTTGGTAACTTCTTTTTAGTATTGTGGAAGTCGCACCATGATATTTATCTTAGTGTTTAGGGTTTAGGGTTTATCTTGGTGTCAATGATTGTTGGCACAAATGGTTCTAATGGAAAATATAAGAAATAGGAGAGAAACAACTATGTTATGGTTCATCTGAGATGTCTTGACAGTGTAGTTGACAGTACCTCAAAAAATAGATTGATAATGATTGGAGATGTTTTTGTATTGGAAAGGAATGAAGCTGAAAAGATGTTCTGACAAGATAGATGACCAATTGGAAAGAATAAAAGTCCTTAGATGATTATTGTCGTAAAGTTCTTGTTTATTTCTCTGGCATTGTTAGGCAATGTCCTTATTGTTTATGACTGATTAAGCACAGTTTGGCCTTGTGTATTAGTGAAAACGAAAGGCTTGGTTGTGAGCATTTGTTCAGACAAAAAATGATTTTTAATTAAAAAATATTTAGAAAAAACGTGATAATAATTATATAAGCTTTTCCCGAATGAAAAACTCTGAACTTGGTGCTGTTATCTAAAGCTAAACAGTTCTGAAAAAGCTCTATAAAAAGCTATTTTACACAATTGTTTTTAAAAGCTGCAACTAAAGGGCCATAATTCTTGGCTTTTTTTTGTCTTGCTATGGCATATCTTTTTGGTACTTAAGGATACATCTCATCTTTAAAAAGTATTAGCTTTTCGGTATTACGTTGTTTCTTTCTTCTTGGTAGGGGTTCTCTTTGTAGTACTACTATGTTTGGGTTAACAAGAATTGCTATGAATTTCTTGTGCCTAACTGGAACACAATGCAATTTGTTTCAACAGTGAGGCTGGAGAACTTTATAAGAAGAAGCTTGCTAAATTTGTAGAAAAGCGTCTGAAATCAGAACGAGCTGCTTGTGTAAGCTTGTAATAAATATATGTGCAAATATTAAAATGATAAATGATTTGTGATGTTTGTGACTGGTGTCTAGATATGGACTAGTACGCTGCAGAGAACAATTTTAACAGCAGGACCAATTGTTGGATTTCCCAAGGTTAGTCTCATCCTTAAGTCAGAAAACATGAATTCACAGAAGTATATATTACTAAATGCTCCCGCACTTTCTAATTTTATCTATATGTTAGATACAATGGCGTGCACTTGATGAGATAAATGCTGGTGTGTGTGATGGCATGACATACGAAGAGATCAAGAAGAACATGCCAGGGGAGTACGAGTATGTTGCAAACTGTAATCTTTCTATTTTCCAGTTGAAAAAGCCTTTGCTTGGTGAGATGGCAATGCTGTTTAAAAATGTTTTCATGTGACCATTGTTATTTATTTTATTTTGCTTTTTCTGCTACAGATCACGCAGTAAGGACAAGCTTAGGTATCGTTATCCTCGTGGGGAATCTTACTTGGATGTTATTCAAAGGTTGATGCATTACTTCTTTTATCATTATTTAGTTCCAAACCAAACTAGTACTGTTTTGTGTAAATAACTTGTATTTATAATAATGCAGGTTAGAACCTGTAATTATTGAGCTTGAGCGGCAAAGGGCACCTGTTGTTGTGATATCTCACCAGGTTTTTCATATAACTTTGATGTAAACTTGCCCATTTATATGCTCTATGGTTGATTGGTTTTAATTCTTGAGTTTCTCATTACAGGCAGTTCTGAGGGCATTATATGCTTATTTTACTGACAGGCCTTTGAAAGAAATTCCAGAAATTGTGGTAATATATTCATACTTAGCTGAAAGTGAAAGATGGAGTTGATGCAAAAGCTCCATCGAGTTCATGACTAATATTTAAGAAATGAACTCTAGTAATTTTGTGTTAGAAGAAAAGAATTTGTGTTAGGTTCACCATCTCATTTTGTGAAACGTTTGTGTGGATCATGAATTTGCATAAGATATCTAACATATCTGAGGTTTGCTCATTTGCAGGTGCCCCTCCATACAATAATAGAGATACACTTGGGAGTTACAGGTGTGGAAGAGAAAAGATACAAACTAATGGACTGAAAGAATAACTGGAGGAGAGAAGAATCTGGAGGGATAGAATAGATTTAAGTGAACATTTTTGGTTTTATATGATAAAAAATAACTATTATCATGTATATTGTTAAATTCTGAAACCCCTTTTAATAATTTTGATGAGCATCCTTAGTTTCCAGTTTGGAGAATTATGAACATCAAAACAAAAACAATAATTCCTCAAACAAATCCTGTTGTTTGGTTACATTCTGCATATCCCTTGCATGGCTGAAATTGAAATGCTAAAATTATTACAATCGGGTTCTGAATGAATTTAAGAAGCTGGAACATTTGAAAACATATCATTGAGTGATTAATAATAATAAAATATTCATTTGAGGAAAGAAAAATAGAGCAGGTGCTATGATTTCCAAGTCCAAAAATCCTGTGAATTATTGGCAATGCAGTATGGCAAGAGGACCTTTTGCATGCCTATACTGTAACCACTCTAAAAACTAAAAAGGGATCTCCATTGCTGGAAACATGCAACAAAATATGGTGGAATCTAAGCAAAGATCTTCTACTGCTATCAACAGCTGACTGCTAGCTGTGGTAGGGTGGTCAAAAAAAAAAAAAAAAGGAGCCCCTATAGAGTGTATGGTTCCAGTCACATGGGACCCCTGAACTCTGGTTGATCTCTTTAAAACAGTAGTTGGGGTCCCGCAATATACCCTACCAAACCCAAACAACACAGCGCCCCCTCTAATATTGTCAAAGTTCTAATAAATGCACGAAAGCCCCTATAAAGAAAATGAGTAATGTGAAAGTGAAGAAATTGTGGAGGGGGGTGCCTCTTTTTCATGATTGACTTAGGCTTGATGCAGTTTACAAGAACTAAGAATTTCTTATTTTATTTCTTGGTCATTCATGAGTCATAAGGCCTTTGCCTGAGGAGTTAGGATCCTTTATTGCACCAATTTAACCAATTAAAACCACAAATAAATAAACAAAAACCTGCCACATGAATCCAATAAAACCCACCTACCCTCCTCCATTGCCGTTGCCTTCACGAGTGCTTCATTTGTGCCCTATTTTTCTCTTCACCCCTCCACCCCATTCCCATGCATTCCTCATTAATCCCTTAGATATAGGGATTCTCCTTTGACTTCATCTGCATATCCCTCCCCACATAGCATGACAAATACATTTGCTTACAAGAGGCAGCAACACCAAACACCCCCTTAATTATCACTCCCTTCATTTTCACGTAACATTTTCACAACTAGTTACAAAGAAACCTCGCTGAGTAGAAGAACAAACCAAATTTTTATTCAACACTGCACAAACTGGCTCTTGACTTGCTGGGTCCCCTCCTCCCAAAATCTCATTTTAAGTTCAAAGCCCTGACCTTTTCCACAAAAATAACCTACCCTTTTGCCCATTCAAGCAAACAACACCGACTTCACCCTCATCCTTCACTCCCCTCACAATGCCGACTCAATCCGAGTCACCCAGTAACTCACTGAGTCAACTCGCTCAGAACCTGTTCTCCGACAGCAACAGCAGCATCATGCTCGCAGCCATTCTTTCCTTGCTCCTAGTCATCCTCTTTGTCCTCCTACTCCACGTGTATGCCAAGTGGTTCTTATCTCAGTCGCAATTACATTCTCACACTCGCCGGTGGCGAACTCCGGTGACCGTCTCCGGCGTTCTGGAACCTTCTCATTTCCACAGCATCAACATAGAAGCGTCACCCACCTGCACCAAGGGCCTGGATTCAGCGACAGTTTCAGCAATTCCCATGTTTGAGCACAAAACAGAAAAAACAGAGGAATTGGAATGTGTGGTTTGTTTGAGCGTAATTGAGGAGGGTGAGATGGGAAGGAGATTGCCAAAGTGTGGCCACGCTTTTCACGTGGAGTGCATTGACATGTGGTTCACTTCACATTGCAATTGTCCCATTTGTAGAGCTCCTATTCTGGTGAACGATGATTCTCAATCGGGTTCTGATGACGTGTTTGAGATTGTGGTTGTTACTCCTGGTTATGAGATTAGTGAGAGTGAGAGTGGTTCTGTTCCAGAAAATTCTTCTTCTTTGTTGGGTTTCTCTCTGAAGAGATTGCTGAGTAAGGTTTTTCTGTCACCTGATCATGTAACTGAGTTGGATGCTTCACACTGAAATATGAACTCATCTCAAAGTTTACACATTTTTTGTTCTCTTCAAATTGGTTGGTTTTCTTTTGGAGATGTACCTAGTTTCTTTCTTTTTCTCAGAAAATTATGCAAAAGCAAGATTATTCATTAGCCTCTTTGACACATTTGAATGATTATCATAAAAGCAGTGTTGATTTCCCTTTTACTGTGCTAATATATTCATTCTTCTTTCAATCATTAAAGCAAATCAGTAGTAGAGACTACTAATTTATTTATCAACTCAGAATTTGTATAGCAACAGTTGTATATCTAATACTGAAATAAGTGTTTGCTAAGAGTAGTTAATAGTGTTCAAAAGAAAAGACAAAAGAGAGTACTTGATGGGTTATAAATGTTGCGTTGGTTACTCATGTGTCCCAATTGATAACACTTTCTAACTGTAATTGATTGTTCTGATATCTGAGCTCGTGTTGTTTCAGTCATGATGAAGTAGTGACATGAATGGTGCATGTGGGTAGAAGACAAAAACGCTGGTATGGTATGCCACAGTGAAAGGACAACTTTATGTACATATTTGTTTACTGCCAAATGTTTTTTAAGGTCTTGTTCGATGGATCAGAGTTCACTTCTGCAGATGGGGTGCTCAGAAATATTGGAAAAAGTTCAATCCAATATAATAATGAAACAATTTCACCAAAAGTAAATTGGTCCATATATTACAACGTTACAAAGATAAATAATTATTTACAGAAAAAGTTTGAAAGATGTCAACTTGTGTTTCTATTTAGTGAAAAAGTTTGAAAGGTTCTGAACTGATGTTTTTGGCTACTTGATTATGTCTTTCACTTGGCATTGTGAAAAAGTAGGATAATGAAACACAATAAAAAAACTATTGATATTTGAAATATGTTTGAAAATGATTAAATAATTACTAATCACCTATCAAGTAATTAATTTGATTAATAAATAAATAAATTGGTAGTCAAATTGTTTTTCCATGGCTATATTTTAATATAATTACGTAGATGCATTGTGATAGCTTCTTCCCCTTTTCTTATGCTACTTCTTCTCCCATTGAGAATTTGACCTTGTGAACATGTCATGTCACGTTTGAAAGTAGCTATCTAAAGCAAAAGTGAGATATTACAATAAAAATAATTAGTTGTTTTATCAATAAAAATAATTAGTTATTTTATTGACAAAGTATATAATTTTGTTAATATAGTAACTAATTATTTTTATTTTTAAAATTATTTTTTATTTATTGATTTTCTTTTTAATGATGTCTCTTCAAATTTTCATTCTTTTAGTGTCACTAGTTTAAACAAAATATTTTTCTAAGAGACATTTTACACATCTCCTATCACAAATATATGTTGATTTGGTTTGGATAGATACTCAACTAATATATATGATTATTACAGAAAAATATCAACTAATATATATATATATATATATGATTATTACAGAAAAATATTTTGAGATGTGGTTTAAATTTTCAAAACTTATACTCAGAGGTTTCGGCAGAAAAAATAATTTGCCTGTCGAAAAAAATTATAGAAATTTAGTATATTGAAATAGGTTTGGAATCCATTACTATTGTTGTTGACGTTTTACTTAATAACTTACTTTAAAAATCTCTAAATAAATGTAATTTTAGCTTCGATATATTAAATTTAGAAAATTTCTAACTATATATAATTTTTTAAAGCAGTAAGAACATCTTTAACCTTCTTTTCTTCTTGATTTTTAAGTTGAAGAATCATTTCTTCAAAAACTCTTCCACTAGAATCAATCTATATGACATTCTCTTTTTTTTTCATAAAACTTGTTTCTTATTCTTATACAAGAAATAGCTTCTATAGAATAAAAAAATATATCTTTCAGAACAACCAATAATAATAGAATATAATAGACTCTACAAATCAATTTTTTTTAAGAATTGGTTGAGGTTTTGGCATTTTTTTTGTATTGGGTAAAAAATTGAATACAATTTGTTTAAGGTGTGCTGCAATAAGAATCACAAATCATAATTTTCAATATATGAAACAATCCGTATTTGAGATGTTCCAACTAAATATTATTTCATAATTAAAATCATATAATTTATTGTTTTGATTAATATAAAAATGAAATATTACGAAAGTCTTTCTTTTGTAGAAGTTGGGAAACTATGTTTGTCATGGTATTTTTGTGTTGTGAAACTATTATTTATTTTCAGACTTCTTGATATTTTTTTTTATTTGAATGGTTTCTATGAAAAAGTATATACATCATAATTAAAGTAAATAATAATATTATTTAATTAGCGTCCATACCAATTATAAATAATTTACACGTATTCATGATATCATTGCATGAGCTGCTATTAAGAAAATTGCGATTTAGAACAGTAGAAAAAAGAGCTTTGGGTCTCATAAGAAGTTGGATCGAACCTCACTCTGTCACACTCACTTTTTGGGCCCCATAAATTATTTCTGCACCCCTCATTAATTTCAAAATTTCAACTTTAACCTTTTTTTTATGGAAACTTAATCTCTTATTGCAAATTTTGCATTGCAGAGAGAGAGAGATTATTGGGGGTAGCCATGCTCTAGTCTCTTATCTTATCGTGATTTTCTTTATTTTTGATATTTTAAATAAAAATATTATGTTTTTCGAATTAAAATTGTGGATATTAATATTTTATATAAAACTTTATTTATATTGATTTCATTATTCATAATTTAATCATAATGTTTATATTTGTTTTGATAGGAGTTTATTTAATTTTATTGTTTTTTTTTACATTTTTATTATCTAAAAAATATATTAAAATTAGAACCAAATAAATAGATTAAAATAAAAAAATTACAGAAAAATATTTTAAAAACTAAAAAGTAGAATTAATTTGTTAACTTATTTTATAATATGACGGGTTACTAATTTCAACTTGTATAACTTATTAAGATCAATCCGACTAACTCATTTTACTTCTTCAAAATATATTTGGGTTGACTTCCTATCAAATATACTCATTTATTTATAAAAATTAATTTATAAATTTTACTTTAGATACGAATAATTTTTTTAATATATAAAATAATATCTAATTTAGTTTAATATAATAATTATTTTTTTAAGACGTTATTAGTTAAAATATATAACTCTCTAATGAGATGTTAATATCTAAGTAATGTAAAACATAAATTTATTATGATTATGTTTCACAAATCTTAATGTAAAATGTAATACGGAAACCTTTAATTTTGTATAATAGCACCCACTCTCAGACATTCAGACACATTGCCTAACAATCTGCCATTTTTATTGTCTTTTACAGCTCCAACTATTTTTATTAATTGTCCAAAGTAATTTCTCTTAAGCCACTTCAATGACCTTCAACAAAGAGACGTGTAATGTTTTTCTTCCATGCACTGTGGCTTTTCTCTTTGATTCTACAGTTTAGCATTTTGGTAGAAGATGAAGGTTATTGGATATGAAGATAATTAAAGAGAAAAAGAACAACGTAACTTTATGAAAGATAAAGATGTGCAGCACTAGGAATCAAAATCATAGGATCCCAAATTCCACCAAAATTTAAAAACACTTAGTGGAAAATAAAACTTAGTGGAATCTGTGTATATACTTTCAACTAAATTAGGAAAGAAACAATATTTCAATATAATAATAAATTGATTTGATACTTGAAGTTTCGCGACCAAATAGTTGCACCCGCATTACTCCACTAAGCTTGCATGGCATCAAATAACCTTTTCAATTTGCCCTAATTAATCTTCATCTTAGCTTTATGCAATTTTTTTACTAATTTGAGAAACAATTCTAATCGCACGCACATAATATGTCATCATGGGACGATAATTTGCATAGGATTGATTGTTCAGGATGATAATATTTTGTTGATGGGACGATAATTTGCATAGAATTGATCATTCAGGATGATAATATTTTGTTGATAGCATAATCAGATAATAATTTATTTGAATCATTTGGAAGATAATATTTAACTGATTGTGCGATAATATTTTGTACCTATTATTCGAGATGATAATATTTTGTAGCTATTATTCGGAGTGATAATATTTTGTTTGTACCTATTATTCGAGATGATAATATTTTGTAGCTATTATTCGGAGTGATAATATTTTGTTAATTGTACATTATGATAATAATTCTGATGACACAAGACAATAATAATAATTTGAGCGATAATCTCTTTGATATAATGATTTGTATGATTGTAGTGCAAGTTTGTTTTGTACATTATAAGTTGCACACTAAATGGAAGGTTGAAGGTACAAAATTTTCAAGCCCAAAGGGCAAGAATAGACATTGCAGCAGAACCAAGAGTCAAGGCAAGAAAAGATATTTTCTTCAAGGGAGGGGTAGAGTTCATAAGCTTGTTGTGAAAAAAGTCAACGGCTATGAGATCAACAAGGGCCATGTAAATCAGTATTCCTGATGAAATTGAACCCAGTAACCCTTCCAAGATTAAGGCATTTGGATTGCTATCATCGTAACCTGTAAGTGAGAACAATGCCATCCCCAAAATTATCCCCATTGGTGTTGTCACTGCAAACATCAAGCACATGTATGCAATTGTTCCAAAGCTAAATCCTGCCTGCAATAATCATCACAAAAATCTATATCAGTTGGATTAACAAAGGTAAAAATAATTCTATTCACGCTAAATTTCTTCATGAATACACCACTTTTCATTCACATTGTAGTCTGAAGAAAGGAAAAGTAATCAAGAGCACACTTCAAAATATTGTAATTATGCAAACGCTTATTCAAAATATTTATTCTGTAAACGGTTTTTCCTTTTTTTTTATTATTAACCGTCACAGGGTGAAGCTATGGTCTCAAAAACTTATAAATCACGGTTTCGAATTGCGCAATCCTCGTTTTCTCTCGTGACTACACAAGCCACACATAAATTAAAATATAATATTCCTCAGTTATCTCTTTTCTAGAATTTGCATCATTACTCATCTCATACACATTTTATCTTTGCAAAATTATATTTAACCTATCTCTTAATTAATAGATAAGATAAGATAATCTGGACAGGTTATTAGTAATAAAATAAAAGGATCACAATATATTATTCTATTTTCAAGTTCTATAAATTTTACACTAAAACGGTCTGAATAGAAATCCATACTTATCCACAAAACTACTTAAATTAGTCCCAACTAAGCGTTAATTTGGGAAGTTAGGAGTCTTTATCCCGATAATTATGATTATGATTTATAATTATAACCTTAAACACTCTAAGCCCCCTTAATTAAACAATACAACCCCGGTTTCAGACACCAAAAATTAAAAAAAAAAAATAGAAAACTGAGGAATTCTCCAACCGCAACAATAAACAATGTTTTAGAAACTCCCAAACACAATATCTGTTACTAATTTCCTTCCTAAAGGTGTAAAGATATTAATTTTGAATACACACAAGAAAAAATGTAGAGGCAATTAACATAATCTAGTTGCTTAGCAATTTTTTCAGTTAAAAATTTAATATACAATCTACAGATTATAATTATAATCCAGAGACTATCTAAGAACCTGCATTTATTTATTTATTTATCGTGTAGAAGACAGAAAGGTTAGAATGGAAGTTTCTGGTTGAATCTCAGAAACCCAATTAAAAAAATCATGACTGGAACAAAATCTGATAACTTAATGAATGAAAGAAGAAGAAGAAGAAGAAAGAAACCTGAGCGACGCAACCACCGAGACCCATGCCTTCAAAGATTTGATGAAAGGCTAAAGCAGCAACGAGAGGTCGAATAGTGCAAACGTTCTGAGACATTCCCATGGTAACTCCGATTATCACAGAGTGAAAAATTATCCCAATCTCAAGCACCTGCGAAACCAACCTCTGTTTCAATTTCGCCAACTCTTCACCTCTTTCACCGTCGCCGCCAGACCCATGGCACCCTCCGCCGAGCTCCAACTCCTTCTCCTGCCCCACCACCGGCGCGTACTGCGCGTGCTCCACGTGCGAGCTCGCCGCGAGGTCCACAAGGAGCGCCAGAAGAACGCCCACAAGCGTCACCAGCCCCGAGAAGGGGAAGTCCTTCCAGGGATGGCGGGACGCCACCTGGCAGTCGGCGAGTGCGGCGTACGCGTCTGGGAGCACGTGGACCAGCGAGGTCGAGAGAATCACCCCCGCCGCGAAACACTTTATCACGACTATGGCCTTGTCGTAGAGCGGCTTCCCGCGGAATACCCCGGCGAGGAGCACCGGCAACGACATCCCCGCCACGCTCGTCACGAAGATAACGAAGATTGAGACCACTTTTAGGTGCGCCGCCGCCGCACCGTCCCTGCACGCCGCCGCGCGAGCCATGTCCGTGACGCACGCCGACGACGCCATGCATGAACAAAGAGAGAGATTGTGAGAAAAAGAAAAGTATGGGTTTGGAAAAAAGAGAGTTTTGAAGAAATGAAGTTGGAAGAGTGTGAGAAGAGAGAGTGATAAATGATGTGGAGTGGACCAGGTTATGGTGGGGTTCACTTTGCCGTCAATGACTCATTTTTTCACTGTTACCTCTTTTCATTGCAATTTTTATCTTTCACGCTTTCTTCCTCTTTCTCATAAATTTCTCTTTCTTTATTTCTCTTTCTTTATTAACAAATAAAAGAACAAAAACATATTTCCCATTATTTTTAAAAAAAAATCTATCTGTGTTTGCTTGCTTTGGCTAATAGACAAGAGTTATGTTTGGATTTAATGTTTAATTTTTTTTTAAACTTCAATTAGTAGATAAAAAATTATTAATTATTAATTATTAATTTCACGTCTCATGTTATGAGTGTAAGACCCGTTTACTAATAAATTGCAGTCACTTGTTCCGTACCCATGTGGGTGTCATTAAATGAACATCCAAAAATTTAATCACTATTTTTCTTCAACCACAAATATTTATAAATATTTCTTATTATATATATATAATCTAAGGTAAGATATACTACAGTTTAATTCATTAATTCATTGAGGCGTGCTTTTTTATTTTATCGTAAGGTCTATAATAGCTCTGATTGCACTGGAGAACTGATCGCGCGATAATAATTTATGTGGATGGTTTAGGTGATAACATTTTGTTGATTGTGGGGGGCAATAATAATTAACTGATCGCATCGTGCGATAATAGCATGATAGTAAGCTGATGATAATATTTAACTGATAGTGTGAGATGATAATATTTAACTGATTAGATAGAACGATAATAATTTTGATTGGATTGTGCGATAATATTTCTAATTATATGTGACAATAATATTTTGATATCATAAGGTGATAATAATTCTAATCATATGGAATGATAATAATTTGGGGCGATAATAATTTGTTGATCGTTTGGGACGATAATATTAATCGTTCAGGCCATAATATTTTGTTGATCCCTTGGAACAATAATATTTTGTTGATCGTTCGGGCGATAATATTTTGCTAAACGTCTGGTTGATAATAATTTTTGGGAATTGCTTAGAGCAATAACATTTTGCTGACACACGGGCGGCGATAATATTTAATTGATCGCATGAAGCGATAATAATCCTGGTCGCACGAGGCGATGATATTTCTGATCGCACGGGACAATAATAATTATGAACGCACGAGGCTATAATAATTCTGATCGCACAAGGTGATAATAATATGGGACAATAATGTTTTGTTGATCACTGAGGATGATAATAATTTATGCGGATCGCGGTGTGCGATAATAATTTATGCGAATTGCTTGGGGCGATAACAATTTTCTGATCGCGCAGAGCGCTAACATTTTGCTGATCACGCGGGGCGATAATATTTAACTCATTGCGTGAAGCGATAATAATTTATGCGGACCACTTGGGGCGATAACATTTTGCTTATCGTGCGGAGCAATAATATTTAACAGATCTCGTGGGGCGATAGTATTTAACTGATCGCGCGGGGCGATAATGTTTAATTGGTTGCGTTGGGATAATAATTTATGTGGATCACGCAGGGTGATAACATTTTGTTTATCTCTCAGGGCGATAATAATTTATGTGGATCGTGGAGGACGATAACATGTTGTTGATCGTTATGGGCGATATCATTTTGCTGATTGCTCGGGGCGATAAAATTTTGCTTATCGCGCGATGCGATAATAATTTAGGCGTATCATGGAAGACGATAACATGTTGTTGATTGCTCAGGGCGATAACATTTTGTTGATCGCTAGGGGCGATAATATTTTGTTAATCGTGCGATGTGATAATAATTTATGCGGATCGCTTGTGTCGATGATATTTTGTTTGATTGTCCGGGACGATAACATTTTGATGATTGCACGACGATAATAATTTATGCGAATCGCACGGGACGGTAATATTTTGTTGATTGCGTTGAGAAATAATAATTTATTCTGATTAGGCGGGACGATATTGTGGTTGGTAGGATATTCATGTTCAACCGTATCAATAAACAAGAATATAATATATAAGTAACTCGTTAAAACTTTTTTGGTTGAGAAAATAATAACTTTGAATAATAATATATTTGAATAATTAATTATAATATATTTTTCAATAATAAATATTTAAATAATTAAATGTAATATATTTTTTCAATAATAAATATTTAAATAATTAATTATAATATATTTTTTATAAATTTTAATTAATTAAATTTTTGTAAATTATTTCTAATACCATTCCACCATATAAAATACTTAACACTAGTTTCAATCCTGCGAGCATTTTAGCTAAAACATTAACCATAAATAAATTATATAAGAAATTAAGATGAAAAATTTAACTCAAAAGCTTAAAATTATAAATTATAGATCTTTTTCTAGTACGTTGATCAACCTTTTGATTTATACTCAATGTGTACTCAAACTATAGTTCCATTTCTAATAAGTGAATATGTGAACTACCTTAATTTCGTGGAAATACAAAGTCTTATAAAAGACGGGAATGTGACTAAGAATTTTAATATTTTATAACAATGTTAAATAAGACTAAAGTGTGTGTAAAAAAGAATACCTTCATATTATTGAAAGTTCAACAATATAACTAATTATTTAAGTTGTTATATGTCATAATGATAATATATATATA
>Ga0123341_1001093_pt1 | contig 19397 bp, 7 predicted proteins | sample Turbeapinknodule_FD_89959 | JGI IMG/M metagenome (GOLD analysis project Ga0123341, IMG submission 89959) | Root nodule microbial communities of legume samples collected from Mexico - Turtle bean Mexico pink nodule | ecosystem: Host-associated > Plants > Roots > Nodule | place: Mexico: Nepantla...
AATTAGTACTTAAATATTAGATCATTTTTTCTTAATACTATAAAAATATAAATTTCTAACTTTTGCAATTGTAATTTTGTTTAACTTCTAAAGTTAACAATTACTTTTTTTTTATTTTTTTTACAAAGTTATTACTTGCAGCTATTATTGTTTTTATTCATATTTTTTCGGTGAATCTAAAGTATTCCATTGAAAAAGTAGTAATTTTTTAAAAATCTCAAAAAAGTTATAAGTTATCATGATACAGAAACTCTCTTATTAGACTTTATTTAAAAATATAAAATAAAGAAATTGAAATGGGAAATAACTTTTGGCATTCCCTTCGTGACCAAGTCTCAACTCATAGTCATTGATGATTAGAAATTAGATTATTTTATATGAAGAATCACTTCCCTACTCATCTAACCATTGAAAAACAAACAAAAAACTCTACCTTAACCACCAATAAATGAGTGGTTATTACAGTTTTTATGCTGACTAGTCAAAAAGCATGTTAAATCATGCGAGAAAATAATGATTATGTTTGAAATGTTTTTTTTTTTTGCATAAATAATTTTCTTCCATTTTAAAAAACCATGAAATTTATATCAAAACAATATTTTTATTAACAAAAATGCATTAGAAATACAATTTAATAACAAATTTGGCTTTAAATTCTTCCTATTTAAGAATATTCAGATGACCTTCCAACTATAAATTAATGTGCGCGTTTTCTGACTGTTTCATGTTCTTTTTTTTTTCAGAATAATTTTAATAATGTGTAGAAAAGCTGAGTGAATATAGAAAATTCCCTTATATACCATTTGGGGAAGACTAGAAGTTGTGAAATGCATGTGTTTGAATGGAAAAAGAAAATTGACCTAAAATGTTGAATTGGAAATCACATGGAATTAAGGAAATATAAGTGTATATAAAGCAAAATAATGAATTCATTGTATAAATGGTCTTATTTTTTTTAATTAAACAACTCCTACTATCTTATATTTTTTTTTTAAACGTGGAGTATGAAAATGAAAAATAAAAAAAAGGGTAAAAAAAAAAGGAAAGATGAAGGGCCAGGTCCAAGATGACAGAGACACGCAAGCCCACTATGGCGTACCTGGGCTGACTCTGATGCATGAATCCATACGCAAATCTCGCCCACTTCCCCGTGGTCGCGCGTGTACCACACGCGCCTCCTTCCTTAAGTTCAATGCTTCTCATTCTATTAAATCCTTCAATACCTCTCCGCCGCTTCCTCCTCACATTTTCCATGGGACAGTCACCGTCCACCGCTGCCGCGCCAACGCCGGACCTCAACCGCCACCAAATTTCTCAGTTACATTCAAGCAGCGATCCTCCCGATTTCGAACCCGACCTCACCATCCGTCTTTTCGACGATTGCTTGGCGGTGATCTTCCATTTCCTCAGCAACGCCGACAGGAAAGAGTGCTCTCACGTCTGTCGGAGATGGCGCCGCGTGGACGGAGAGAGGCGGCACCGCCTCTCGCTTGTCGCTCGGCCGGAATTGCAAGAGCTCGTTCCCTCCCTATTTGACCGCTTCGACGCGGTCACAAAACTCACTTTACGAATAGACCGGAAGTACGCGAGCTTAAACGACGACGCTTTGATTATGATCTCGATGCGGTGCAGGAACCTCACGCGTTTGAAGCTGCGTGGGTGCCGTGACGTAACGGAAATTGGAATGGCCGGCGTAGGCGATAACTGCAAGGCCTTGAAGAAGCTATCGTGCGCGTCGTGCATGTTCGGCACGAAGGGAATCGCGGCGCTGCTCGATCGATGCGTAACGTTAGAAGATCTGACGTTGAAGCGGCTCCGTGGGGTCCACCATATCACCGAGGTGGAGGTTGGTGCCGCGGCTTCGTTGAAATCTATATGCCTGAAGGAGCTCGTGAACGGTCAAAGCTTTACGCCACTTGTGATTAGTTCAAAGAAGCTTCGAACTTTGAAGGTGATTGGGTGTACGGGGGATTGGGATGATACTCTGGTTAGGGTTGGGTGTTTAAACGGTGGGTTGGTTGAGATTCACTTGGAGAAGGTTCAAGTTAGCGATGTGGGACTTGTGGGGGTGTCCAGGTGTTTGGGGTTGGAGACTCTGCACGTTGTGAAAACCGCGGAGTGCTCCAATATAGGGCTTTCGATGGTTGCTGAGAGGTGCAGGCTGTTGAGGAAGATTCACATAGATGGGTGGAGGACTAATAGGATTGGTGATGATGGTTTGGCTGCGATTGGCAAACACTGTTCTGATTTGCAGGAGCTTGTGTTGATTGGTGTTTACCCTACTTTCTCAAGCTTGGCGGCGATTGCATGCAATTGCAGGAATTTGGAGAGGTTGGCTCTTTGTGGGATTGGAACCGTTGGTGATGCGGAGATTGAGTGTATTGCTGATAAGTGTGTTGCACTCAAGAAGCTTTGTATTAAAGGGTGCCCTGTATCCAATGCTGGGATCGGAGCTCTAGCTTCAGGATGTCCCAATTTGGTTAAGGTTAAGGTGAAGAAGTGCAGAAAGATTACTGGTAGAGGGGTAGAGTGGGTGCGAGAACAGAGGGTTTCTTTGGCGTTTAATTATGATGATAGTGAAGTTGAAGCTTTGGATGGGAGTGGAAGTGATGGGGTTGGGGGAGCTCATGATGGTGTGGCAGAGGCTGAGGCAGAAGCTGAGGCGGAGGCTGAGCCTCCTTCAAGTAATAACAACACCCGATTGACAATGTTGCGAACAAGGTTGGGCCTTTTGGCTGGTAGAAATTTATTATCGTGTGCCTTCAGAAGGTTGTCTAACATTGATAATGTCTCTAGTAGCAACTTTTTATGATGTTAGTAAGAAAGTAGTAAACATGTTCTTGCCATGTTGCCATTCCCCAATTTGTAAGATGAGTTCTAATGTTGATTGCCTGTCTTTGCTGTGTTGGTTATATGATTTTTTGTTTTCTTTTCAACAGCTGATAGCAGCATTTCTATTGTTAACTAGATTTGTCAATGATCCTCGTTGATTGTCTCATTTCCATTTGTTGTAGATTATTTCCTCTGTTTGCCTCTAAACTGAACACTCGGTCTAGTGCTTGATAAAATCTGCATATTTCACCAAAAAGACAGTACAAATTGTGTTAAATCTCATTTGCTATGTGTTATTTTGTGGACGGTGTATTATATAGTTGGGGATGAGAACTCAAACAGTGTATTATATGGATGGAAATGACAATTACTTTTTTGAGTTTTGACTGAATGAACATTATTCATTAACTAATATGGTAGAGAAAACAAGCCAAAAATTCAGTCCCCTAACTTTCCACGAAACAACTTAGGTGCAGTATTTGGTGTGGTTTTCATTAATTAATATTTAGTTTCATCTCTCCCTTAATTTAAGTTGATTTTGAAGATTGGTAACTGGGAAGCGTTAGGCACATACTGTAAAATTGTGTAAACACCAATGTTTTGAGACTCGAGGATCGAAAAGAGGATTAAAAATCGTAACTCAAGTATCTCATGTAGACTTGATATAGACTTGAAAGAGTTATTATTAGTAATTTAGTAAATGAAAAATTATATTCAATACATAATTAACACAATTAAATGTAGGTTCATAATTTATAAAATATTCATGCATAACGCAATTAATAATTCCATAAATGTTTAATACAAACTATTTAAGGAAATCCTTCTTATTAGTTCTCTTCTATATTATCTTTAATGTTATCTGACATGACCCTCATTATTATCTCATTATTATGAGGAGGAGCTTCCAAATCATTCACACCTACAACGATACCACCTTTGCTAGCATCTTCATTTTCTTTAATTTTCTTTAACTTCAATTAAGATGTCTTCATCTAAACTTGAATTTACTTCATTCTCCTTCCTAATCCATTTATCATCAAAAGCAAACAAAATCTTTAATATTATAGTCTTTTGATTTTGCCATCATAAATACCACATCATTCATAATCTTTTGTCGTAAAAGATTTATTTTCTAAATGTGAACCTAAATAATTATAAAATTAGTTAACACAACATATTATTCACTCAACAATAATTATAAAAGCAATCTCATAAATTTAAATTCTTACTTTCTTTAAAGCTTTAATAGTAAAATTTTGTAATTTCACATGTTCATCATATGACTCTCACCATTATGATGGAGTTTTGGTTTTGAGTGTTTCCCCTCATAATTAGCTTTAAACCCACATCATAGTACAACATGAAGTAATAGCTTGTAACATGTAATGAACTATTCAATTAGTTGTCTCATTTTTTATCAATGGTTTCTCAAAGGGAATGTAATTAAGTAAGATAAAAACAAATAAATTAATCTTTAAAAAAAAGTCTATATTTCTAAAAAAAACAAATTAACAATGAGTTATTATTATGGCATTTTACTAACTCCATTGAAAAGACTTTGTATATTTTGTTTAACTATATTCATCGCTTCATAAATAAATCTCATGGTTGACTGGTTTCTTATATGAATCTATCATGTGCAACACCTTAATTAGGGAAATAACACCCTTCATGCAATTCAAAATATTTTTTCAAATCTCTTATCCAATTTCAAATTTTCCACAAACTCTCTATCTCTAGTCTTTACAAAATGATTAGATTGTCTCTTCTTGGATGTGAACATCCTAATAAGTGACCTTTATTTTCATTCAAGCATCCCAAAAGTGAAATAAGAAGTGGCAAAACGAGTATTGGTTGGTCTTGCCAGATCTATCCCTTTAGTATATTTGTGTAACAAGGAGATAAGACCAGATCTTGAATAGATGTAGGTTGTGATTTTCTTACTATTGACTATTGTCTTATGAAGTCATATTTTCTTCTCTAAATCTTCCAACATTAAATCAATGAAGTGTGCTGCACAAGGTGTCCAATACAATTTTTTCCTTTTTTTTTCATTAACAATTCTCCAACTATCTTGTAATTTGTTGCATTATCGATTAGAATTTAGATGACTTTTCTTCTCCAACTTCCTCAACAACATCATCCATCATCCTAATTTTTTTTTCAATTGTCTTGCATATATCAAAAACATCAATAAACTTAAAAAAACCCTAAACCCCTTAAACAGTCCACCTATACACTCATTTTTCTTCCAATGTTTTCTGCTCCAAACTTGTTTCATTGTACTACGAGTATGAAAGTATACTCACGCTTTTCACAATATACATATACACATACAACCGTGTTACAATTACAAAAATATAAAATTTAATACAATATTAGTATCATTTTTAGGCTTGTTTCTATAAGATATAACTAAATAGGATTAAAATTTGTCATGTTGATTATATATATCATCGGTGTGGTCATGTCCCATATTGGTATATTGTATTTGTTACCTTTTTTTTTTCTTGTTTCAACTCACAATAAACTAATATGATTTGTATTTGTTACCTTTTGTGGAATTCTCCAGTCGACAGTAGCACATAACTTAGAAAACTTAAAAGAATCACATAAATATATAACTTAAAAATATACAAGGTGTGAAAAATTAAATAGAGGAAAGTTCATTTGACAACAAATAGGGAGAAACCAATGAATTCCGTAATGACTAATGTCTTTCCTTAATAGTATTGAAATGGATCGGCATCCCACCTCCTTTCAATCACTCTCAAAGTCTTCATCCCCAAAGGAAAAAACTGAAGCATCTGCTGCAATTGCCTTGATGTCACTTGCCCCTACAGATCCCACGTTTGTGCTGCTATTGCCTGTATGAATTTTGTGATGTTTATCTGCAGTTGATTCTTCAGAATAATTGTCTTGCCTGCGTGCCTCATGCTGTAGTGACAACCGATCCGTTGTGTGTGTCAACATCCCTACATGGTCTGTTGTCCCCTCAGATACTTGATGAGGTGCCATAAATTTGTACTCAGTTGCAGCTTTCTTGCTTTGTGTATCTCGGCTCTCCTCTTCATCACTGTCTGAGAATACATCATCATCTCCAGTTCTTGGGAGTTTACTCTCAGTTGAATTAGAAGTAGTAGGTTTTGGACCAGGTAGGGCACTGGTTGTGTTTCCGTCAGATCCTTTGCTGGCGGGATTGGCTTTTGTTCTTGCAGGTAGGGTGCCATTATAGTCTATCATGACAACTTCCACCCGGAATCCTGGAGCGGGGATCTTCCTCTGAAGGATGCAATAGTAAGGTTTAAATTATCATCAGGTTCAGAGAATAAACCAATAACGTAAGTAGGGACTGCAGCAAGATACTGAGATAAACCTGCATACAAAATAAAATTGAAAAGAAGTGAATATTTTACCTTGTCGAACCCATCAAAATCTGAACCATCTAAAATTTTTCGATTTTCTGTCATTGTTGTATTCATCCAACTGCCAAGAAGAATTTGTTACATCAAGAGTTAATTTGTATATCATACACATCTTTTAAGAAAACAATTCTATGATATAGATTGGAGTAGGAATGAAAATAATTATCATAATATAATATTACGTCATCATGTTAAAAATATAAGACCGAATATATACACTGATAATTTTTTTTACATCAAAATCACTCTAAAATGTCACAATATAATCAAAATGATTCTGATAAGTGAACGAAACACATAAATAAAGATGATTCTCATAAGTGAACGAAACACATAAATAAAGGGGCTGAAAGAAACAGGTTTCTGAACAAACCAGTAGAAATCTCCATGTCTATCATTAAAATGAATTTTGAAGTCTCCTACCAACTCCGTCAGACCAGGTTCTCCTGGTAGTGCAAAAACCACAATTCCTTTCTTCGGTGCACTGATCCAGAAATCTTCTGGCTGCAAGTGAGTTTAGAAAGTAAATTCAGTAATCAAATTCAAATCCATATATTAGCAAAATTCAGAAAAGATGGGATAAAAAATAGCATGTACCAATAGATCTTTTGTTTTGGGATGGTTTTTTGTGGCAAACAGAACTCCTGGGAATAAGTTAAAAACATCAGGCTTTGTAGATTAAAATGTCAGTCGTAAGAACAACTTCACTATTTGCACGAGAAAGTACAGTACAAACTAGATTCTTGTAGAGGTAGAAATACATGTCAATTACTTTGGTTTATATTCAATTGGGAAAAGATACAGGCACTTTCAAGTTAAAAAGTGCAACCATATTAAAGGTGGACATCTGAAGTTCTGAACCAGACCGTCAGATGAATGGTTCAAATTTCTAGCTTTATGAGATAATATTGAGAACTTATTTTTAGCTGTCATCTCATTTATGTCCATTCGTGCATTTACTCCTTTACCAAGTACAGCATTAGTTGACTCCACACAATGTCTTGTTTATAATTGTACCATTACATTTTTCCTTTTCTCTCCATGCAAAACTTGGAATCCAATACTTTTTTGGGTAGATGGAGAGAAATAGGTTAGATGGAAATAAGTACGTAGAATGGAAATAGATGAATAATAAATGTGAAAGGAAAGGTGTGTTTGGTTGAAGAGAAATAGAGATAAGATGAGGAGAGAGATAAAGAGATAAGTAGAAATAGGTAATAAATAGTACGACAACGCATTCCACTATTTTTTTAAAATTATTTCTCTTCCTTTCTCACCGAACACACCACATTTTTTTATCTTCACCCATCCTCTCAACCAAACAACGTGTAAGTGATTTTAGTTTTGCTAAAAAATGTGTTGAAATTCACACTAACATTACTGAGAATGACATGAAGAGAAAACAATGAGATTTACTACTTACCCTTATGATCAGAAATTGTAATAGATGGTCTAACCCAATAAGGGCACTTGTGAAGCCGGAACCCTCTAAGTATGCACCTGTCAAAGTCCAAATTAAGAGGAGCCTTCTTCGATTCTAGTACATTGTGACAAAATTACATCTTACCTTCGTCCAGGCTGGACTTCTCCATTGAATTGTGTTAAAGTCCGTTCAAAGTATTTTACATATCTCTAAAAAATTACAGAAATAAATGATTTTAGAGGAATATGTCCAAAATGGAAGAATATATCACATATTTAATAAAGCAATAAACCAAAATTATTGACTGACTATTTGACTAGGGAGGACTAGAGCCTTTCCATCTACACATCTTTTATGGTTAAAGTAATCAATGGCTTCTTCTGCAGTTGGGAAGAACTGCAAAATGATATTGACAGTCAAAAAATTGAAAAATTCAGAGTGAAGAAGAGCACAAGTAAAATTCCAAAGTCTTTGAAGTTGATTATCATGACTTGCCTTTAGAAACAAAAGAAGACAACATATCATCAGTCCAGTCCTCCCCATACCAGCTTTACAATGAACAACCACCACATTTTGAATATCCTCCTTCAACCATGAATATGCACTTAGACAGAATGATGCTATAAGTTGAATAGGAGGGCAATTATGATCACTAAATGGGAAAGTTGCAACCTGAAAACAATCCCAGTACGTTAACAGGACAAACAAAAATATTACACTAATTTAATTTGATATAAGAAATTGTGACATCTGCAAAACCAAACAGGAACAAAAAAAGTCCAATAATAATTTCTCCATATTTATATGCAAAATTTTAATGTTCCTATGTGAAGTTGTCAGACACTCTAAAATGTTGCTAGAGTTCCTCAGGGAATGGCATGGCAATTGACTGCATTTGAGTGTAAGAAAGCTGCAAAAGTTGTCAATAGGATCTTCTAAATACTTCTGTCGAGGATATGCAAGGTACTGTCATAGTATACCCAATATCAAAGACCAAAGTTAGACAACTTAGAAACAAGCAGATTTTTTCTTTTTCACTCCTGTTTTATTTTACGTTAATCCATTATTCCCTAGTCATATCTCCAAGCTTTTCCCAACAAAAGGATGTGGCTGTTCAGAATGTAGTAATATATAGTTTGAGGTATAGGAGAGGAAGGGGGGGTCCAATAAGAGGGACGACTAACATAAGCTTATGGTTTTGTTTTGTTTTTAATAATTTCATAAAGTTCCTTTAAAAGTGTTGGAGATCCCACATCGACTAAAGATTAGGACATTTCATTGTTTATAAGTGGGTGCAAAACTTACCTTATAAGTCAGTTTTATGAGGTTGAGTTAGGTTTAAAGTCTATTTCTCAACATGGTATCAAAGTCATTTCAAGTCTATCCTAGTGAGTGTTTGTTGGACTTATCATGTCTATCCTAGCGAGTGTTTATGAGGTTAAGTTAGACTTAAAATTAACTTCTTAATAAAAGGTATTTTATTGATTACATTAAAATTATTGAAGGCTTAGTATTCAATACATATTAAAGGTTCACAGAAAGATATATTAATTTACTAGAAATTGAGACTAAATTAAAGTTTAGAATGTCCATTTGTAAAAGGGATACAATTTAGAATACTTTTTATTTCTTTTCCATTGTTATTTATCTTTACCAGGTCCCATGACATAATTTAAGAAAAAAAAAATGCCATTTCCTTTCTATTTGAGTGTTTTGGAGCAAGAGAGTTACCATCAGCCATTTAAAACATTTAAAAATACCAAACTCTAGATAGTTACATTTACAATCATAAGCTCTTGGCAAGTTGACTCAAATTTCCAACTTTAAGTAGAACATAAAGAACAAATGCACTGAAAGAGCAGGTGCAGCACACTGAAAAATGATAGGCAACAGTCAAAATTATTACGCATCAATACCAGTACATCAGTTTGATTACTAAAGTGAAGATAAAGATGAAAATCACACCTTCCCCTGGAATAATGATCCATCATATAACCTTTCTGAACAAAGATTGTATACTTTGTATTTACCCTGCACATCAAGGTTTCGAAAGAATAAAGTTTTGAGAAGATAATTAATAAATTATCAACACTAAGTGCATGAAGACACTAACTGTAGCAAACCATTTAATGACACAAGAAAAATGAGTAATTGCACAAATTTGTAGAGGAAGTTAGAGTTTTTAGAACTTTAGGTACTCAGTATCCATTTACATGCAGTAGAAGAGTTCAAGAGCCTGTCAATTATAATTAGATGTAGGGCGGTTGTTTGGTGTTGTACATTAACCCAATTGATGTAGCAGGGTTATTTTATATTTTGGGCTTAATTACATTTTTGTCCCCATGCTCAGTTTCTTAATTGCTCAAAGAACTCAGCTCAATATTTTATCCAATGATTAATAGAAATGTAATAAAGGTGTGGCATATTCATTTGTATGAATTAGCAAAGAAAAAAGTGTCTAAAATATGTAAATAACAAAGAATGTATAAAATAAAATAAATATCATTTTATTTAATTATTCTACATTTTTTCCTTTGTGAATCTATACCTATCAATGATAGATTACACCACCTCGGTAAAAATTCTATCAGTTAATGGATGAAATTTGGGGTGGGGGAATTAATTTGAACAATTAGGAAAATATGATGACTAAATGCAAGAAACTAAAACTGCACAGACTCAAGTACACGAGCTAAAAAAGTAACCAAGCTTATAATTTACAAATGTCTTTCAGATTCTATTGTATTTACATTAGATAGCTAGGATCTTATCTATTCAAAGGGTTAGGATTTGTCTATCTAATGGATTCTGAACAATATGAATTGTGAAGGGATTTAATTTAATGCCTTTAACAGGGGATATAGTTCACATTTTCCAATAAAATGTTTTCTTCTATGTTGCTGGGCTGTTAACCAGAAGAAAAGTAGTATGTATAAACCCTATACAAGAATCCCGTACTTCCAATGTGTTACTCAAGTCTCATACTAGCAATTAGATCTCAATGCTTTGCTAAATTCTGAGTGCGAAATGGATGAGCAGATAATAGGATCCCAGGACTGCAATAGATAATATGTTACCTTATGATGTGTTTCAAAAAAGTTGATCACTTCTTCCATGTGATTGCGATAGAACCCCTGAAACATAGTTACTCCTTAAAACAAAATTGAATGATAACTGAGCTTGGCTTGAAAATGAGAAGCAAGGACTGACTGTCAATAATATACCTCAATGTATCCAAAAATTCCAGAGCTAAAATCACCAGCCGGAAATCCCATAGCAATTATATTTTCAGTAATGTATGTCATATCCAAATCAAATCCATCTTCCTGTTTCAAAGAATAAGAGCTAAAATATTAAAGTACAACAAAAAGAAAGCAACATGGAAGGTAACTCATTTTTTAAGAAAAAACAAATGTTTCTTTCCAAAATTCATTAAATTTGGTAGAAAAATGTTAACTTGTATCAGAGAGAGTGTCATCTACACATATGATGCATTGACTAAGAAGTCAATACCAATTTGATTCTTCAATAAACAAATTCAATATAGTGACCATTTCCCTCATGATGCTTTATAAATAGTGGGAAAATCAATATTTGTGTTATTAAGAATGTTAGAAGACAGAACAGATCTTTAATAGGAGGTAATAAACCTAAGATGAAGATACTTGGAAAATACATTTCGAGAACATGCTCTTCTTGCAACTATTGTAGCGAATTTCAAAAATCTCCTATAAGATGTTTTATAGACCTTTTTTCTTATACATATGTGCACCGAAAAGCAGAGCATGCCTGAAGTTTGGTACATTGCGTGAATTATTTGATTGGTAAACAGCAATATGCAGGGATGGGGGATCAAAATCCAGCATATTTAACTTGATGGGATTCATGCTAATAAGGAACATTTTGTGTATTAGTGTATTTTTATTACCATTTTTTGTTAGAGACCAAACACCAAATCAATGAAGAATAGAAAATTGAGAGAGAAAATTCGTTATCAGTAGATGATGAAAAAGAACTACGGAAAGAGTGAACTTCTGCCATAGAGCGGGGTTCCTGCACATAACAATATTTGTTCTCCCCAGACACTCTCTCTTTCGCTCCTGAAATACCATGTTTTGGGCCTTCCATTTAAGTCCAAGCTCGCACTACCAGTCCTATCAATACGGGCTTCATCAGGAGGAGACTTCTCCCCAAGTCTAAAGTCAGGGAATTGGCTTTTCATGCTAAATTCATTCTCCCAGGTGGCCTCTTCCTTTCCTTGTCCCTGCTGTTGTATTAGCACCTGACTTACAGTATTCCAATCTTTGTTGATCACCCTGTGAGCAAGGACCGCTTCTGGTACTATACTGAGTGCATAATCACTGGCTAATTCTGAAGGAAGGACTCTTCTACTTTATAGTCTTCCACAGTTTTCTTTAATAAAGACACATAATATATCTTAGTTCCTCCAGGCAGTCGCAACTTATATGCTACTAGTCCTATCCTAGTCAACACTTTAAATTGACCACAATAACGTGGCCGAGTTTTAAAAGCACCCATTCTCCTATCTCAAATTTCCTTTAAGAATGCTTCTTGACCGATTGATTTTTCATTTTGGTTTGGACTCTCTGCAGTTGATACTTTAATTGGCAAAGTGCCTCTACTCTATCTTTCAACTCTCAGCAAACAACTTCAACTCAAACTTCTCCTGAAAGGAAGCGATGGAGAATAGGAGGCTTTCTGCTATACAAAATTTCAAATGGCGTTTGTCCAGTGAAGCATGGAATTTCTTATTATACCTATTTATTACCAGAAAATACCACTTTTTTTTTCAGAAGTTTTTGCTTCGTATATGACTTTTAATTCCCTCTTTTAGACCATGAATGAAGTATCCAAAATACTGATCATCAGATAGATGAAGGACTTGGGCAGTATAGCAGAAATGGTCCCCAAGTTAAAGCAACCTTCATGGAATTGTCCCCAAGTTAAACATATGTTTTCATTCATCAGAAATTTGAAGAAATGGATGGCAAATCCGTCCATATACAACTGCACCAAATTCACATTCACATCGAGGTGAGTTTCCAACACATATAAATACACCTCAACTTGAATAATCCACCCCGCAGGATGTCTCAATTCAACTTTGACAACTCTACCTTCTCGATGGATAGACGAAATTCATCCAATAGGTCACTATGTAACCCTGTCATCCCCCTAGTTGCAGACCCATCACCACTTGTCATCCCACTATTGCCAAGCAAAAACTCCACCAACTTTTCATGGTGGGCTCAGACTTCAGCTCAATCATGAGCATGGCGTTCTTGAGCTTTGTTACTTCCACCACCAAGGTTGTAACTTTAGCTTCTATCTTATTTGGTGACATCTGCTGGTCTTCCTCACGAATTCGCAGGTTGGACCAATTTATAAGAGACCAACAGAATAACAAATAATAGGAAGTTGAGACGAAAGAAAAGAATCGTTATTATTAGATGATGAAAAAGAGTTACAGAAAGAATGAACTTCTTCTGCCCCAGATCGGGGCTTCTACACATAACAGAATGTGTTCTCCCCTGTCACTCTCTCTTTCAGTCCTCAAATACCCCCCAATTCTCACATCATGCAGTTACATCCTTTGCCACATCACCCCCTACTTTAATACCCTTGTTTCTCCAAACATAAACCCTACTGTTTTCGGCCTCCCATTTAAGTCCAAGCCCGCACTACCAGTTCTAACTTCTATCCCTTTTTAATAGCTACCAAAGTTGTACACAACTATTATATAGTAACCAAGACGTTTTAACAATTAGGAACATGCCAAGAGGTAGAAACCATATAAAAAGATTTTTGTTTTCTTTTTAAATGATTTTAAAGACTGCTTCATGGCTTGTCCATCAGTATATTTTGAGAGAAAAAATGATACTATAAGATTTGTTATAACTGATACATGTGCAATATAACCGGGAATAGCACAGTTAGCAGCAGCATTAATAGTATCATTCAGGTGGTGTGCCTATTCATATAATAAATTTTAAACGGAAGTTGCTGCCAGTGCAGATAAATAGTTACATAATCCTAACGCAAAAACATATCAACAGAAAAATATATAAATATAAGGGTCCAGTTTTTATAACCACAATTTGAAGAGGGAGAGATGACAAAAACAAATCATGCAGATGCAGGTATTGTACATGTGCTAACACAAATGCAAGTGACTCAACCAACAGATTTGGACACGATAACATAAATCAGTCATATGATTTAATTTAAACCCATGTAATGGACGTCAAAGAGGTAAAACCAAACTAGGCGCGAAATTTCGTTGTCAACTAACCTGGTATCTACGTTTATTTTGTGAGACAATATGGCGTGCTTTGACCTGGACAGCTTTTACTGCACTCTTGGAAGAGTCCATCAACCCTTTGGTGAAGGATTCAATCAAATTAGATTGCTCAGGTCCTGAATTGAGTGGAGGAGCAGTTTCTTTTGACTGCGTTCGCAATCCAAGCCCACTGGCCAGGCGAGCAAAAGCTGATATGCCTGTGTTTTCGGTCTGTGAATCCTGTTGTGCTGGTCCAAGGCCAAGACCTGGGAATTTCAGATTTCTTGCCCATGATGACATGCCAGAAGCAGGTAACGATGATGGTGAATCATGTGCATTGTTAATCTGTCCAGTCACTTTGGTTGAGTGTTGCTCTTCAGCATTAGAAACTGGAGGAGTAGGTTGAGATGAAGAATGAGCTGAAGCTGGTTCCATGAGTCACTCAAATGCAGTTCTGCAAGGTGTAAAACCAATCTAAGTGAAGAGCAGTTTACCTTTACACAGCTAACAGCAAATTAACTAAGTAAATAAATAAATTAACACACATCATACAGTGTTGATGGAAAAATTACTATATAATAGTACTACACAAAGAAAAACATCTACTTCACGCAAGCTAATTACTCTCATAATCTAAGCTGTTCATAAATTGAATCAAAGCAGTGCAAAAACGTCGGCGTCGGGAATGTAAACAGAGGGATCTGAAAATGGATACAGGTTAAGCAGATTTGCGATTGAAGAAAGCAATTATTATACTAATTTGTAAATGTTGCAGATACTCGCTCACATCATAGATTCAACAAATTGAAAAGGCAGAAGAAGCAGTGGATCGCTTACGGTAAGTGGATGGTGATGCAAACTATTCGATCTGTTTTGCTGAGAACAATGGCTTTGTGAAGGGCAAACACACGATTTGTGAGTTTGGGAATTAGATCAATGCAGTTCGATTGAAGTCATCAGCAATTACACATCGGAAATCAAAGGGAAAAATGATATAAACAGTGCAAAATGAAGATTCATATGAACAGGTAGACCGTTGCTTATCTTATAATCCACCATGGCACCATTTTATTTTATCATAATACATAATTAAAATTAGGGTAGCCACAATAGTGAATTAAAGTCACCCTCCTCCATTTTGTTTATTCTTTCCAATCACATTAATAATTTTTTTACACATAATTTATAAGTTAACTATTAAAAAATGAATTTTAAGTCTAACTCAACCCCATGAAATCGGTCGATAGGGTTGAGTTAGGCTTAAAAGTCCACTTTTAAATATGATATCAGAGTCATTTAGAGTATATCCTAGTGAGTGTTTGAGGGTTTATCAGGTCACCTACTATCGGCTGTTATCAGACCACCCATAATATGTTATCCCACCCACGAGCAGTCACTCTCGACATGAGAATGTGTTGAAGATCACACATCAACTAGGGATGAAGACAATTCATTGTATATAAATAATGCAAACCTCACCTCATGAGCCGGTTTTATGGGGTTGAATTAAACTTAAAGTTTACTTCGAACTATTGACGAGGTTAATTTCATTGAATGATGAAAAAATTATTTATAAAATGGAAAAGGAGTCATAAAATGGAAAAAGATTATATTATTCCAATAATGGTAAAATAAAAATATTATATGAGCAGGAGGTTCTGTATAATATTATATATAATATAAGTGTAAACTAATAAAAAAAAATAGTAGAATGGAGTCATATTTTAAGAAATAAATTGTGGTGTACTCTTAAATACCACAATAAATTATTTATCCTATTTAATGTATAAGTCATTTGAAAGATAAATTAGTTTTAGAGGTGAGGTTAGATATTATTTTAAAAATACTTTTGAACGTTTTGAAATAACAATTTTACAGGATGTTTGAAGCAATAACCGAAGGCTAGGTGTGTAAAGGTTCTCATAGATTTTGTTGTTCTTTCTTTACAATTTTTATTGAGTTAAACTAATAAATCTTCATTGTAACTATTATATTTGCTGATAAAAAAATTATAATTATTATATTTTCACTTTTGATTTATATATAAAGTGATTTATAGTTATTCATTTATCTTCTCTCGGTATAAAAACGAGTATATTTTAAGTATAAAAAATAATTTTATAAAATCAATATATTTGTTAAGTATAAAAAATAATTTCACACAGTAAATATTTTATAAAAGAGATTTTTTTGTATTCTTTTTATGTGGTTTAGTAGACGATCTCATAATCTAATACTTTAGAAATTTTATTTAAAATGTCTTATGAACGACACTAACTTTACTTAGAATCATTTGGAAACTTTAATTATTATTATATGGAAAAGTTTATACTTTTAATGATCTTAAATGCAACCATTGGAACTTGTAAGTTGATTTTTCTGTGAGTGTTTTACTAAAGTATGACTACTATATTTTGACTGAAACATTTTTTTTAGCACTTAACATGTTTTGTTTAATATAATTCTTTATTGTAAATCGTTCTCTAATACCAACATTATCAAAATAAACATACAAACTCAGAAGATTAGTTCATGATTATCTTTAAGATGTATTAGTCGTTAATATTAATAGAAAACAAACCATCAAAATTCTTCTTACGTTGACAGAAAGCAAATATTAAGTTATACTAAAAATTGAAACCTTTTAAAATTTTAAGGGAGTGGATCTATAACATTGAAAGGGGTGTTGTATTTTAAATAAATGAGAGGATTGTGTAGAATTTTAAAATATTTACAGTGTCGGTGCGTTTTAAACAAATATCATTGTTGGTGTAATGTATTGTTTAATTTAGTATAAAATTTGAATAAAATCAAAGAAATACAAATATAAAAAAAAAAACTATTGTGATTTGGATTTTACATATTGTTCCTATCAAGTTTACTTATACGAGGTCCTTAAGTGTTTTTAAGTGTTTTTTTAGCTTTTTAGCCTTCACTTCTTTTATCCTCTTGTGTCTTAGGTGTCTTTTTGATTTACTAGGTTTTTTAAATTTTCTTAGTGGTAGAAATACCTGCAATGTTACAACTTATTGTTAGTTGTAATTCTTTGGTTATTTTAAAATTAATATTTTTCAAAATCATATTTAAATATAAAATAATTTATAGTTATTATATACTTTCTAAGAATAATTTTTAGAATGAAAATCTATTACAATTTTGCATATTTAAAAAATTTGAAATTAATTAATAATTTAAAAAATAAGTAAGTTTTATTTTATATTTACTACATACTTTCTACATACCTGGATACAATTTTTTCATATGTTCTAAATTTAAGTATATATCACTTTTTAATAAAAAAAAAATTGTGTACTTTTCTTTAAATAAATATTATAATATGTTGTCAAAAGAAAAATGACAACCATATGAAAAAGAAAAAAACCTTCTAAAAACATGAGCTCCTGTATTTGTCTTCTTAATAATAAGTATATAGATTTTAGAAGTCAAAGTTTTTTTTTTTTGAAAAATATTGTTCTTTGTACATATTACCTAAATAAATCATTTGAGTTTGTTTGGTGTTTTATATAGATGGGTATTTGATTGGAGGAGAACATAAGTTCTAGTAGATTTGAAGATAAATTTTTTTAGGAGAGAGGATGATGAAAATCGTTCAACCGCAAACACCTACGAAATAAGGAGGATAAAAACTTTTAAGCTATTTTTTCAAAATTTGTATATAATAGATTAAGACTTTTTCTTTAGGTCAGGGATGGACATTTGTTTAATTTTTGGGATCTTGTATTCGAGTCAATAGTAAAGTAAGACTAATTAGGATTAGGAGTGTTTAGTTAGGGTTATAATTGGGTTTCTTTGAACCTAATGTAACCCTAAACTTACATTGACAAAGAGCACATGAACGTCCACGTAACAACACATGAATAGAGAGGATTTTACATAAAATGTGTGAGCTACACATGAGAATCATGAGTTCACAAAACATCTTTTCATTGAAGAGTTAATTTTTTAGTTTCAAATCTTGACTCCAAATTGTTCAACCCATTCACTATAAATAAGTGGGCAAATTACTTATAATTGAACTTAAAATTAAATGAATTTTATACTGTCAAATTATAACCAAAACACTTGTCTAAGTTATCTATAGGGTTGTTTTCATCTATTTTAAAACATTTTCTAGTAATTTGGACTAACCTTTTACTAAGCCACTTCTCCTTCTCTACTCCAAATCAATTATTCTTACTTCCTCCATATTTTCGGAAGTTTCATACATCTTCCATAAAAAATTGAAAGCAAAACAAGAAAGCATGATGAAGAGTCTACCAATACTGAAGAGACATCATAAGTTTATTTGAATTCATGAGTCGAAAGAGTAATTTGTTTATATAATTTTAGTCGATAAAAAATATGTAATTTGCACAACATATTAACTTATAGTAATCCTTTTTTATCATGACTTAAAATTAAAAAAGTATGTCTTCGTTGGACTATTTTGTATTTTTTCAAACAAAGTGTTTTTTTTATGAATGCCGAAAAGGTAACATAACAAACTTTAAAAAATAATATTAAATAAAATTTATAATCATTAAAGTATTTAATTTTAATTATTTGTACTATGTATCTTAACAATGTTTGGTCTGACGGAAAGTTCGTTTTTAAATAATTTATGTTAATAAAATATATTTTAATATAAAATAAAATAATTGAGAGTCTAAAATTTGGCAATTGTTTACTTGCTTAATGCAAATTTTGAAAATTGTACTTCTGAAAATTGAAAATATGAAATTAAAAAATATATTATGGAAAAAGTCATTTTTTTAAAATGAAATTGAAAAATTAATATCTAATTCTAAAATAATATTTTTAAAATAAAAAAGAATATTGGATTGGATGCATGGATCAATTGTCCTAAAAAATTAAAATTTTTCAAAGGATCCATTGGCAAAAGAAATACCTCTCATAAAAGGTGGTAATGTTAAATCCATTAACCCGGTTCAATAAAATGTGGACCGGAGAGAGATGTTGAGGCAAGGAGAAGCGAACCGGGAAGAGGGTCCATTAGGCCGTTTCTACCATCTCATCTCATTTGCTTTGCTTTGTATTGTTTGCTGCTACCATCACGCGCACACGCACACTTTGCACATTTCTCCTACGCCAAACAAATCCAAAAGTCAAAACTACCCCCAGCCCACCATGGACGTAGGAGTCGCCGACGATCATTCCCCGGAAGCCGCCATATCGCGGTGGAAATTCGCGGTGTCGCGGCAGTATCAGCACATGCTGGACAAAACGACGCCGCACGTCTTCCGCCGCTGGATCGGGTGTCTGGTGGTGGCTGCCGTCTACGTCCTCCGCGTGTACTTGGTCCAAGGCTTCTACATCGTCTCCTACGCCCTCGGCATTTACATCCTCAACCTCCTCATCGGCTTCCTCTCCCCTCAGGTCGATCCCGAGATTC
>Ga0123341_1001095_pt1 | contig 19391 bp, 13 predicted proteins | sample Turbeapinknodule_FD_89959 | JGI IMG/M metagenome (GOLD analysis project Ga0123341, IMG submission 89959) | Root nodule microbial communities of legume samples collected from Mexico - Turtle bean Mexico pink nodule | ecosystem: Host-associated > Plants > Roots > Nodule | place: Mexico: Nepantla...
ATATTAGATCTCTTATATACTTGTAATAAAAAAATTATTGAAATAATGCTTATCAATATTGTAATATTAGTATTTTTTTCATAAAAAATGAATTTTCTTTGTGAATCATATTATAGTATTATAACATTCAAGTGATGAGTTTATTTATTATAAATATTCAAAAAATATATAAAATTTGTATTAGAAACGAAAACCAAGTGAAAATAAAAAAATATATATTTGAAAAGAAAAATCGTGATGGTTAGTCAATTTTTTTACAAAAGTTAGTCATCGTTACAAACAAATTAAAAAACTAGTCACAATGATAAAATAACTTATGCAAATTAAGAACAATGGAGAGTGAAAACTTTTATTTGATTTCATTTGTTGCATTCTCAAGTTTTACTGCGAATATTAAGTTGACGAAGCAATACCATATTGATAAATCTATTTAAACATATAACTAAATGATAATTTTATTTAATTTATTAATTATTATTTATATTGTTACTTTTTCAGTTTGATGATGATAGTTGAGAAGTTTTCACTCTCTGGTTTAGCTTCCCATGTCATAAGATGAAATAATTTATAATAGCAATTAAGTGTATTCTCTACAAAATAATTAATCAATATTTTCAATACAAAGAACTAACTTTTGATTTGTCAGAATCATTATGTTCAAAAGAAACTTTTTCAATAATAATTATTTTTTTCTAAACTTTATGTTTGTTTCTAGAGTTTAACTTGGTGGCTTAACTGTTGTTTATCAAAAGAAAATCCATAGAAAACATAATCACAACTAATTGATGTAATTAGTGAACTTTATTTAAAATTGAGGGACTATTAACTTGTTATCAAATCCATTAGCCTACACACTTTTAATAATCTTTCACATATGTTAACTCCAATGGAAGTTACTAAATCCTCAAATCTAGTTAAAAAATAATATTTTTGAAAAATTTAGCTGAACAATGTATCAACAAAGGAATTAACTTTACTCAAGTTTTAAAACTTTTAATAAACTAAAAGTAGGTAATTGAGAACTACTCATAATAATTAGAAGAATAGAAAGAATAAATACTTCTTTTCAAAACCATATTAAAAATATAACAGAATTATTATACTTTATGTTTATATATATATATAAATATATATTAGTTTTTCTTATTTATTCATATTAATTCTTCCTATTAGGATTGTTTATGCAAGTTTATACAATATATCAATTTGCATACAAATTTTTATTTATTTATTTTCACAATATTCTTACAACATCTTTGCACAAGGTATAGAAAAATACAGACGAGCTATATAGTGCTTTGTTTTAATTTTTGGCTTCATCAAAATCTTAAATTAGCAATTATATATATTAAACCATTTATTCTTAATAAAGGAGGAATATTACTTGTGATATAAAATAATTATATTGAAAAAAATCCTTAAAGTCTTTTTAAATGTTAATTATTATTTCTTGACCATGTATAATTTATATCCATACTAATATTATAGTTAAAATAATATTAAATACTTAACTAACACAAACCTTTACTAATAAAGATATACAGAAAACATTGTTTTTTTTTTCAATTGGATAATTTTTAAAATAATTATTTATTTTAATATTAAAATATAAAATTATATCATATTAATAAATAATTCGGATATATAAGGAAAATTTAACCTGATTAAATAACAGGTATAGCAGCAGGGACAGAAAACATTATTAGAGGGTCCTAAAAGAGATGGAGAATTTTGGGGATTTTCAAATGATATTGAGCTGAGAGAAAATATTAGAAAGTGAAAACTCTGATTTATTTTATTGTTTGTAAGGAAGGTTTTGGCATTCTTTAAATTTTCAATGATATGGTCAAGTTCTGTGGATACTGTGCTAAGTCCCCACTTCTTCTCATCACACTCCCTTTCCTTTGTCCTATGTGCCTCTCTCCCTCTCTCTATAAATACCCTTCTTCCCTCTTTCCTTAGACTCCCCTAGTAACATAACACTTTTCTTCTCCTTCTCTTTCACACCATAACCATGGAAGATCCCTTGGCTTCTATACTCAATTTTCACGAGGTGGGTCATTGCATATTTTCCTTTTCCTTCACTACTTCTAATCATTCATCACACCAGCATCCATGTTTTTCTGTGTTTCTTTCATGCTTTTCAAGTTTCAAGAGGGTTTAATATTCATTGGCTTCTTTCATGATTCATATTGCTTTCTTTCTCTTCTTTATTACTCTCGAGTGTTTTACTGTTTTCACAGCTTTTACCAGATTATGAGTTTTGGTGCAGTTTTCTCAGTTCTTCCTTCTTCTTCTGGATAGAATATGTTTCGTGTTGGTTCAACTCTTGCAAGAATGAGACGTGTCACGGGAAAAATTTGTGGAGACTAATTCTCCTGCACTAATTTTCAGGGCCCAATATTAATTCCACATTAAAAAAATATTCTTTTTTTTTTATAATTTTCTGTTCCTTGATTTGTTCTGCACAATTATCTTTATTAATAATACGTTTTTAAATATTTTCTTTCCTTATTGTATAAGGAAAGATCCATCGTTGACCCCTTTTTCCTGTAACATGGTTTTTCATTATCATACACAAAATATTCATATTTCTGGCTGTTTCTAAAACCTTGTTCTCTTTGTGTTGAATTTTCTTTCACCAAAAGAAGTTCGTGAATTTTACTTCGTCTTCTTTAGGAGATTCTTGAGATTTTTTTGCTCGTGATTAGAATCTACGATGAATACAAGAGTAAGGCCGGTGTGAACTGTCTTTTTTTTCTAGGCAAAAGGGTTTTTGTTGACAACAAAGTTGTCACTTTCTTTGTTTAGTCTTTACCTTTGTGTGTGTTAGGTCTGCACAAAAAATTAACACTAACATGGTCACAGTCAATAATCTCGGTGTGCATGAGACACGCGCGTAGTTACAGTTCATTGACTTCATTGAAAGCACAAATTTTTCCAAACCCCACCAACATTTTTTTTATCTCCTTGTGCAGAGTTGTGATGGGTTGAGGCAAAATCTGTTGGCCACCACACTGGAACTGGAGAGCATGAAGAACGTGAACACGGAGCTTATGAATCGCTTGAAGATGGCTTACAAAGAGAGGGACGAAGCAAGAGAAGAACTTCAGAAACTGTTCAAGAAACTAACACCCCCCACTCTGATTGAAATCCCTTCCTGCATGATGATTCCGACACCGACCAAATCCAGCATCACAGAATCCAACAGCCCCTCGTACGTTTCCTCCCCCGTAGATTCCCTTATGGAGGCGGTTTCTCCTCGGGACTTCTCCAACATGATTGTCGACTCATCCCACAACAACATGGCTTATCATCTGAACCAACCTTTGGTTCAAAACACGAGGGTCTCTCAGAGGCGCACGTGCGATGTTGGGGACGAAGTGATCGAACACCTTGCCAAGAGAAAAACGTTGCCGCAAAAGGGTATGCTCCTTAAGGCTGTGGTGGACGCGGGTCCCTTGCTTAAGACACTCCTTCTCGCGGGCCCACTTCCCACGTGGCGAAACCCCCCTTCGTCGCAGACCATAGAGACTCCATGCCTCAAAGTTCAAGACTTTGCTTCCAAGAACGTCAATGCCTTCAACTCACTTCAGAAACCATCGCTTGCATTTGCATCTTCTCGCACTCTGCAGCCTTCTGTGTTCAATGTTTCTGCTGTGAACGACAGTGCCTTGCAGATGATTTCAAATGCTTCTTGCAAGAATCTCGCCCCATCGAGGATTCCACAGAGCCACCAGTATCTTCTACGAAATTGATTCGCCCTCCCAACTATTTTTATTCTGTAAATTGAGTTAGAAATTTTGGTGTAAATGGCATACCCCGGATTTGATTCAATTGTCAAGCTGACCTATTTTGGTTCTAGTTCAGAACTAGTCTTTATCTCCAAACATGACAACTTATTGCCAAATTTTATTCAGATTATCACTTGTTTGATGAGGGCAGAGTAACTGCTACCTGTTAATCATACTTAGTTTTACACTTAATATCAGTTTTCTAAGTTGATTAGCTATGTTCAATAAATAAAATTGCATTCTTCCACTGTTTATATCTATGATGTTAGTTTTGTGCGTGTTCTGTATGCAGTTTTTCCCCCAACAGAAAACAACATTCATACGTTGTGCGAATGACTAAGTGTTATTTGAGAATTTTTGGAAGTAATTTTCCTATATAAGCAAGCAACTAAGTTTATTGAAACCTCTTACAAACTCTATGTAACCTCGCATTTTAATTAGTCTGTTTAAGATGTTTGTATCTGGTTTGGAAACGGTAACTTGGAATTGTGTGTGATAAACTGTTTCTGAGTGTGGAAATGATGGGCTGTGTTGTGAGATTAAGTTTAATTAAGATGAACCCATTCTTGCAAACTTGGTTTTATGAAAAGTGGTTTTGCTATGTGATAAACATTGTGGGTAATAGAATAAAATTAGAATGGGTTGAATTGCAATAATTGCTATGACATGGGTTTCTTGTTTACTTGTTGAATTGGGAACTTGGGATATTATTGTGAAGTTATGGAATTGGAGTAGCAAGTGAATGTAAATGACCTAAGCAGCCAACCCAGTTGAGGAATTCACCATAAATATAAATACGTGAAGAAGTAGGATTATGACCATACTTGCACAATCCAGACGTAAAACGACCACTTTAACAAACGTCTTAATTTCGCTAACCTTCTATGTTTTAGCAGAAATTATTAGGCAAAGTAAGTAAAAACATCGAATGTCTTTCAAAAAAAGTTAATGATTGTTGATTACATAATGTGGAAAGATTAATTTGGATTAATGATTTCTAATAGTTTCTACTATTTTAGGCTTATTCTACACAACCACTTTTTAGTCATTCTGCCACTTTCTGTTTTAGGTCTAATATGTACATGACAACGATATTTTTTCAAACAAAAATTTTACGCAACTTGGGAGTTTAATAGAATTAAGACAAGCTACAGAATTCAAATAAATTTTAAAAAAAATTACACATTACCTAATGAGAAAGTTCTTGTATTCCTACAAAATTTAAACTTCTATCATCTGAGACATAAGTCTAATATTTTTTAAATTACATTTCAAACGTGATTTTTACATTTGGAATTACAACTTTTACATTTCAAACGTGATTTTTTCCTTTCCAGAATAGGCTTCGAACACAGGTTAGAGACACCCATAATCAATTTCGAATTAGAACTGCGAATTCCTTTCACAGCTTTCTGAAGGATATTTTTAGGAATTTATACGCGTCAGGAATATTTACATTTATAATTACTAAATACATTCCAAATATGAAATACACCTTAGGATTTGTATATTCCAAATATTAATACGTTTGATGAATAAATTTCCCAAAGTATATTCAATACATAGCTAAAATTGACTTCTACAATACATTTAATATATTCCGAAATCAAATTTATACGCACATCAACAGTCTTAAAAGTACCTTATAAAAATAAACTTTAAAAAATGCTAAAATGTTAAACCCCTTTCACTTGAGCATTACCAAATGGAAGATATCAGCTATAGAGAGACGGGTTAAGAGAGATTGTAGGCCAGAACGAGACATGTACATAAAAAGTATAATAAACAGAACTTCATTTTCATTTACCAAATTAGCTACTATTCATGTGTGATTTATACCTAACACAAACTAACTAGGTTCGTTCTAACTTTTTTATAATAATATGCATATGATTCGAATAGTAAATCAAATTAGATAAAATACTAGGGGGAAATCAATTGGTTCTTACATTTTACTACTGACAAAATGGTGCCAACGATCACAGAATCACCTATCAGTCAATGTTTAGATGCAACATACACGTTTTCTAATCCACCTTACCTTTCCAACAATGTCATTAAATAAGATGTGAAAACAACCAACTTTAATATTTCCAACAAATTCATCTAAAAGAAAGAATATAGGGTCAAACAATGTATTCATCTAAAAGAGTCTTCATAACACTACTCAAAAACCTAAATTCTATAAATTTATATTAACTACTTCAAAAAAACGGAAAAAGTGTAATTTCAAATAATCCAAAGTGGGAATCGAAAAGAATTTTCAAATTTGATTTTTCCAAATATACAAATGCCTTGTCTATGTTAATGGTTACGTCAACATGAACTTCAGCATAGAATTAGAAATTGTGATACGTCCATCGTCGAAAAAGTTGCTCAAAACAACAAATGGAGAATGATTATGATAACTCATTTACTCATCAAATTGGAAATTGTAACAAAAGTAAATTTAATTCCAATTGAACTAAAAATACACCAGATAAACAAACCGCAAAACTTAGAACTTAACCTTGTTTCAAATGTCTCCCTCAGATCACAACAAAACAAACTACCATCTAAACAGAAATTGAATTTGGTGATGCCTGGTAATGATTTAGATAATTCCAATCTTGTTGGCCACATCCAGGGCATCATAGTCAGGTGTCAACCTGACATAAGCCTTCTTGGTCCCATCAGGCCTGCAACAGAATAATTAAAATTAAGAGATTGTATATATTGTACGGATGCAATTTTTTCACATAAATTTGTTCTTTTATTTCCATGTTATTGCTTTCTTGAATCATATTAAATACATCAAATGCATGTCAAATTTCAAAGTTGCACAGTGCAAACATGCAAACATGAGTCCTTTATCACGTCAGGCTGCGACAAGCCAAAAACACACAGCTTGGATGTCTAGGTATAATTAAAGATCGGAAGCCAAACCACACTATCAAATTCAATGCAAACATTCTATTGCGGCAAGCAATCATGAACCAGCAGACAAATTTTAAAGCATCACTGCATAGAGGCTCACCTGATCAAGGTGTTAACTTTCTTGGCCTGAATATCATACATTTTCTTCACTGCATCCTTGATCTTCTTCTTGTCAGCCCGCAGGTCAACAATGAAAACCAAAGTGTTGTTGTCTTCAATCTTCTTCATTGCGGACTCAGTTGTGAGAGGATACTTCAGTATCTGATAGTGATCAAGCTTATTCCTGGGTGGAGCACTAATGCGCGGGTATTTGGGGCTCCTATCCTTTTTCAAAGTCTTTGGCCGATGGAAGGTAACAGAATTTCGGGTCTTTTTGGCCTTCTTCTTAAAGGTAGCACCTGACTTAACTGCTTTAGCAGTTTTCAAGGCTTGTGCCTTAGGATCAGCCTTCTTTGAACTATCAGCTGCATTAAACAATTGCTCTAGTCACGCATCACATTGCATACAAAAGCTAACTTACTTTTAAACAGCATAATCTTCAATACAATGCAGGGAATTCACTGATTCCATTCCAATAATACTGAAAGAATAAAACATACAACACTCATAGAAATACTAATAAATCTCAATCCTTAAAACATTTATGGAGTCACTAATTTTCATTTTCCGACAGTGAACCTAGGGTTTGAAATATCAAAACCTACTATGAGACTAAATACGAACATTTAATCACATGTTGCAATTTTCGCAAGGCAGATTTCGAAATAGTAGGCAATACCTTTGGGAGCCATGAGTCGCGAAAGGGGAAGAAACCCTAGTTCTTAAATCTTCGAAAAACCCTAAGAGAAAAAAACAAACAAAATAGAGATAAGGTTTGTGAAATGAATAGAACTAAACAGAGAGAAGACGGGGAATAGGGCGGAGCAGAACCTGCGCGTGAGAAGCAGTGGCAGTGGCAACCTCATGTTTAGGGTTTGGTTCCGAGTTATATACGGGCTACCTATGAAATGATTTCGATCATGACCCATGGGCCTTGGCCCATTTACAAGCGTGGCCTTCCAAACACAAGACCATGAACATTATTTTTCGCTGTATTAAAAGATATCTAAATACTTGTTTAACTTAATTCGATTTTTTTTTTATTTTTTTATCAGTAATATATATTTTAAATATAAAACATTAATAAAAATATGAATATACACATTAATATCTTTACAGTGATAAACTTTGGCATGTATATTTAATTCGATATTTGTATGTTTAATTTAGAGGATGATAAATTAAAAAAAACAAGGATATAAATATTATTAACCTACAATTATACAAGTTATATCATATTGTAAAAAAATTATAGAAGTTTAGGTAAAATCTAAACACAAAGAGGTTGATCTACAAAAGTTTTTTTTTTAGTTAAGGAATCAAATATGATCTATTTTCTTTTATAATATCATGACTCTAAATAATAATCATATCATACTATATTATTTGCTTCATTAATATTTTCATAGTATTTAACTTAACAATTATCTTATAAAATTTATTTTTTATGAAATTTTGAAAGCATCCTACCTTCACACACATAATGAATGTTGTCACATTATTTCGTGGAACACTTTCACAAGTTATTTTTTTCTTAAGTATTGTGTGTTGCAAGTGACATCAATTATCTTTAATAGAATAATTGCTAAGAAGAAATTGTTGTAGTGACATCAATGGTCCATTATGGTTATAATTCAAGTGAATCTCCAACGTTGCACTCTATTACAATCATGTGATACATTATGCATTAGTTGAGAATTTGTATAAAACTTAGTGGTTTATGAAGAAGTAAACTGATACGAAGAAATACCATATAGAATTCAAAATTAAATATATGATGTTGGTTAAACTTTGCATTATAAGAAACCAAAAGATTGACATTGGATACTTTGGTGCCTTCCATGTTATTCAATGTGTTGGTATGGTTGCATGTAAGTTATTATTGCTTTCAACAAGTTGAAATTTATTTTATTTTTTAGGTGTTTAAGTTCAAACGTGCTAAGGTATTCATCAACAACCTTGTATTCCATTCCTTTGTTACAATAACATTGTTTCTAATTTACAACTAGAATAGATTGTGTATAGATATTCTTAATCTATTTTTGAAAGTTTTTTAATAACAATATCTACTCACTTAATAAAATAAAAAACACAACTGAAAATGTAATTTATTAATACAAGTTTAGAAATACGTGTTGTTTTGGTAGCAACTTCGATTTTATTTTATTTTTGTATTTTATTGCATTTAAAACTGGTAAATAGTATATGTAACAAAAGAATGTATGCAGTAATAACTAACAAAGTAGAAAAGTACTGCTAAAAAAATGAGTAGAAAAGTAATAGAAAAATGGGTATGTCCATATTCTTTTAACGAAATAAACTGACATAACCTTCTTACAAAGGAAATTTGAAGGAATCTCCCTTTAAGATTCTACTTATCAGGATATTTAGTATTCAGCATTGTTGGTTAACTGAATACAATTTTAAAAAATGAATTTCGTCCTATAAATATTTTTTACAGTATACGAGATTTTGTTTTTGCCGTGTTTCTGCGTAGATTATGTGTTCTCCGATGAATCTATGTTATTTACAATAGAATCGTTGAATCCTTGCAAATCAGAACCATAAATATGACCCATTTTGGTCCTTTTTGTTTCCAGGTACCGTTTGTTTTCCTCAGTGATTGGTGTCATCACAGGAACACGCCCCACCACAGCCAAACCATATCCTTTCAGACCAACGAACTTTGCAGGGTTGTTTGTCATAAGCCTCATAGTTCTAACTCCTATATCTCTCAAAATCTGCATATTCCATCACTCATTTGTGACCATCAACATGCAAAACAATCATATAATCATTGCATTCTTAATTTTATCAAATTCCAAGTAAAATGTTCTTGCACAGCATGGTCAAAATATTGTTGTGATTAACGTTGGAAACATTGTCTGGTTATGGTTGAAGTTACAAGATAAAGCTGACCTGTGCACCAATGCCATACTCACGAGCATCAACAGCTAAACCGAGTTCTATGTTTGCCTGAACCGTGTCATGACCTTGATCCTGCAAATTATAGGCTTTAAGTTTGTGACCAAGTCCAATGCCTCTTCCTTCATGACCTCGAAGATACACAACCACTCCTCTTCCTGCTTCTTCTATTAACCTCATTGCCAAATCTAACTGGTTCCCACAGTCACACCGAGCTGATCCAAATATGTCACCAGTTAAACATTCTGAATGAACTCGAACTAGCACATCTTGTTCATCTCCTATGTCTCCCTAAGACAAGTAAGAGATTACAATTAACAAGATATAATTCAGTTAACATACATGAGTTTCTTAGCAGCTTTGTAGAGAAAATGAAGTCCCTTTACAACACAGCCTTCATACCTTTACAACAGCTACATGTTCAGTTCCATCCAACTTTGAGCTGTAGCAATATGCTTGAAATAGACCCCATTTAGTAGGTAGGCGAGAAACCGAAGTTCTTTCAACCAGTTTTTCTCTCTTTCTCCGATACCTTGAAGAACACAAATAAATCACATCATTAAGTGATGTTGATTAGATCATTAACTATTATTGAAGCCAATTGTTGTGTGCAACTAGCAGAAGTTAGCAACATTTTCAGAGAAGGAATTTTCAGAACTCATTTACAATTTCTCAAAAAGGAAGGTAAGGTAAAGGTCATTGATTGCTCACGCACTTGCCTTATCAAATCAGTTATTGAGACAATTGGCAAAGTGTATTTCAATGCTAACTTTGTTAAACTGGCCAAAGATGCCATAGAGCCATCATTTTCCTCAAGAAGAGCTGAAAGAACAGAAACTGGGGGCAAACCAGCCAGTGCAACTAAATCTACTGAAGCCTCAGTGTGACCTGCTCTTCTAAGAACCCCACCATTTCGGTACTTAAGAGGAAACACATGACCTGGTTTTCTGAAATCATCTGGTTTGGACTCGGGAGATGACAGAGCAGCAACTGTTTTCGCCCTATCAGCAGCTGATGCACCAGTTGATGTTCCACATTTCACATCCTAAGGTAAAACAACATACTTTCATGATCTTAATGATTGCTCTTGAGCTTCAAATTTATGCCCCAATCTGCAACTTTTTTGCAGATAGGCTTCAAAACTTCAAATGTATATGAATATGATCCTTACCACTGTGATAGTGAAGGTGGGAGCAGAAGAATCCTCATCTTCAGTCTCTGGTGACATGAGAGGGAGGTTCAGTCTTTGAAGATCCTCCTCTTTCATGCCAACTGAAACGATCCCTGATCCGTGCTTAATCATAAAGGCAATATCCTCGGGACTAGTAAGAGATGCTGCCATTATAAGATTTCCTTCAACATCGCCGTTTTCATCATCTACCACAATCACAAACTATAAAAAAATAATTGCACCAGTTGTTCAATTAATCCAACATTCTGAAAACACTCACTACAGAACTTCTTTCAAGATTATTCATCAAACGTGTAAACAAGAGCATATTTATCTGTGTAGTTATCTCGTACATTAACTTATTTTTGAGATCCAAACCTTATTATGGTCTCTACAATCATGTCTCTACCTATAACCCAGACCAGTTTCCAAGTGATCATGTAGTAATGTTTTTTAATTTATAAAAAGGACCTGATAAAACTCAAGTACCAGTGAGATTAACCGTAATCATAGACACGTACGTGGTGATCTTGAAACGATGCACTAATTTCCAACTTAAAAAATTTACAAGTATTCACAGAGAAATCTGATATATAAGGCTACAAAGGCTATAACTATGAGCCTTGGAATTTAAATTTAACTTTTGCTAAAAATTTGATTCATGATTCATACTGTTTCATTATCATTTAGATGATTGTTAGTTTATATTTTTGTAAGATTGAACAATCGCATAGAACCAACCTTTCCTAGGCGTAAAGCATTAAGCGCCAGTTCAATGGAAGAGTAGCCTTTAGAGGGACAATCTGGATCACCTTCGGCATCACTGACAAAGAAATCAGTGGTCTCGGGTGTTATTTCAGCGTCTAACGTTCTGAATGGTGCCAAAGAAGACTCGTTATTTAAGGCACCTAAGAGGAAACCGTTCTCATTTCTCTTCAAATTACTGTCATCAAACACATCTTCTGTTCCAACTGCAGAAAAACCAACAGCACAACATGCTGAGTTCCACACCTTGTTCTTCCATAGGCCAAGTCTTGCACTCTGGTGAGTACCGTAGGAGCGATGCAAGCTTTGGATAATTAAAGAATATTCAGATATAACTTGAATATAGAGCACAAAACACGACTGCTATGTAAATTTTACCTTGAGCTAGTGATGCCGTGGGAAATCAGAGGATGAGGGAATGAGGCAGAGTCCATAGGCTGGGACTTAAAATTTTATTATCAGAAACTGAAAAAACACTTAAAATTGTGTTCTTATTTCATGGAATGCACAAAAATATCGAAGGAAAATAGAAAAAAAGGGAAAAAAAATGCACCTCTAGTTATGGATGTGCTTCCAAATAGGAGCGTTATCCAATATTTCTAAGCTATACTTGGCTAGGAGCCACAACCTTTTGTTTTGTAGTTGAACTTAGTTGTCTAACGGATTGCTAAACAATGATTGCACTCAATTGGTTAAACATATTCACATCATTTTGTGGCTCTGTCATTCAAAAATGCTGTTTTAAAAGAACAAACATATGCATACCATTGAAAAATGTAATCAAAATTTATGTGTATGTTTGGAAAAATAAAAATGTATCATATGAAAAAGCATACTCGCAAAGAACGAATATTAAATCAGAGAAGCTCGATCAGGAAAGGATAAAACATCAGGTTCACACTTGCACACCTCCTCCTCCTTCCAACATTTTCACTAGTACCACACTGGATACGACACAGACACTTCGATACGTGTAATCTTCAAGATATAGGACATGAACACCGATCTATATATTATATCATTATGAATTATATAAATTAACAATTAAAATTTATGTGAACATATATGATTGAGTTTTTTTTGTTGTGAAACAAAAATATTCTCATGACTAATTCAAAAGGATTTGTTTCTTAATTCTATAATCATAATGAAAACTTGTACTATAGTTCTTAAAAAATAATTGTATTTATACATTTTAAAATTGTGTAAAAACCGTACTAAAATTGTTAGAGATCCAAAAAAGATATACGTTTGTCCGAGACATGCCATTTAAGAGTCAAGTTCGAACTTCATAGCTCTATTATCTCTTTCTTGTACCTTCTTTCTCATGACTTGTTCTATCTTTGTTTCCTTGCTTACATGTTGCAAATTTAATGAAAACATGTTTCACTAACATGTAACAAAATAACTAAATTATGAAAACTAATTTTCACAATGCATCCCGACAGGATATGCACTGCAGAAACTAGCTATGTAGTGTAAATAGAGCAGAAGATTTCCACAAAGCTACTTCCTTTAAAGGAGATATTTTGGTTAGTAATAGTATGCCTCCAAAGTCTCACTCATATTTATTTTCAGAGAAAGGTGAATTTAGAATTTCAAATCTTTTGGAGATGCACAAAAGGGGAAGCTGTTGACCAAAAAGGAAAGCGCTTTCTTTTGATGGCAAAAAATTCAAACAAATCAGAATACAGTAGTTGATGGTGAATGCATGGTGACGTGGCAGACGAGTTCTCCTGCTTGCTTTTATTAATCTCGCAGAAAATGATGGCGGAGAAAGCGATTCTTATGAGGCTCTCTCTCTTTCTCTCTCTCTAACAGAACCAAACACAAAACTAAACTATGTCTTGTTACTTCATCTGAGACTCCGAGGTTAAGAGTTCAGTTAAGACCCTTTTCTCACTCCCTCTGTCTCACACACACACTCACATTCCCGCTTCAAAATTTGATGTTGGGGTGAGATCCCCAAGGTGAGGGTCCCCACAGTGAGTTGTTGTCGTGTGCATTGGGTTTTGGGGTATGGCGGAGTCATCTACCAGTTCTGCTGTTTCAGTTGATTCCATTTCCAGAGACAACAACAGGTTGTGGAAAGGGGCATTTGCTGTCGCTGGAATCATGGTTACCCTCGTCACCTATGGTCTCTTGCAGGTTTCCTTTTTATTTTATTTCATTCATTTACTTGCATATCTCTTCATGTATGCCATAACAGTACTAGGATCTCTCTCTCTCTCACTCTCTTCTATTCTATTCTTTAATCTCGTTATTGTTGTTGTTGTAGACATATAGATTCTGGGAGGCAGTGTGGCATTTCGGAACCGAGTGAAATTGGTGACTTTTTAGAATTAAGAGGCATATGCAGTTTCAAAAAAATTCCCTTCTCTAGGTCGAATTATACTTCACAATAGTAACTGTCTTACTCTTTTTATTGAGTCAAATCTTGACCTTTAAGCTGGGGCTGTAATTAACTTAGTACTGTACTCTTGCTTTGGTAATTTGGAAACCATTGCTAGTGTTATTTGAATACAAAACATCAATGGATAATCTGTTTTTAGGGTTTAGTTTTGCCAAACTTAAGTAGAAAGAAACCAAAAAAGTACTGGTGTTAGCAGCAAACATGAATTGGTTGCTATGTTCTCTTGGTTGGAGTGCCTTTTTTTTTTAATAAAACTCATGTTAGTCATCACAATGAAACGTATTATATAATTTGCCTACAATGTGTGAGTGGATTTGTACTGATTACACCAAATTTCGTTCTTTTGAATAGATTAAATCAAAGTTCTCTCTGAAACCAACATTTATCCAGTGATTTACACTAGATATTTGTTTCTTGCAGGAAAAGATCATGAGAGTACCCTATGGAGCAGAAAAAGAGTATTTCAAGTATTCACTGTTTCTTGTTTTCTGCAACCGCATCATGACATCTGCCGTTTCAGCTGGTTCTTTGCTGGTAAGTGTATGCCACATGCAAAAGTACTGTCACTTGCATGTATAGTGTTGGGTCTATGTAGGTTTGACATATTTTACAGTATTTGAATTGCAGACCTTTCCTGTTACTAAATTTATTCTTCAATGTTTCTTACAGGCAAGTAAAAAGGTGATGGACCCTGTAGCTCCTGTTTTTACGTATTGCCTTATCTCGGTATCAAACATACTAACTACAACTTGCCAGTATGAGGTAGTCTCATACTTTCTGTTGCCTGTAATCTCACAAATAGCTGCTAATATTAATGGTTGCAAATTAGTAACCCTATTATCTGGAATAATCACATTTCTTTTTACAGGCCCTCAAATATGTTAGTTTTCCTGTTCAGACCCTTGCAAAATGTGCAAAAATGATCCCAGTTATGGTAGGTCAAACTTTAATACTGTACCTAATTAGTTATTTTCATTTATGGTGATGACCGGCCTATTTCTATATTCATTATATTACATAATTGGTATTTGTCCTGTACAATTGATTTGCACCTTATTTTTCACCTTCTCGGGTTCTTTTACTTTTATTTATGAAGAATAGTAGTGTGTGCTTTGTGTTATTTTTGAATAAAAATATCTATGCTGGGTGTGTGTGCTGGTACTAATTGTGGCCTCTTAGTTTGTTCAAAAACAAAATGTAAATTTTATAGTTGAATTTTATTATTTGATCTACTTGAACTATGCAATGAGATAAAAAAAATTATTTTATTGACAACAAGTACACCAATTACATTTTCATCACCTCTATTTATTACACTAGGTGAGAAGAGGGAACCAAAGACAATAGAGACTCAATAGAACTAATATATAAGACATGAGTAACATATTAATAAGGTATGTGATAGTTAACACAACTTCTCTCTAGTAGGTTTTGACAACGATTCTGTTTTTGCTACCTCATTTTTTTAGGAGTATTTACACATGTTATCTTATGAATAATACCATTATGAAACAAAAAATTGGAGAATTAATATATTCAGTACCATTTTCAGACCTAACTCTTTTGAAAGACCTGATATTTACTTTTCATAATGTATGTTCAAGTGATACACAGTATAGTTATAAGTAAAAGTAACAAACCATTTTGATCCAAAAATAAATTCTAAAACAGGTCTCTAAATATCAGTGTGAATCTTTTCTTCCCTGTTTAAGTCGTGTTCCTTTTTCTTACATGGGTTTTGGTTGGGTCCCCCATGTTTTGTATTCCTTTCTTTTCTTTTTTATGTCATGTTTCATGTGATGGCAGATGATTGGTGGATTTTGATGTGTCAGTGTAACTGAGATGTCAAAATTCATAGTGACCTAGAATGAGTTTTTTTTTTTTAAAAATCAAATGGAAAATTACTCTTTATTACTATGCACAATAATGCTTTGACAATTGACAAATATCATATTTGTTTTGCATTTCTTCAAATTTTGGTTCTTATCTAGTTTGATCCACAACTCATTCAAATTTTTGTGATATTGTGATACAGAGAGAGAACCTTGTTTAGTATTAAACACCTTGCTCTCAATGTTATATCAGACAACAAAATCCTTCTTCAAGAAAAGGTATTATTTAAGTCATCCCATATATCTGTTTCAAGAACCATGGAATGCCACATTTAGGTCATGATCAGTGAATCTTCATTATCCAAATCACAAAATTAGAGTCATTTGACCCCAATCCTCCACCATTGATGTGTTCAAATATTTATCATCTCTTGAGAATCCTCCAAATGTATTGGCTCCACTGCAAATAATTCTAGTCATCAAACCCATAAGGACCTACCACATTTGGAAGATCATTAGGACCAAAGGGATCGCAAAACAAAGAGACTTTGTCTGGCAAAAGAACCAAAAAGCTCATATCTACTCTAACCGGGTTCAAATGGAACATCATTGCTCCTTGGAATGGGCTCAATTGGTCCCAATGACCTTGCTTATGGCAACAGAAATTGATAAATTAAATTAATTTAGTTGAAGTGAGGCATTAAGTTGTGGTGCACAGGTTATAACAAAGCCTAAGAGGATACTATATGAAATTTGAAAGTTCTAGAGGATTTTTTTACTTGTTAGTAAAGTTGGTTGTGACTGTAAAAGGGCTTGTTATGCCATATATTATTCTAAATTTTTTACTCTTGAGCAATGCTTACCAGTTTGTTGTTGATTCCATGAGCCCCATTTCTTCTTTCTTGATTGATATCTTTTGCTATTCTTGCACCTTTAATCATTCTATATTCCTCCTTTGGTTTGTCATACAGGTCTGGGGTGCCATCATCATGCAGAAGAGATATCATGGACCTGACTATTTGTTGGCTTTTTTAGTCACCCTTGGCTGCTCAGTATTTATCCTATATCCGGTAATTATTGGATCTTTGATGTACTCTTTTTTCTACTGCCTTATTACATTTTTCTTTATGCAATTACTTTCTATTGAAGAACAGGCAATGAATAACCATATGCTACCTTATTAGTATTGTTCACTTATTCGACATTGCATTTGGGTGGTATTGTTATTTCTTTTGGTATAAGAGGACTTTTGTTGAGGATCTGATAAGAAATTTTGCGAGTGAGTATATTATTATCCTTTAGACAGAAGCCAAAGGAATAACATGGCTTTTTAATTGTACAAAAACACTCCTAGGAAGCTATATGCACCAATTTGTCCCAAAGGACTGAATTGTAGTCTTATAATTTTTTTGACATTGTTATCTACTTAACTGAAGCAAATAAAGAATGGCTTGCCTTCACAAGATTTACCTTTAGGCTAGCATTTGTATGTGGGATTAACAAAGGCTAAGATTTAAGGGAGAAAATTTTGCATAAAATCAACTGTTTTGGTCTTAAGAAAATTTCAAGGGAGTAGTATTTTTGCCGATTTTGAGGGTAAATTTTACTCCAACTAAGACTAGGTTAAACTTTTTCTTCCTCCCATTCCAAAATGTCACTCCCACTCACAATGGCAACAGTGCCAACCGTGGCTGCAGAATGTCTGGTGCCATTGAAGGCATGATAGCTGTGGCACTAAGGCGAGGTGACACAATCAATGTGTGAGAATCCCATATAATTGAGTCTTAACCAAAGCAATTCTGATTCCATATTTCCTACAAGGAAGACTGGTGAAGGTGGATGCAAATTCCATTGTTGAACTTTGTGGTAGAAGCCATGAATGAAGATTGCATTGTAAACAGAGAATTGATGACCTCAACAAATTCAGTTTAATCTGTATTGAAATTGATCAAAATCACTGTGTTATAGAATGCAAACTACAAGAGGTTTCTTATGGATGATGGATATTTCTGTGAATGTTATGATTTTTACTTGACCAAAAATATTTACGAACAAAGACAATAAAAAATTAATTTTGTTGTTGTTGATATTTTCGAACTTTTTACTGCATAAATTTTATACTAATACTAAACCTTATAATGAATTTTTGAACTAGTCATCTCAATTGATATTCAAGCTTGCAAATGGTTTCTCCAATCTTTGTTCACTACTCGTTGTTTGTTCCAAAATTAGCTAAACTATTCACACATCTATTGCCTTCTCCATAAATGTGTGAAGCTTTAAAATCCATCTCTTTGCATATTTGAATGCACTTCAACCATCTACCTCTCAAACTAGATGGAACAAGCAGTCTTTAGAAAAAGCCTGAATGACCATCATAGAATCACATTCAAGCCACAGTCTTCTGAAACCAAAGATGTTAGCATGATCAATAGTCAAGATGGCTGCCATAAGCTCCGCATACAAAGAGTTTATGATCCCAAAGTAGGCAGAGAAACCCCCAATGTACTCCCCACAACTACCTCGAAATATACCACCATCAACCGCATGTCGCAGACAACCTCAAGAAGCACCATCTGTGTTAACTTTAACTCACCTTGCACTTGGTATCAACCAAATTAACCTGGCAGACTCTAGTATCTTTCTTGACCTCATTTGAATATCAAAATACCAAAAATTAGTGACATGACATCATTATTTGCACTTTTCTTAGAACAATTACCTGATTTTTTAATATACCATTGAATTCCATTAAGAGCACTCTGAAAGTTCAATTTTTGCTGAAATCTTGCATGATTTCTCATTCTCTAGAGCATCCAGATGATATATGTCACAGCAGCAATTCTTCTATCCTTTATAATTGGACTATCGACAGCATTAATAAAAATTAATATGTCGGCAGAATTTAAAAAACGGAACCTGGGAAAGGAATTTGCAGCTATGCCCAAAGTTTAATGGCCAAAGAACATTGAAAGAAGACCTGTTGAGGAGTCTCATTACAATGGGCACAAACACTACAGATAGCACAAAGAGTAATTCCTCTTTTTTGAAAATCAATATCAGTGGATAGTATATAATACAAAATCTTCAAACACTTGGGTTATTAACTGCTGGGTTGGTATTATCTTTTTAACTTGTAATTCTGACCAGATTATATGCTTTTAATTATTATAGCAACTGATAGATGGTTTTTATTGACAATTGTTTTTTTTTTTTTGGCTCATGTTCCATTTGGCATGAATAACATAACAAATATCACTTTCTTACTCTTGAATGCTGGCAGCGTTCTGCAATGCTGCAATCGGATAAACTAATGCTTGTGTTTTATATTGTAGGCAGGGACAGACATAAGTCCTTACAATAGAGGAAGGGAAAATACAGTTTGGGGTGTTCTTCTAATGGTTGGCTATCTAGGGTATGCCACAGAACATAACATATATTTTTGTGATTTTTTATTTTTCATATATTATTTGAGG
>Ga0123341_1001096_pt1 | contig 19388 bp, 9 predicted proteins | sample Turbeapinknodule_FD_89959 | JGI IMG/M metagenome (GOLD analysis project Ga0123341, IMG submission 89959) | Root nodule microbial communities of legume samples collected from Mexico - Turtle bean Mexico pink nodule | ecosystem: Host-associated > Plants > Roots > Nodule | place: Mexico: Nepantla...
ATTTATGACCATTGTAGAGTTTGGTCATTTCCATAGTTGTCACTTTCTTCTAAACCAACAGGACCTGAGCTGAGTTTGCTGCAATCTGCTTCTGTTCCACAGGTTAGCCTTGCATGCATGCTTTCTCTTCACTTCTTCTTTTTCTATGTGGTGTGCAAAGAAAGCCATTTTTGTTCTTCTCTTTTATTTGTTCTTTTCCATTCCATGAGATGTAGCACCAACACCCAGAATTTCTCTAACTCAAATAACTTTATTCTTTGCCAGTTAGTAGTTTATAGTAACTTTTTCTGCTTCTAAGATTATCATTGAGATTCTCTTTAGAAGAGAATGTACAATGGATTATCAATAAATAAAAAGGTATCATCATAAGTTCACCCAAAATAAAAAATGAACATTTTTTGGTAATAAAAGAAAAGAATTTTTCTGACCATATACTAAACTAAGTAATGTATATTCTTCATTTCAGAAGCATTTGAGCAACAAGAATGGTACCTACTCCGAAAAAGCAAAAGGCATTGGCACTGCAGATGCTACCGAGAAACAGAACCTGGGACTGTGAATATGATATATATAGCCACTTGCAAGAGCAGAATAAGGTCCTTAACTGTGGAACTAAAAAGTTCAACTATTTCAATACCCTTTTGCAGCACTTCGTTGTAGAGGATCCAAAGGCTGACCAAGAATTGGTACAGTTCATGGATGGTTTACACAGCATTGTAAAGTCTCAGATGCTTCATCTTGAGTACCCTAACATAGAGAACGCTGCTGAGGAAAAGGGAACGAATGATGATGACCATGACAACAAGGATAACTGTGTGATAGTGGATCCCCAGCATAAGTATTTCATGGATCATGTGAGGCCTCGTGGAAAATCTTATGTACTAGATATCCCTGAGGATGGTGTCTATGTAAAGTATGAGTCTGATTATGAAGAGGTCAATGTGTGCTTAGACACAGATATGCATGTGAATTCTCTTGTAGACTGTAAGAGTCCTAATGTTATTAGCAATCTTGTGAAGCTTAGGGGTAGGACGCCAAAAAGTACAAAACTCAGTGTTGCTAAGAGCAGTGATGTGACTTCTGAGACTGTGACTTCTGAGGCACAGAAATGTGTAAGTAACAGGAAGGGTAAGCATAGGAGTGAGAAGATGAAAACCACACCTAGCTCACAAATATTGGTGATTAAAGATAGTGATGATGCAGCAGAAGATATAACATGGTCTGTGCAAGGCCAGATTGTATGCATCCAAAATCATGAGTTCTTCCTTTATGTTCAATGTTCTTCACCTAGTTTTTGTTAGCTATATATGTTATCTGTTACTTCCCTGTTGAAGGTGGAACATTGTTGGCAAGAATATGATAAAGGCAAGGCAACTACATCTTTCAAAGAAAAGCTCATGGAAGAACTAAAGGCTCCTTTCTGTGAGGAAGAGTACAAGAGGCTTTTACACAACATTACTGTTCGAAAGCCAGTCCAACACCATAGAGACCTGCGTGGACGTATCAAAATCTATGATGAAAATTATCTTGGAAAGTCTTATCTTGATTTTAATTGTGGTAAGTAAGATATGACCCTTCTCTTTTACATTCCACTTTCTGTGTTTGCATGATGTTATTGGACTTCATGTGCTTACCCAATTGGGATGGAAAATTTCATATATTTCTATCCATTTCTTGTTTATGCATCTCAATACAGTTTTCTTTTAAGTTAACTATTCTTAAAATAATTCATTCTTGGGACTTCTTTTTGCTGCATGTTTTCCTTATTGATGCAAACATTGACCTTAACAATAACAGAAGATGCAAATCCATCTTGTTGGCTACATAAGAGCATTTTGTGGTTTTATTATCAGTCATAGTTGTATTAGTGTCCATTCTGTCACTTGTGCATATTTAGATTTTAGAAGCAGAGCATGTTGAGAAAGTACTTTAGCAAACAGCAAATTAGTTGCTTTCTTTGGCAAGGAAAATATGGAGTAGGCTGCATATAATGTTCCAAATAATTGAGACATTCTAAAGGAATTTGAATAGAAATTCTCACAAAAATCCTACCTACATCATTATCAAACCAAACTAGTAGAATTCTTCTGACACACGGTTACAGATTGATATCATATGACAGAATGTAAACATAGATTTTGTGCACTGTCTATGTTAAAAATTTTACAATTTTAAATTAGCAACCATCTTAAATATGAAATTCAAAGTAATTAATATGGAACTCAATAATTTAGTATTTATAACAATATAGCAAAGTAAAAAGCCTTTACATTTCCAGTGCATTCTAATTAATTTATAAATGTTATGTTGCAAGACAAACTATGAGTGTGAGATGTGTGCTTGTTCTGCAGATCTTGCCGAGAGAATAAACACAGCTCATGGTGATCATCCCAGAGTTCTGAATCTCTTGCGTGGATTTTTCTATTGGTTGAAAGTAAGTATCTTATGATATTTCACATCCGAATACACATTTTATTTTGTATAGTATTTCATGCACTTCTCAATTCACCTTAAAATATTTAACTCTCAAGTCATCTCAAAATATGTGTTGAGAAATATGACCAGAGCTAGAGACAACTGAGTGAAGGTAGAAAGAGTAACTAATAACACATCTATCCAACTAACAAAATATGTGTATTTTTTAAGAAAATTCCCTTATTACTAGAATGGGTCACTTTTTTAAAGTTTTATGAAGTTGTACCAACGTGACACGATTTAGGTGTAATACGATTTAGGTGTAATGAACAAAAGTCTCAAAGTATGTTAATAGTTGGTATGTCATTTGTTATTAATTTTGATTTTCTTCTGTTGCATCACACTATGCCCTGCCCTCAGTTTAGTTCTCAAATAATATGATGCGGGTAATTATTATGCTTTGAAGATGCACATTGAATCAAAAAAATTCTAAGTCTCTTTGTGACTGAATATTTTCATTGTGTAAAATAATCATCATTATGCTTTTGTATATTTGTCCACATTACCCTATTTTGCAACTCACTCACCTGTATCTTAAACTTCATCAATCTTGCATTAGTCCACAAAAGTGACACCTATAAAATTATGTATCATTTTTTAGTGTGTGTGTGTGTGAATTGTATCACAAAATCAAAGTTAGCCTTAAAAAATTTACATCCCCTTTTTAGTTCAAGGGAGTTAGAGGCTCTATTTGAATGCCCCCTTTCTGATTTATATGTTGTGTGGTGGCAGAATTTAGCACATGATGGGGCATTCATGCCATGGAGAGATCCGTCGTGTTTGGATGCACTGCCACAACAGTTGGAAGGAAGCAATTAATTCAAACTTGACAGAACAGACACTTAGAAGGAAACAAGTTTGTGTTTTTGGTGTCTCTTTTCCTTCATATTTTCTTTCCTTTGTATTTAACTCGTCTTATTTTCCTTAACCTGATCACGATTATCAAGAGTAGCAAATTTTTGACATACCATAGTCTCCCATGATCGAATTTGAGACATGATTCAGTGATAGCTAGGTTTAAAGAAATAATCTCTTCAATCTCTGGGAAAAAATTTAAAACAAAAACTTTTTTTCTGGATCCTTTGTGTAATGTTTGGGTTCTTAATTAATAGAGTGATTTTAAGGGTTTTTTTCCCTATATATAGAGTAATTACATTTGTTATTTTTTGAAATGAAAAAAAAAATATGCTAAAATTGAACAAGTCCTACATGTAGTAGTTATACATGAACTTGTCCAATCTTTTATTTTTTTTACCCATTTCGAGAAATATGAAATGAAATTACACTATTGGGGTAAAAAATCGATTTTAAAGATTACTCTTTTCTAGTATTGGGCTCATTCTTCTAATTTCTCACAAAAAATATCTTCCTAAACTTTTTTATTTATTTTGAAAAAATTTATTTCCAAATTTATCCTCATGTGTCTCTATTTTTTTTATATTTGAAAATTCATTATTCTTATGCAAATTAGTGTGATTTCAGAATTGGATATTCTGAAATGTTTTCAAAATTATCATTCCAAAATATAAATAATATATAATTTATTCATAAAAATTGAATAGTCTATAATACTATATTTTTTTATTTAATGGACTAAAAAGATAAAAATAATGACCATATCATGTTATTTGATAATAAAATCAAATAGGTAGAATAATTAGATGAAAATAAAATAAAATATTTTAAGTATTCAATTGGATAAAATGCTTAATAAGAATTGATTGAAAAATACATTCTCATATATAAACAGTTTCCACTCACTTTGGTAATGGCGATTCTCATATATTAGTGTCTCAACAAATTACAGCTGAAATGTATCAAGGAATCCCTTCATTCTAAAATAATTTTATATTATTCCAAATTGCATTTTGAATTTGTAAAATCAACAAATAAATAAATAAAAAATATAGGTCTGTTGTTTAGAACATAAAAATTAATGTGTGGCTGCTGGGATTCGAGCCCAGGTCTCCACGGCCACAACGTGGAATTCTTACCACTAAACTACAGCCACATGTTTTGTTATGGAAGTTCTGATTTTTCCTGATGATACTTTACTTTTATTTTCCTTTTAGTTTAATTTTTAGATCATAAATGCTGTTTTTACCTTTTGGAACATAATTTTGTTTGCTAGATTGAAACTTAATTGATTTTCCAAACAAAAACATCTTTATTTAATATTTTCAACCCCTTAAACCCATGCACAACAAACAGTTAGATAGAAAAACCATTTAAGTAAGAGAAAATTGTGTACTATTTATGTAAAATTCAATCTATAATAAATTTCTTAACTTTCTTCCTTAAAAGTGATAAGAAAAATTACTTATTATTTAATTTTGTAACTATAAAACCCACTCTTACTCCATGAATCAACTGAGAATTAATAAAATAGATAAATTTGATGAATTGATATAAAAAGCTAATAAAATGCATTGGATGTTGAAAAATTTACTAATTAGTTTTTGAAATTGATATTTCTTTTTTATTTCCCAAATGGGAGATATTTTCTTTGTTCTTTTCATTATTGGTTTCTTGTTGCACCAAGATATACATATTTGCTTTGCAATCATGTACTCAGGAAGTTAAATCAACAAATTCATTCATAACATCTATCACACAAACACAATCGATTACAAATATTCACAAGTGTTAGATAATATAACGTAAACAATAAAACAGGAGGAAGAGAGAATCACACACAAAAACTTAACATGATTTAATTGAAGTATTAATGAACTTCAACTTACGTCTACAAGAGAATTCACTATAACACATACTACAACTTAGTAGTTTCTCTCTTAGTGATATGACCCAACTTTACAAAAAGTTGACCACAAGTACAAACGACTATTCAAGACTAGGTCAAGCATCTTAATTATTTTTTCTTCTAATTTTTTTAAGACAAGTTTAATTTGTAATCAATTGGGCTCACATTGGCCCAGATAAAAGAATAATAAGCTAGCTTAAGCTTTTAGAAACCCTAGTTTCTATAAGATCACCCATGTGTTCACCTTTGACCTAGATTCTAAAAAACTCCCCCATGTGCTCACATTTGACCTAATTTCTAGAAGCTTGTAGTCAATTACGACAGGATACATTTAGACCAATAACGGTTCATTTAATATAATATTTAAGGCTCATAAATCAGACAATAATTATTTGTTTAATATTATATTTAAAACATATAAACCAGACCTTAAATAGATTATAAGTTACTAATGATTATAGGTTGTTGTTATAAAATTCATTTATATCTCACTATAACCATTCAATATTTAATGGTACAAGTCTAGTTCAAAGCTTGAGAACTATTGACATTAAAACTTAGTACGAAATTACTTTTAGCTAACTACCAAAGTTTTCATTTTATTTTAAAATTCCTTTTTAAGTTTTTGCTAGAGTAATATTGGCCCATGGGTGGTTTGATTACTCTACAATTACGAATTATATGTTAAGTTTTTTATTTGTAATATCATGACATACATAACCAAATTTGGTCAACTAAAAACTATTTTAAATATGATTTTAAAATAATTAGTACAAACATAAGCAATTTTCCATAATTAAGATTTAAATGTTTATTACGATTCAAACAAATATATAATTTAATTTTCGTATATTATCAAGATCAACTTTTGCGTCATAAATCAATAGAAAATATTCTAGTGTGACTTTTAAAATGACTATTATAAAACTAAACAATTTTCTATTGAGTATTATAATAATCATGATTGGACAATAATGAAAACAAAAATTAGTATTGTTTAGTTTTATTTAAACTCAATAACATATTAGCTTAAACTTATCACTAACATATCTGACAAATACGTTTTTTATCTATTTGGACAAACAATTTAAGCCGAAGTATCTTTGTTATGGCTCAGAACAGTAACAATTTCCAAGCAAAGATGAACTTCCAACTGCAGGACATTATAGATATCCATACTCATATACCTACAATAAGGTCTTCTAATTAAATAATGAAAATTATATTACACTAATCTATATACATAACTATGTTTCACATTGTAAAGATAAATTAATGGAGGGGACCAGAAGTAATAGAATTGGGGAAATAAATAGAAGAGGGGGGAACAATGCAAAACTAGATAATCATGGTGTCGCCGCTGCGGCAAACTCAAATATACATGTCCTATAAGATAGGAATCAAGATTTCATTTCATATGATACTAACTAATGAACAACACTCAAGAAGAGAGCACTATACCGTCTCGCCTGCACAATGTGATTGTCTTTGAATCTTGCTAAATGAAATAGATGGGGTTAGAGCCAAACCGCACACTTTGCCACATTTCAATTGCTTAATTTACATAAGTTTGCTGAGTAAGTCCCAAGAGCTCTGAACGAGAAAAATGCGAGTCCCTGTCTTAATGGCAATATAACGACAGACAGATCTAACATCTTTCTAACAGTCTAAGAATTCTGCATTACTTGAAATGATCTTGCCGGATAACTGTAATTAAATTAAAGGGTGATTCCTCTTCCTCCTTCTGTTTCCAAGGTTCGCCATTGCCTTGGGAATACCACGATACTTTCGGAGATAAGGGACTATATAAATCTGCATGTTGTAGAATAATTAGGCAGTATCTCCCAGGTTGCTCAGAAGGGAGAGGGAAATTAATAGAATATGGATTTCTGAAAAACAACATTAGCTTCTAAACTCAACTTTAAATAAACCTATAAACTAGTAAACAAATTCCAATCTCATAGTCAAAACATGTTAAAGTAATGTAAACAAATCTTAGTTTGTCAATGCTGTCTATGTGCCCTCGACCCAAACATTTTCTGGTTTAACCTCCTTTGAATGCACCTTTATTTTCAAAGCAGAACTTGTTTGTCATTGCATGTGTATACATAATTTATGCGGCCACCCCACTTGATACTTGCTATTAGAATCTTATAGATATAATAACTAATGATATTAGGATTAATTAGATTGATTCTATATTTATATTATAAGTCCAAAATAAGGGTAACTGAATATTTTATAATGGTAAATGGTCCTTTCAGTACAACAGGTATTATCAAATTTCATTTTTAATACAATAAAAAAAATTTATAGTCTTAGTATACAAAAACTAACAGAATTAGAGTTATTGTACTAAGATTGTAGTTTTTTTTTCTTATTGTACTAAAAATGAAATATGTCAATATTTGTTGTAGTAAAGTGACTATTGACTCTTTTATAATTATGTTATCTCCCCTGTTAATTAGATTGCAACACTCCCCTCAAGCTAGAGATATAGGTTATATGGACCATGTTTGTTACACATATGATTGATCAGCCGACTCCTAGTGACTTAGTGAATATATATACTAGTTGATCATGAGAATTGACAAAACTAGTAGATATTTCCTTGAATATCACTTTCTCTTTGACAAAATGACAATCAACTTCAATGTTTCACATATAAGTTATAATTGTGTAAAACTCCCAAACTTTAGTTCTTAAAACAACTTTTTGAGCCATATAAGCTTCTAAGTGGCTATATAGCCATAACTTGATACTTTGCCTACCTAGTTACAACCTATGTAGTAAGACACTGATACAACATGGACACGAACACGAAGATATGTATAATTTCTAAAATGTAGGACACGAGAACATAGATCTATATTTTATATAATTATGAATTATATAAATTGACAATAAGGATTTATCTGCACAAGTATACTTCAGATTTTTTTTGGAGCAGAAAAATGTTTTTCATGGCTGGTTCGAAAGATTTGTTCCTTATTTTTATAATCGTAATAAAAATTTATACAATAAGTTTGAGTTTTTAGAAAATGAATGTATTTCTCTTTTTTAAAATTATGTTAGAACCGTATAAGAATTATAAAAAATCTAACAAATATTTTTTGAATTAGACATTTCACAGATACGTGTCCGACACGGACACGCCATTTAAGAGGAGTGTTTGAACCTCATAGGCTACAACACTCACTTTCTATTTTTCCCGGAGGCAAATGTTATCTTTGCCAAATATAAAAAAGCCAAAAGTGGACCTTCTATCAATGGGGGAGTTTGTCCAATTTGAATCAGAATATCCCACAACTCAAATGTGTCCTTTGTCTTCGTACAAAAGACCTTTTCTTGGAACTCCTTCGATGTATTGAACAATGCAAGTCATTATGTCCTAATGTTCCTTACATGGAGATTTGAGGAACTGATTTACTACTGTCCAGGTTCAAAGTTTAAATGGCTTCAAACCAAAGCATTCAAGTTGAGTCCCCTCATAGTGAGAGATGCATTTCATAGGCCCTAGTTAGTTGTCTGTTATCTTCTGAATCTTAACTTACATTATGTAATTTTTAAAGTTTGTGTTTTCTCAACTTATTTCAAGTACCACTAGTAGATATTCTTTTATTCTTGGCTAAGATTTTGGGTAGTTTTATTGAATCTCTTTTGTTAATAATTAATAGGCCCTATAACCGACTTTAGATAAGTTACATTCCTTATTAATAGGAGATCATACCAACTACCGGTACACAACCCCCAGCCTCAAGTCGAGACGAGGCAAAGAGGTTTATTTAGCAAAAAAACAAGAAATAAATTACGATGTAAGTTGTGTTGATCAATTTAAGGTCATATTCTTTATTATCGTTTTGCCCTGATTTGGATCTTTCTGCCATGGACCCTTGTAAGGTTGTTGTAAATGGACAACTGGTGGAAGAAGAATAGTGTTACATTCTGAGCTTCTAAGTCTTTAGCTTAATAGTATTTGTTTCAAGCTTATACTCTATGTTGTGTTATTACCATGTTTTTGTTCTATCATTTAAAGTATCACAATATCTTTACTTAGAAGATGAAAACATTAAGTATGCACGTCTAAAGGCAGAATATTTGAAAAAACATTAAATAAAGTCTGAAAAATCCTAAGCATTCTATGAGCGTACGAAAATATTGATTTTTGAGGCATAAAAATATCAAGTGTAGGAAAATATTAAATACCTTAACAGATCAACCTTCAACTCTCATGTAGTTCATTTTAATCATTCAATTGCTTGATGTTCGTTGTTTTGTTGCTTCCATGGTCAGATATTAACTGATTTACTCCATTGACGGTCAACCTTAGTTTAATATAAGGCTGGAATCTAATCGAGCTAGACCCGATCAGTCGATGGTCAATCTTAGTTTATTCTAAGGTTGGAATCTAGTTGAGCTAGACCCATTTAGTCAATTAATCTAAGGCTGGAATCTAGCCGAGCTAAACCTATTCAGTCGATGGTCAACCTTAGTTTAATCTAAGGCTGAAATCTAGCCGAGCTAGACCCGTTCATTCAACAGTCAACCTTAGTTTATTCTAAGGTTGGAATCTAGTCGAACTAGACCCGTTCAGTTGATGGTCGACCTTAGTTTAATCTAAGGCTGAAAGTGAATCATAGAATGAAAAAAAAAAGTCTTTAATTGGGAAATAATGGAATCAGATGTACATAAAAGCATTCAACACTAAATATCAATACTAAGAGTATACTTTTATCCCAGAAAATAACAGACTTTTAGTTCATTTTAAGGCAACTAAATTCAAACTTGAGCATCTTAAGCATGAAATAACAAATATTGCTACTATTATTAGGACTTCACTTAAAACACTTATTTGTTTTAATTATTTTGATTAATTATATTATTGATTTTTTTTTCATATGAAATAAACTCTTACGAGTTTACGAGTTTACAGAGCTCCCACAAGTTTATATAGACTTTCGAGTTTGACAACCTTGGTGGCAATAGAAGATAACATGGTAGTCTCGCTCTGAATCACACCAAATTGTTGAATATAGTACTAAATCAATTGAATCATGTTTTAGGTTGTTGTTTGAGGTTGTATAAACAATTGATATACAAGACTAGAAAACTCCTCCTAAACAACAAAGAAAGAAGGTTGTTGCATGTAGACTTGCTCGAGTTAATCACTAAGTAAAAATATATTCTTGATATCCAATTGGTGAGAGGCCATGATGAATGGCAACAATAGGTAGGAATAATCACATAAAAGACATTTTGGCAACAAGAGAAAAATTACTCCCATAATCTAACAAAGGTTTAAGTATAGCTTGCGACAAGACAAGCCTTAAGTCAATTAACATTGTTGTCTGGACCAACCTTGACCATATACACCCATCGACAACCAACAATTGACTTCTCAGCTGGTAAAGAAACAGTGACAGGAAAAAAATAGATTCCGATGAATAGTGTAATCATTGGGATATCCCAAAATCAACCTCTTGTTAGGCTCTAATACCATGTTGAGAGAGAGCAAGAAACAAGAGAGCATTAGATGAATTTCGTGTGTTTAGACTATAGCGAAGCTATAAGGCACAAAACATAATTACAAATATTGAGGATATAATTAAAAATTAAGTTACCATATTTTAGGCTAATAACATACATATATAATCAATCTAATTAAACCTAACATCCACCGCTACTAAATTTACATGACTGTAACAAAAACTCTATACATCATTGTTCTACGTAGGATCAAAGCAAAATCACCAAGTTGCTCGATAGCAGGATTGTTGAACTTCTTTGTGTTTTAGGTCGGTGAATTCACAAGTCAAGCTGTGTAACTTGGAAGGGAATACATTTTATTAGGGCTTTTCCCCTTAACCCTTCTTCTCTCCCATTTGCACTAAGTGACATTTTTCGACCACCTCTGCTCGAACTCTTTGAATTCACCTCAAGACTTGCAACTTGTTCTTTGAGTTCTTTGTTCTTTAACAAAACATATTTTGACTCCCGTAGGATCAGTCTCTGTTGAGACTTTAGTGAGCTTCACATCTACTACACTAGTATTTCCCCTCTAGGTGTTCCTTAACAGATTTGTTCTTCGCTCCACTTTTTCACTTCTATTGAACTAGCTCAATTTCCATTTGAGCAACTCTACTTAATGCTCAAAATAATGAAACAAGTTCTTCTTCTCAAAAGGGTTCTTTTGGGTTACAACTTTTTTTCTTCTTCTCTATTTTCTTTTCCCTTTTGACATGTAATATTGTGCTCCCTTTTTCATTTCCACTTTTCTCCTTTTTTATTGATTTCAAATTAAGATTTCAAATATATTCTTACATTTAAGTAATACTAAAGAAAAGAGAGAGAGAAAGGTGGAAATAAAGTTTTTCTTAAATACAATATCAATATTCATTAAATACTATTTTTTTCATGAAACAGATTTGTATTTTAGGTAAGATCTTACTACCCGGCAATTTATGTCTTTCACCTCCCTTTCCAATCCCAAATAAGAGCTTCATTTGGCAACCTTGCTAGTTACTCTAATAATTTATACAAAAACTAAAGTATCTATTCCGTGGCAACAACTACTCATGGCAGAATAGAGTAAGAAGTCAACATGACATATGAGCATTTTTTTATATGATATAAAATTTAGCCTCAGATCAGACTTTATTACGGGCCCAGCTACCAAATATTGATAAAATCTTTTATTGCAGCTCAATACAATGGCACATACAATGATTTACCTGTGTTAACTGGAGGATCTGGCTCTCTTGTGCTGTGTAATACAGTTGTTCCAGATAAAACAGTAATGAAACCACATAGCTCTGATGCGATACTGCTTACACTTTGACCAGAATAGTCCTAAATTATAAAAGCAGAAGAAGCAGGATACAACAGATAATTAATAACTTGATCATTACGATGTCTCTTTAAATGCATTTTTCATTTTGTTTCAACGAAATACCTACCTTAAACATGATTGCACTAGCTAATATTGTAAAAGATGTGAACAAGGCATAGTAGATCGGAGAAACAACTGCTGTGTTAAAAGTATCTAATGCCTGCAGTCATGCAAGAGTTCGTGAACACAAAAGCCCAGTTTGAAGAATGACCAGCAAGAAAATGGTCACTGAATGCCACGGAAACAACAATCTTGTAACTAGGAATCAGGAATTTAATACTATCAGTTATGGTGGCCTAGTTCAAGTTTCTTAAACTTCTAAATCAGCTCATAACTAACAAAATGCTTCTTTAATTGATATAATAATATGCAAATATTTTGGATGAAAACTTTAAAACAAGAATGTTGACAATAGGCAGCAGCTGAAGAAGAAAACAGATGCCACAAAGCCTTTAAAAGTATGATTCCCTTTCTTGTACAAACTAAAATGCTTTCTAACATAAATTTCTTCTAGAGAAATCCAACACAGGAGATTAATGTAATTTCTTCTAGAGAAAGGATAAACTTAGGCTTTAACTTTATAGTTCAAGTTCCAAAATTATGTTCACACAAATGTTAAGAGCGACACATACCATATTAAGATAATTTAACTGAGTAACGATGCAGGAAATAGCAACCATCGTAAATATCCATGTTTAAACGTGAGCAAACTGGTCTGCACCCTCAATCGTAAGTCTTATAGCAATGCCAATAGCTTTTATGCTCATGACCTGAGAAACAATACATTCTATCAGAAGAGCAAAAGAAAAGGTGAACCCTTGCATTGAATTTTTTCGACTGTTATATTAGAACTTCAAAGATAAGGGTGCAAAGAGTGACTTACAGTTAAGGATCCAATTATGGAGCATATTCCAACATAAACTAAGATATTAGTCTGGCCATAGCGGGGAGCACAATACAAAATCAAAAAGAACGCAACAGCAATCACCGAAGCTGTGTACATCAGGAATTCTGGATGAAAAAAAGAAAGCAGAAACATCATCCACACATAACTGTTGAAATGTAATGTAATGTTATTTTATTATTATTTCTTTTGAAAAAACAGAAAACAGAAACATCAGCCATACATAACTGTTGAAATGTAATGTTATTTTGTCATTATTTCTTTTGTATATACCCAGCGTTAGGGTTAAGGTTTCAAGTAAGTATCTCTCCTACTATTACCACAACAAAGTTCAACTGAAAAAACTATTTATCTTGGTCTGCATCCGTAGAGTTATGGTTCCTTGGTCAAAGATACCATGACCATTTGGAGAAGGATGTCACCGCTATTTCGGATGAAGAAAAACCTCAGTGGCAGAAACTGGACTTCCAATTATGCACAGTTTTAAGGCAATCAGTTGAACATAATATCTTAGAAATTCTGAGATCATTTCATACATGTTCTTCCTTTTAGGAAAAAGCGCAAGTATTTTTGCTAATGACATTCAACGTCTCTTTGATGCAACTCAAAGAGTAGTTTCTCTTAGACAGACCAATCATGACATTATCTCACATGTAGAAAAGGCTCGAGTTGTAGTTAGAGATGGCAAATGAACTTGTTCCGTGGGTATTGTCTGAACTTGTCCCGAATTTGATGAGAAATCCCAGCATTGACTGAGTATGGGTATGGGTATGTACATATTCACCCCGTTCCAATACCCATTTTCGTCCTCATACTCATCTCCGTTTTAAATTACTAATACAACTTTAATTTATTACGTAACCTAAAACTTGTGTTAACTTTTCTTTGGTCCTTAGTTTCATAACTTATTTTTAGGTTATACATTTGATATTTTTACTTTTTTTTTATACTTGTTTGACCTTTATCTAATTATTATTTGATACTCTCATTTGATATTTAAACAATTATAATTTCTTTCTTGATATTTGACATTGCGGAAAAGAAAATGGGTATCTTTTTAATATTGAATATTTGATAATAACATGTTTCATTTGTTGTGATTTTTATTTTTTATAAAAAAATATTTAATTAATATTTGGAATAGTCAGGGGTTGGGTACGGGTATATCTGTTCCCAAATGGAAGGGATGGGAAAAAAAATCATACGCGTTGGGTATGAGGATGAGGATGGGGATGGGAATAAAATTTTTCTTTGGGGATGGAGATGGAATAGTCAAACTCAAACCCGCCCCGACCATTGTCACCCGTAGCTGCAGTAGAAGAATTGAAGAGATTTGTTTTGGTTGATTCAGTGGAGGATATCAACAAAAAAAACTCGATAAGCTACATGGTCTTAATTCTGAGAAGCCTACACTTGGATTTTGATCATATACATAACCAAATTTTAGTTGGTGATCAGATTCCTTCGACAGACAACTTAGTTGCTAGACTTCTTCGAGTGCCTACCTTGTTAAAAGATGAAAACTCAGCTGATGTTATTGAAGCAACAACAATGGTAGAACCACAAGGAAGAGGAGTAGGTCGTGACAACCAATGAGGACGTGGTGGCCAGAATGGGCATCCTCAATGCTCATATTGCAAGAAAATGGGTCATACCCAAGAGAACTATTATTCCTTGCATTGTTCTCCAAAAAAAAGTTGCTCATATGTCTAAATATGAAAATTTAGAATCCAAACGTTTGTTGAAGAGTCCAAGAATTTTTGAAGTACAAGTCTGGGAAATCCATCAATCTTGGTCAATCCTCTTAATGTCAAGTGTGTCAACAGCATGCAATTTTTCAATATGTGGAAGGTCAAAGTCAACAGATTCTTGATTCAGGTGCCCTAAACCATATCTTTAGTAATATTACTTCATTCTCCTCCTGTTGGAGATTCCACGTCAACTAGAGATAAGGATATTTCTTTGGATATAAGTGGTTGCAAATCTCATCTTATAAGTCGATTTTTATAAGGTTGAGTTAGACTTAAAGTCCACTTTTTAATATAATATCAAAGTCAGGTCACCTGATATCGGACCACTATTAGATCACCCATAATATATAATCTCACGCACGAGTTGGTAGCCTCGACGTGAGAAAGGGTGTTGAAAATCTCACATCGACTAAAGATAAGATCATTTCTTAGGATATAAGTGAGTGCAAACCTCACCTTATAAGCCGATTTTATAAGGTTAAGTTAAGCTTAAAGTCCACTTCTTAATAGCTCAATTTCTTCCCCAAAAATTCCTCATCTTGTTATTGTTGCCAATGGATCCACAGTGGCATCTCAAGGAGTTGGCCAAGTTTCTTTAACCCATCCACTAAATTTAAATTTTGTCTTGTTCATTCCTCATTATCCTTACAATTTAATCTCTCTAAGTCAATTGACTCATTCTTTAAACTATTGTAACATTTACTGCTAATTCCTTTGCTATAAAGGAACATGGTACCATCGTCTGATTGGAGAAGGACATGAGTCACGAGGTCTTTATTATCTAAAACCATGCCCCTCAATATCTAGTTTTGCACCTTCAACCCTAAAAATTTTGCATGGTCATTTGGGCCACCCAAGTTTATCTAAGTTGAAGACGAAGGTTCCTAGTCTTAAACACATTCAAGTTTTAAATTGTGAATCTTGTCAATTAGAAAAACATATTAGATATTCTTTTCCTAAAAAGTCTAAAACACGGTGTAATTCTATCTTTCTAATATTCATTATGATATTTGAGGACCAATTTGTGTCACTTTTTTAGCTTTAATTATTGTGTAACCTTAATTATATCGATGTACTTCAATTTATTTAATGAAAGATAGATATGAACTTTTATCCTTATTTATGTCTTTCTTCAATGAAATTAAGAACCAATTTTGAAAGATGATTAAAATTCTCATAAGTGATAATGCTAAGGAATATTTTTCTATTGCGTTTTTTTCATTCTTATCTTCCTAGGGAGCTTTACATAAGTCAACATGTCCTCACACTCCACAACAAAATGGTATAGCATAGAGGAAGAATAGACATTTTATTGAAATTGCGCGCTCTCTAATGTTGAATACTAATGTTCTTGTTCATCATTAGGGAGATACATTTCTCATTGTTTGTTTCCTAATCAATAGGATGTCTTCTTCCTCTCTTGAAAATAAAGTTCCTCACTCTATAATTTTTCCAAATGACCCTCTATATCATGTCTCTCCTCGTGTGTTTGGGTGTACTTGTTTTGTTCATAATGTCTCTCCAGGTTTTGACAAGCTTTCTGCAAAGGATATTAAGTGTGTCTTTTTGGGATACTCTCATCTTCAAGTATAAATGTTATTCTCCCTTAACAAAAAGGTATTATATGTCTATTGATGTTACCTTCTTTGAGAATACACTTTTTTCTTGTTCTCCATGGAACATTGTTCATCTATTCAACATGTCCTTCATGTACAATGCTATGATCCGTTGATTATTCCTACTTCCTCTCAAACTCAAACTCAAAGTGCATATGAGATGACATTATTCCACCACCTCTTCTCACTTATCAGCATCGGGCACAAATAACTCCTTCACCATTGCCTGAAGATCCTCATGACACAATTATGCTTGACCTATTGCTCTTGGAAAAGGTATTTGATCCATTATAATCCATATTTTGTTTATAAAAATTTTTAAGATATCATTCAGTGTTTAATTGTCATACTTCTTTTGGGAAGTGTGTTTTTCTTATAGTCTATGTTGATGATATTGTTATTACAAAAAATGATATCACTGGAATTGCTCAATTAAAAAAGTATTTATTCAACCGCCTGTAGACCAACGATCTAAGCTATCTAAAAACTTTTTCTTGGTATTGAAGTGGCGCAATCAAAAAGTGTCATTATTTCACAAAGAAAATATGTTCTTGATATTTTGGAGGAGATAGGCCTGACAAATTGCAAGCTCATCGATAGTCTTATGGACTCAAATCAAAAAGTTAATGAGAGACCAAGGTGAATTTTTCTCAAACCCTGAGAAATATAGAAAGTTGGTGGGAAAACTCATTTATCTCACTATAAAAGACATGATCTTTCTTGTCCAATGGGAGTTGTGAGTCAATTTATGCAGAACCCACATATTGGTCATTGAAATGTTGTGATTCGCGTTCTCAAATAAGTAAAATGGAATCCAGGACTAGGATTGTTGTATGAGAACAAGGTAAATACTCAAGTCTTAGGGTATTGTGATGCCAATTGGGCTGGTTGTCCCATTGAGAGGAGATCTAGCACAAGATATTGTGTATTCCTTCGAGGGAAAGTTATATCTTGGAAAAGTAAGAAGCAAAGTGTTGTTGCTTGAATTAGTGCATATGCTGAATATAGATCTATGGCCCTAGGTATATGTAAACTTGTGTGGATTAAACAACTCCTTCAAGAGTTCAAATTTTGTGAAAATGAGCATATGAAGTTATATTATCTCAATTAGGCAGTTCTTCATATTGCCTGTAATCCGGTGTTTCATGAGAGAACTAAACATATAGAGATTAATTGTCTTATTACTAAGTTTGTCAGCTCTAATGAACAACTCGCACACATTCTAGTTAAATCTATAGGAGAACCTAAGATTCAGTTTATATGTTCCAAGCTTGGTGTATATCATCTATATGCTTCAGCTGGAGGGAGTATTGAAATGTAATGTTATTTTATTATTATTTCTTTTGTATGTACCAAGCTTTAAGGTTAGGGTTTCAAGTAAGTGTCACACACACATACATACATCAATAAAAGGTAAAAACAGAGTAAGTTGAATACGCGGTACTTTCTCCACCTCATTTATTCAAGTAAGAAAACAAATCCAGCTATGATATTGTTAGCTGTCGCTATACCTCACACAATCTGCATTTCATCGCAGATACAAACAATAAAACCTGGACAGGCAACTGCATACCGGGTTGAAGTGCCAACTGCCATATTTCATCTACAGAAGTAAGGGACTTCTCTTGAGGCGCATGGAGCACAATCTCAGTGGACCCCACAATGCACAGAAGACATCCAAGCATGCCCATTTTCTGCAGCTTCTCGTTCAACATGCAATGCGCCAAGACAGCACTACACATTCCCACACAAAACAATAAAATTAACCAGTTTATTTAGAAAAAGAATAAAAAATCTGCAAGAATTTTATCTTACCTAACAATAATACTCAAAGCACCAAGCGGTGTGACAAGCACAGCAGGGGCATACACGTATGCCACAAAGTTCGCTATCTCTCCTACAATCACTAAAAAACAAAAACGAAGCTGAAACCAGGAAGAATAGAAAAGAAAGTGAAAAAATAAATAAATAAATAAATAAAAGCCTTAATTACATTTGTGTCCATCACAAACAATTTCGGTCTCAATTTTCTAACTGTGTCAATTGCTCCTTCCAGTTTTCTCAATTCTCTTCATCCTTTTTTCATCCAATTAGTGACGTTAGCTAATTTCGTTAAATATCCAATGGAACTGTAAACGATAAAAATGTCGAAGAACTCGATTGACACAATTAAAACCTGAGATACCAAACTCACACGATTTAGGCAATTAGGTGACTAAAAATGTAATTAAGCGTAAACAAAATTAGCTAGGTACTGACTGGTAACCATTCCGAGCCACCAAAGAGGTTGTAGCAAGTAACCGTAGCCGCCGCCACCTGAAAATGAGGAATTAGGAAGAGGAAAATGGCACTGAAAGCGCAATAAACGAGTGCGTGAGAGAGAGAGAGGTAACTGGCACGTGAGCCGTTGAGAGTGGCACGTTGGAGGCCTTTCTTCTTGATGATGAAGCTGGAGCCGATGAAAGCGCTGGAAACGATAGCTAAGACGAAACCAGTGAGATTAGTGGAGAACATGGTTTCTGTGCATTGAAATGACAACAAAATGAACAGTGATTTGAAACCCTAGATAAGAGTTTAAATTACAAGAATGCAAGAACGAGAGTGAGAGAAGATGAAATTCGCGTTTTGGTTTTCTGGCGGGACGCGCTGTGTTATTTTACTGTCCTCTTTGGTCAATGAGGTGGAATTGACGGGTGGTTTTGATTTTGAACGCATTTTGGGAGGAGGGAGAAACAGAGAGAGAAAGTGGTTTTTTTTTATTTTTAATTGATGATGCAAACTTAAGTGTCAACTGTTATGCCGTGTATAAGCTGGTTTCCTCATAACACAAGCCATTACTAAACAAAATTATGTTCATTTTAATATAACGAATTATTTAAAATAATAAATTATTTATAATAATCTAAAATATGAATAATTATTATTATTATTATTTAAAAGTATATTTTTATGAAAACCTCTATTGTTTAATTGAAACAATTAGTTTATA
>Ga0123341_1001097_pt1 | contig 19382 bp, 21 predicted proteins | sample Turbeapinknodule_FD_89959 | JGI IMG/M metagenome (GOLD analysis project Ga0123341, IMG submission 89959) | Root nodule microbial communities of legume samples collected from Mexico - Turtle bean Mexico pink nodule | ecosystem: Host-associated > Plants > Roots > Nodule | place: Mexico: Nepantla...
TAAAAATATATAATATATATATATATATATATATATATATATACATTATTTATGTAAATTTGATTTTCACAAACATTTTATACATACTCAGTTTAAGGGTAAGGGTGATCTTTGTTAAAGGTAGTTTAAAAGAGTGAATAACTTTATTTTTGTTTTCAAAGCTCAAATTGAGTAGTAAAGGAATTATTTTCATAATGTTGGATAAAGAAACATGGTCACACATAATTTCAAATCATGTTGTATTTTTAAAACTTTAATCTAAATCAAAATGCAAAACCTCCCCTTGTGTAGTTTTAAAAATCTCATTTAAAAACTCCTTGATAAAAATTTGTTTAAAAAAACTCTCAAAATAACTCTCCTTCTTGGGTTAGTGTATATAGTAATAACATGTAATGTAAAAGGAGATAAGGAGGCAAGAAAATGTACATATTAATTTATATTGGTTCATCTATTGCAAGAGACTAACTCATTTCTTGACCAACCAATTCAACTAGGCAGACTAATACTGTAAAGTACACTTAAGTATCCTTTGGGCTTGTAGTTGTAACATGTAGAAATTTATAATATTTTTAGAGTTAGTAATAGCCTGTTAGACACTTCGATCATCTAATATACTATATGAATATACAAATTTTTGTTAAGAATCTATGTATACTTTATTTGGTTTTTGTCATAAACTTATACAATTATAAAAAGAAAGAGATCAGAGTCTCAAGCATTAAATAATGAATAGAGATCAACCCCTGAAGTTGACTAATAACATGACTTTAAACAGTCAAACTTGGATTAGACGGTCAAACCTTAACTAGATGGTCAAACAGGTAAAAAGAGTGTTAGACGATTTCAATAAAGCATTAGAATATCAAGGAGACATTGGATGGTCTAAATAAGTAATTGTGGAGATTCTTTAGTAAAGCTAAATGAAAATATCATCACTCTAAATCAGGAAAATGAATGGGTGATAAGGATAATAATAAGTGTTTATATCTTAAGAAAAGAGATAAGCATAAGTGAAAAAAATATACAATAAATAAATACCGCAAATAAGACCAAATTGACCAAGAAATACTTGGAGTCTACCTTCCCATTTTTATTATCCTGCCACCTCATATTTTCTATGCCACTACGTATTTTACAACTAGATAAATAAAACTAATAATCAAAATCTATTTAGATTCCAACAAAACAGTTCAAGTAGAAGTATAAGTTATGATTACAAAATATACTATAAATAGATGGTAAAGCTTTCGATCTTAAACAAAATCAACAATGAGAGAAAAGAATCTCTGGGTTATATTTTCATATTATATACATGGGTCAGATGATTATGGTGGACCTAATTGAAATACTTACGAATGAAGGATTAAATTCCTGGGGATTAAATTTGTAGAAGTTATTATCTTATATGATTGGAGGGTAGTACTGAGATTACTCATTTATCTTGACTATTAACTGCAAATGTTATTCTCAATGTTCTCTTAATGTTATTCTTAAGTTTTTTTCTCAAATCTTTATAAAAATCATAATTTTGATTTATTTACTGATTTGATATTATATTATTTTTATGATATATGTCTCACTTTCCTTTTTTTTATATAAACAATCGATATATCATTAAAAATTTCATAGAACTTGATGGACCCCAAACGACCTTGATCCATTAATAGCAAACATTTATGCATATTTCTCAGTAGTAAAACACAGATGTTGTAAACAACTCAATTACGTTTTGAGGAGTGGGCTATTCAACAATAACCTTTGTCTCTAATATAGATGTTCCTTTAGTACTAGACAGTCCCATTTTTGTCTCATTCTACACGCCACCTGCTTTTCATGTCAATCTTCTGACCTACTCGGTTTCTCCTTTGTAGAATAAATTAGTAGTATTACTAGAGAAAAATATGGTAAAATAACATGTAAGTAGGAGTGTATTGTAAAAAATATTATGAATAAGTTTTAAGATAGAATGTAATAATAAAACCTGTAATATATATTTGAATTGTATGATTTCTTGTTGAATATACTCTTAACGTCTCAATTTGGTTTTTAGAATTTCATTTTTTTATACTTGACACTCAGAAACTTTTCTTTCAAATGAAACATGTTTTTCTTAGATTGCACACAATAACAGTTGCCACCTTTTGTGCATGCTCTGGTGCGATTGGTGCACGACAGTGGTACGGTCAATGGGACGGTGGCAACTAGGGTGGGCTAGTCGGTAGCTTATTAGCCTTTGAGAATGGAGGAGGGCTCTACGAGTTTCCTCATCCCATGGGCTTGTTTGATGGATCGAGAAGTGTTTTCTAATAAGAAAGTGTCTTCTATGTCAGGCCAAATGAAGACTTTTGCTTAGGCTTTGGGAAATACATGTGACATTCATTTGTCCCAGTTACCTACTTCTTGTATTAAAAGAGACATGGTTGTTGTCCGGGTTGATGAGGAAGATTACTTGGCTGGTCTTGAGGATTGCAAGACCCATCTACATGGTCGGATTATCCTATCTAAGGGGGATAAAACTCTCACACACCTTGATTTAACTAAAAAGTTGCAGCTTGTGTGGAAGGCTATTGGACCGTGGAAAACAATTCTCTTGGGAAGGGTTTCTATGAGTTTGAGTTATCTTCTTTAGAATCTACCATTTGCCTTTGGAATACTGGAGACCAAGGGCGTCATTTTCCATCACCAGGGGCATTGGTACTCCTTTATCTTTTGATGATTATACCATGAGAAAGAATAGGAGTTTGTTTGCTAGAGTGCAGGTGGATATTGATATATTGTCCCCTCTTCCCGATCACCTCTTGGTTGAACGTTCAAACTTTGCTTTTGTAGCCGACGTGGAATATGAATGGCTCCCTCCATTTTGCTCTCACTGTAAGATGATTGGACATGAGTTTGCTCAGTGCCACGTGATTCAAATCAGGGTCGTGTTCCTGGACCTCAACATAAGCCTTCTCAGAAGACAACTCCTGATGAATGGGAACAGAGGAAGGTCGCAATTACTAAACAACATAAAGAGTATCGGAAGAAAGATCCGCAATCGAAACTCGTGGAAGGCCCTATTGGTAATTTGAAAATTGATGCTCCGAGCGAGCCTAATGCAGGGTCACTCTTGGGTCACCTTTCTTTTGATAAAACAGATGCAAATGAGGATGATTTTGCAGATATGCCTCCTCTCGAGGATGCCTCAGATCATGATTGGTCCTCACCTAGGTAGGGGTTGTTCACTCCCACTTCTGATACAAATAGGGTTTCAGAACCAGGGATGGTAAGGAATTCACCTGATGTTATGCAAGCCAAGGGCTTAGAGTCATAACTTGTAGTAGATTCAGTTACGAATCCTATTGATGGTCATCATGTGGAGGTCTCTGCTCCTGTGGCTGTAACATCTTCATCGCATCATACCTCTACTTGGAAGGCTAAATCACTTGGGGATACTAAAACACTAGTTAAGACTCCTATTGATGCTCATCATGTGGAGGTCTCTGCTACTGTGGTTGTACCATCTCTATTGCGTCATACCTCTCCTCGGAACGCTAAATCACTTGGGGATGTTCAAGCACTACTCCTTGATAATGATACAGTGGTCCTGCAAAATCAATTTTCCTTTCTTGATGGTTTGGAAACTACAGATGTGGAAAGTAATCCTCATACTGACGAGCCAATTATTCGAATTGCCATTGTTGAATTTAATTATGAACATATCAATATTGAAAATCAGGTCGTCTCCAAATTTTGGACGAATCCTAATGAGATGGAGGAGCATGTCAGTGATACTGGGGAGGAAATTATTCGCACTAAAAGAAATCCAGGGAGACCACCTAAGGGGACTGGTAAATCCAAAAAACCTGCTAAGGTAGTTCTCTCTACAGTGTCGCAATGAAGGTCTCTTCATTTCTCTGGAATGTTAGAGGACTGGGAAACCACAAAATTGTGGAGATGTTGATTAGTTTACTTAAACTACATAAACCCCTCATTTTTTTTTCTTGTTGAACCTATGATGCCATACACTAATGCTTTCGATATCCATTTTAAATTTGTTAATATACATTTTACTGGACCTTGTTATACTTGGTGTAATGGAAGGAGATGGTTGCATATAATTCATAGAAGACTGAATAGGGCATTAAGTAATGGAGTGTGTCTAGATGAATGAGATTTTTGTACTTATCAGGTTCTTGTTAAAAATTGTTCTGACCATTCCCCTATTCTTGTTAGCCTTGCTAGTAATTCTTTAAGGAAGGTTAGAAATTTTCATTTCTTTTCTATATGGCTTTAGGACACTTCATGTACGAAGCTTATTCATGATTCTTGGGCTAATAAGGTTATTGGTTGTCCTATGTTTATTTTGCAACATAAGTTAAAAAGGTTGAAAATTGAGTTTCGAGAATGAAATAAAATTCTTTTGGTAATGTTCACAATGCAGTTCTTCTTAAGCAGGGTCTCCTCCTTGGTATTCAAAAACCTTAGAGACTACTAGTTTGTCTGATATTGATGAGCTTCTTTGTCAAGAAAAGATTGCTAAGGAGGAGCTTGATCATGCTCATCACTTTCAATATTTGTTTTGGAAAGAAAGGGCTAAGATGCTATGGTTTAAAGATGGGGATCAAAATACTGTTTTTTTCCATGTTGTGGTCAAGAGGAGAAATAATTCTAGTGGGACTCATCGTCTATGGATTACACTACAAGAAAATAACAATTTAGTCACCGAATTCAGTGACCGAAAATAAGTGGTCGCAACATGCAACCGAAATAGCCACTGAATACCCGTAGTGTCAAATTTGCGACCGAAATAGCGACCGACTCAATTATTAATGATGCTAGTTAGTTTTGCGACCGAATCAGCAACCGAACATGAGAGTGACAAAACCATTAGTCGCTAAAGTGGTGACTGTTTTGAATAAACTGGGAAAAATGTATCTACGATCGAATTAGCGACCAAATATGTTTATTTTTTGTCACCAATTTTATTTCGGTCGCTAAATATTATTGCTTGTTTTCTGCCACCAAATTAACCACTGAATATGTTTATTTTTTAGCCACCGATTTTATTTTGGTCGTTAAATATAATTGGTTATTTTTGCCACCGAATCAGCCACCAAATATGTTTATTTTTTAGCCACCAATTTTATTTTGGTCTCTAAATATAATTGTTTATTTTTGTTACCGAATCAGCCACCAAATACGTTCATTTTTTAGCCACCAAATTTCTTTTGGTCGCTAAATGTAATTTCTTAGTTTACTAATAATAATAATTCATTTTTATTTTTAAAAACTATACAAGGACCAGAGTCTGGATATTCATGAGTAGTCATCCGTTTAAAAAATAATTAGTTTCACTACTGGTTTTTTTTTCTTTTTAAAAAAATATGTGTCAATTATATTTGTAATTTCTTAAATTTAAATAAAATTAATTAAATATTATTATTAATAAAATTAATCCTTTGAAAAAAAGGAAATTACACTGCATAATTAAATTTAAATAAAATTATCTCTTTAAAATAACTTTAATTTTACAAAAATAACTAAATTTTCAGAAAATACAATTAGGTTTGAGTCTTTTCATTCAAAATTGATTGATCCACTTTGATTATTGTATTAATTACATCTTATATATGTAATATGTTTTACTTGCAGATGACACCAAGGGGTAGAGGTGGTGGTCGTAGACCACCTAATCCTGGTGGTCGAGGTGTTCGTGTTGATGATTTATCTTTACCCAACACTAACATTCCCCCTTTGTTTGTTCTTCCAACAACTATGGGGTCTACACATCCTATTTATGAAGGACCCCCACTTCCTACACTTCACGGACAAGATATTGAACATCATGTAGGAGAATAAAATCGTACTACCTTTTCTATAGAGCCAACTATGAATCAACCTTCACTGATACAAGACTCTCTTACACCTGACAACGAGTCTGGAAATGTAGTTGATCAAAGACCCCGACTTCATGCAGAAAGAGGAGAGTAAATATATTCTAATATAATTTTAATTCATCATTATGTTTTGATTTTAATATATCATTTTGAAAATATGTTTTGAACACATTTTTTCACCAGCAAATGGACCTTCCAATGTAATCTCATGAATCATCAAGAAAAAATATGATGAACCCAGTCCCATTTGGAAGAAGGTTCGTCTTGAGCTTAGAGATAGATGGTTTGGAGAGTTTAAGGTAATTTGAGTTATGATTACATTTAAAATTTTATTTTATTTTTCTACAATGTTTGTTTTTTAATTTATTTTTCATGCAGAAAGAGTATAGGTGGGATCTAGAATAAGACCAACTTATTAGATCCAGTTTTTATACAAAAGCCTTTCGTATCTTTAAAAATGCTATGAATAAAGTTAGGCATGGTCAAGATAAGGGGACCTGGATTCCACCACTTCTTCGAGCAACCTTGGACCAACATTGGCGTTCTACAGAATTCCAAAACAAGAGTGTTATTGACAAGGCGAATCGGGTTGTTGAGAAGGGAGCCTTAGCCTACTGTGGTGGTTCCATATCTACCGCGACTCACTTTGAGAAAATGGTAATATTATTATATTTTTTTTCTCTCTTTCTATATGTAATTTAAATACAATCTATTATATCTTTTTATTAAATTTATGTAGACTAAGGAGCTTGAACGATAACCAACTGCTTGGGAGGTTGTAGAGAGAACGAAGAAATTGAAGACTGGACAATGGGTCAATGTCAAGACTCGCAATCTTGCAGTATGTTTAAAATTTAAGTTATAATTTAATTTTTACTATATGTTTTCTTTGCAATAATCAGTTTGACTTCATTTTCAGAAGAAATATAAGAAACGCCAAGAAGAAGCCCAAAAACAACAAATGCTTGAAAGCGCATCTTTGCAAAACTCTCATGTTGCCTCTATTGATGACAATGAAATATACATTGATGTTGTTGGAGGTGGAAATAAAAAAAAGGGAATGTATATGGTGTATTGAGCAAAAGGTTTAATAGTTCAACAAGTGCTCACTTTTCTACAAGCCAAGTTCCAGTAGTCCATCAAATAGAAGAAATGCGTGAGATTATTCAAAAGCTAAATGATGAACTTATGACAAAACATGTCAAGGTGCAGACACTTGAAGAAAAGATGGAGTTATTGATGAAAACTCATGAAGAGCAAAGTGAACGCATGCACAAACAAAATGAGCAAATGCAACTCATCATACAACACATTCAAATCAATAATCTCATATCAGGTTCTTCAAATCCTACTACCAGTGGACATTATAAAGGAGACCATATTAGAGATGACAGTTTAGAAGAAGATTAGTTGTATCTTGAATTATATAATAGAATTGACTCTTTTAACTAGTTTTCAATAGTTTTCATTGTGTAATACGATTTACTTTTAATTTGAGTAGAACTCCTTCTTAAACTATGTATTTGAAGTTCACTCCTATTAGCTTGATTGAATTTTGAGTATTTATAAGCAGGTTTAAATTTTTTTTTATAAAATGGTCAAAATACCATTTTAAATAGGTATTATTAATACATATAAAAATAGCCCCCGAAACCGATTTGGTGGCTATATTTACAAAGTTGTTGTTTAGCGTCCGAAATAAAATCGATTGTTGTAATTAAAAAAAAAATATTTAGCCACTGAAATCAAATATGTCTCAATAAGGATCTCCATTTAGCCAACGAATTAGCCACCAAAAGTTTTTTTAATTAATTATTTTAATCCATTAGCGACCGAAAATGGTGGTCATTATCACCTTCTATTTCAGACACCGATTTTTTTTATAAAAGTTTGGTCACTAATTTGGTTTCTGAATTTTGGTGACCAAATTTTCTGCAACCGATTTAGCCATTAAAATTTCGGTTGCAAATTAGGGACCACTTTATAATTTGGTCGCTAAAGGCTTTGTAACTAGGGTTTTCGCTTCCATTTTTATTTGGTGACTATTTCGGTCACAAATATGTTTAACAACCAATTATAGTGCTTTTAGAGACCGAATTTGGTGGTCGCTAAAAGTGATTTTTTTTTTGTAGTGTTGATAATGAGGTTATTGAGTATCATATTTTGGACTTTTATAAAAATCTTTATGTTAAGTCTATTTCTGATATTCAGAATACAAGTAGTATAGAAGACTTTATTCGTACTTATATTCCTAAGCTGGTTTCCTTTGAGGAGAATATGATGTTGATTAAATGTCCTAATTTTTTGGAAATCAAGAATGTTGTTTTTTCACTTATTTAGGAGTGCTTATATTTGTTGGTGCTCCAAAGTGTTGATTTCTTCAACCTTTGGAATATAAAGTCAAATTGAAGCTAATATCTTGGAAATGTAAATCTCTTAGCATGATGGGTCGGATTCAGTTGGTCAATATGGTGATTACTAGATTTCTGGCTTATAGCTTTAATATGTATAAATAGCCTGTTTCACTTCTTAAGCAAGTTGAGCAGTGGTGTCAAAATTTTATTTGGACTAGTAATATTCTGAAAAAATGCATAACTACCGTTAATTGGGCTATGATTTGTTCTCCTCTTGAGAATGGAGGTTTGAAGATTATTAATCTTCATCATGAAAATAATGTGTATCTTCTTAAGCTTGCTTGGAACTTTGTTTGTAGCAACATGCCATGATCTTTTCTTCTGAAAGTCAGGGTTCTTAAATCAAAATACGAGTTTAGAATGGTTTATAGATCATCATCTCTTTGGCAATTAAGCATTTTTATTCTACTATACATGATTATACTTTTTGGACTATTGGTACATGTACTTTTATTAATTTTTGGATTAATAAATGGTGTTCTAGTACTTCTTTAGCAAATATTGCAGGGATATCTAATGGTGCTTGCATTCTGGATACATACTCTCAGTTTTAGATTGGTTGTGATTGAAATATTCCCTTGTCTTTACAGCAAATGCCTCATTTTTTTAATCATAACATGGTTAAGGAGGAAAAGGAGTTTGGTCGTTTCACTCTTAAATCGACTATGACTTTTTTCTTGGAACCAAGAGTTCCCTGTGGTTGGGGTAAATTCATTTGGTCTTCATATATTTCGCCTTCCAAAACTCTAGTACTCTGAAAAGCTGTTCATGGGAGGCTTCTTATAGATCAACATATTCAGAGTAAAGGTTTACATATATGTTCTATGTGTACACTTTGTGAAAAGCACGAGGAATCTATTCAACATTTATTTTTTGAATGTTCTAATGCTCTGCATATTTGGAGTTGGGTATGAGAGATTTCTCTTACTTCTCATTTCTCTAATAAGGATGATTTTCTTTCTTGTATTAACAGTGATGGTAGTCCTTTGGTTAAATTGATTAAGCTTGTTGCGATAACTTTTTCTATTTGGATGATATGGCGTATGAGGAATTATGCTAGATTATAGGATAAGATTGATGCTCCTAGGGCTATTTCGGTAATTAATGATTTAACTTGTCTGTGGGAAATTCGTCTAAAGCTTCAATGAAGAATGATATGTTGGATTTCAACGTGATTAAGTTTTTTTATATTAATACTCGTACTGGTAAAGTTCTTCGTCCTCGTCTTGTTAGATGGAAGTTCCTTTCACCAGGAGGGGTTAAAACTAACACTAATGGAGCTGCTAGGAGATATCCTGGTCTTGCTACTTGTGGAGGTATTTTCCGTGGGACTATGAGAGAGTTTATTGGTGCTTTCTCTGTGTTTCTTGAAGTTCAGACTACTATGGTTGCAGGATTTATGGAGTTATACATGCTATGGAGGAAGCTCAAAAGATAGGGCTTAATAATGTATGGCTTGAATGTGATTCTGCCTTGGTTTGTGTTGCGTTTACTGCTAAGACTAATGTACCGTGGATGCTTCGTAATCAATGGAATATTTGTCTTAATTACTTTGGAAAAATTAGGTTTAGGGTTACTCATATTTTTCGTCAAGGGAATGCGTGTGTTGATAAGTTAACTAATTTAGGATTTATTCATAGAGAATCATTTCATTGGTATAATAGGCTTCCATCTAGTTTGTTCTTAGAATTCTTTATGAATAGGTACAGTCTACCTATGTAATGTTTTTGTTAACATATGGGTTTTGGTCTAGTCCCCCCATATATTTTTTGTATTTTCTTTCTTCTTTTTTTTAATAATACTTTTCTCATGTGATGGCAGATGATTGTTGTTACTTGAGGTGTCAGCCTAGCTGAGATGTCAAGTTTCATAATGTTGCCTAACATGAAAGCTTTTATAAAAAAAAATACATGTTTTTCTTAATAGTGTATATGTGATCTCTAAATTCTTCAAATTTAGGTGTTCAAAAATAATCATAGATATTTATAATATGTTGGTAAGGTAAATACAAAACCTAATTTTAACAAATCTAATAAAGATTGAACAATTTTAAGAACTACACAAAAAAAAAGGGGCAAATAAAGTATTTTGAACTTCAACTTTCTCTCAATTTGATATTTCCAATATATTTTAGTTAATTTAAATTTGTTCAAAGTATTTATTATCAGAAGAATATACTCAAAATTCTTTTTTTTTCTTCATACATCCACTGTTACTAGTTACTGAAGTTAAAATATAATTTTCATAGTTCAAGTTTAGTGAAAGACAAATTAGATACTTAATAAGATTGTAGAACCCTGATAACTCAGTTTATTAGTATGTTTTTAAACTAATTGCATTTCCTTGAGGTTTCTTTTGTTCTTATTTTATGCTTTTAGATTATATTTGTATTTTCTGCACACAAAAAAAGTAGCGTTTTTACAAAAAAAAAAATGACTTCTTATAGATTTTATTTTTCATGAACTATCTAATGTAATGTTTTGACCTTTTGAAGAGCTAATTTGGAAAGGATTAATCTAAGAATCATGGAAAAAGTTTTTGAAGAAGGGAGACTTGGAAACTGGGAGCTAAAATGATGAAAAACTATAGAAACGGGCTCTATAAGGTCAAACCTTTCCTAGAAAAAGGCAGTAGATGGTCATCAGTAGCAGTAACTGGCTTTAGACGGTCAATAGTGCTTGAAAAGAGAAAGTTGTAGAAGTTAGTTATGATATAACTGGGAATTAGGGGTCGTTAGCTACCAAAGCTAAAACTCATTCTAATGTAGAAACTCTGTAAATAGAATTGATTACATAGAGAAAGAAAGAAAAGTAGATTGGAGATAGGGACTTAGATAGTGAAGTAGATTAGTTTAGTTTTCTGTTATTCATTTTTTATTTTTGACATTTCAGTTCTAATAAAAACTTCTTCATTTTTTTCTACGTTTTTCTCCATCGTTTCTTCTTCTCTTTATGTTTAATGTTTTGTAATTATTGTTCGAAGTTGAATTTGGTTTTGGAAATGGGTAACAATGAACAAAAATCATGTAAAAAATGCAATCTGTTAGTAATTTTTTTCTTCAAAATATTTTTAGGAACTCTATTTTCGACTAAAAGTAGTTGTCCAAGAACATAAAAATTGATTGGTTGTGTTTTCTTGAGTATTAAGGATTCTAAATTTGGGTCTCTTGTAAATTAAAGATGAAGATTAATAACCATTGTTTTTGTTCCCTATTTTTTATTCAAATTCTGAATTTTGTATTTCTTGTTTTCAATTAATTTTTATTGTTGTTTGTTTACATTTATACACTTTATAATTCTAGTTTACAAGTTCTTTTCATTTGAGTTACATTTTAATTCAATGTCATTTACATTTTCTGTGATTTATGCAATTTACCTTATTTAAGTTAATTTCTTTGCATTTTAATTTTCTGCAATTTACTTTTTATGCATTTTACATTTCAAGCAATTTACATTTTTCTACAATTTATGTTGTCGTTCATCTTCACTTTCCCTTTAGACTTGCTCTCAGATTGTTTGATAGTTAAGTAATCATATTTCATAAGTCATGTTAGACAATGTAGTTTGCGAAGATATAGATATGTCAACCAATCTTAGAAAATATTTGAACTTATTTTAGGAAATAAATTCCAGAATCAGTTTCAACAGATTAATTTAAAAACAACTGATTGTTTTTCCAATTTTAGTAAGTCATGTTAGACAATGTAGTTTGCGAAGATATAGATATGTCAACCAATCTTAAAAAATATTTGAACTTATTTTAGGAAATAAATTCCAGAATCATGTTCAACAAATTAATTTAAAAACAATTGATTGTTTTTCCAATTTTAGTATCAGAGAAAATATCAACAAATTAAAACTGAAAACAACTTATTGATATTCTGTATTTGGAAAAATATTAACAGATTAAACATGAAAATAAATGATTGATTTTCTGGTTATAAAATAAAAAAGTATTAACAGGTTAAACTTCAAAACAACAGATTGATTTTCTGGTTTTGGTAAAAGACATAAAATATTTCAATTTTCAAGAATCAAGTAAGAATCCAATACAATCAAGCATAGTTTTCAAGAAGCCTTTTGATTCAAACAATGTAAGCGTATATACACAAAATCAATACATAAAGATTCACATAAAATTGCTTAGAATATTAATTATTTTCAATCCAGAAGATCAGATAATAACAATTGATTAATTCTAAAGACAACTGATTGATTTTTACATTAGTAAGACAATTATGCAAAAATTAACTTGATGTGATAAGAAAAGCTTAAAGCACACCAAAATTTATACTGGTTCACTCAAAAACTAAGCTACATCCAGTCTCACCTCACACCAAGAGGGAATTCATTAGTCAACAAATTTCTTTTACAAAAGAAGATAAAAAACAGTTCTTGAACCTTACAATAACCAAACCACACACTGCAACATCCTGTTACAGCTGTGATATCCACCAAGAAACTCTATCTTGGCACTTACAAACACATATTTAAAACACAGAAAAGTAAAGGAATGCATTCACCTTTGCTATGAACCAAAAAACTCAAAAAGGATCTCCAAATTCTCAACACACTTTGAATAACCTTTAACCTCAAGTGAATGATGAAAATTTAGCACCAAGAACACTCAAATATTAACAAAGATTGATTTTCTCTAAAAACAACTCACTCTTGATTCTCTCAAATTGAAAAAGTGTATTGTACATAAGCAATTCTCATAACCTTTTTCTGTTTTATAGGATTAAAACAGAAACTGTTTTAAAAGATAATAGGGTACTATCAAGAAAATCAATTAGTTAAAAATAAAAACAATCGATTGATTTTACTTAAAAAACTTAGTTTATTTTTTAAAAAAAATTCTTTAAAGGAATGTATTTAAACCGAAATGGTTTTTCAGAGGTAAAACACTTTACAGAAAAATCTAAAACATTTTAAGAGTTTCAATCAATTTATTTACAAAATAATTTATTGAAAAATTGCACCTTTCTAGATAAGAAAAATATAACCAGTTGAAAACAATTTTAACGAATTGAAAAACTGCAACTTTTCATGAAACAAAACTTTAACCAATTGAAAACATTTTTAATCAGATGAAAATCTTTTTAACCAATTAAAAACCAGTTTAAACCAATTGAAAAGGATTTTGTTATTGGAACCTTCATTATTACTTAAGACAACTTAAAAAAAGCCTAAGCTACCCAAACACATAAGGTAGCAAGTCTTCACTCAAAGCTCAATTCATGGCTTCATCAAACATTTTGAGTTGAGATTCTTGAGATGTCCAACACATATAAGGGAGGGTTATCCCTCTAATAGACATAGGACAAAGAGCCTAAAGAGAGTAAAATAGAATGTAACACAGATCATCTTATTAAAGGTAAGAGTTAGAGAGAGGATATAACCCTCTGGTTAACACCCCCCGTTAAACTCATGGTTGGATTAGGAACCACCATGAGTTTATCCTTGACATTAAGAGACAAATTTTCAGATACTGGTTTGGTGAGGGGGTCCGCTTTCAATATGATCACGAACAAAATGTAGGTCCAACTCAAAATGTTTTGTCTTTGAATGCATGACAGGATTGGCACTGAGAAGGACATCACCAAGATTATCATAGTACAACTTTGGTGCGATAAAAGGAATACGTAATTCTGATAAAAGAGACTGAGTCCATAAACCTTAAGTAAAAAGAGCTACAACAACACGATATTAAGCTTATGGTGAGCTTCTGGAAACATATTTTTGTTTGTGAGTACACCATGATACAAGATTTGAGCCAATATAGATGCAGTAGGCAGTTGTTGATTTCCTGTCATCAACATCAACTCCCCAATCTGCATCCGAGAAACCAATGATGGAGGATGAAGACTGATGTTTCAATAAAATACCATAATTGGTGGTTCTAGCTAGATAGCGTAAGATGCGTTTCACAACTCGCTAGTGGTGTAGTTTAGGGTCATGCATAAAGTGACAAACACAGTTAACTGAATAAGATAATTCAAGTCGTGTTATAAGAATATATTGCTTAGCACCAACAACTGACCTGTACATAGATGGATCATGAAAAGGTTCAGAGGAGTCTTGTTGTAGACGAATTGATGAAGTCATATGGGTAGGTTGGGACTTTGCATGAAGCATATTCATTCGACGAAGCAAGTCTTTTATGTATTGATTTTGAGATAAATGCATATTACCATGGTGTGTAGTTGATACCTGAATCCCAAGAAAATGATGGAGAGGACCTAAATCTTTGAGAGCAAAGAAAGAGCTAAGAGTTGAAATAAGATCAGTGACAACAGTAGATGATGAACCAGTGATAATGATATCATCAACATAAACAAGCACAAACAAAGTGTAGGAAGTAGTGAATTTGGTGAAAACAGAGGAATCACTGACAGTAGATTGAAAACCAAGATCAAAGTGTGACTAAGTTTAGAAAACCAAGACCTGGGAGCTGGTTTGAGACCATAAATGGCCTTGTGTAATCTGCAGACAAAAGTTGAATCACGAGATGCAAACCCAGGAGGTTGTTGCATGTAAACATGCTCAATCAAGTCACCATGAAGGAAGGCGTTATTAATATCAATCTGACGCACATGCCATTATTGAGTAACAAAATGAGAGAGCACAATGCGGATGGTATTATGTTTCACCACTGGGCTAAAAGTCTCTGTGTAGTCAACACCTTCAGTTTGATTCAATCCATTTGCAACCAGTCGGGCCTTACACCGTTGAAAGGTACCATATGCATGGAGCTTGGTTTTGAATATCCACTTGTAGCCAACAAGAGAAGCTCCCAGTGGAAGTGTTGTAAGAGTCCAAGTTTTGTTGGAGAGGAGAGAGTGATATTCATCATTCATTACTTGAAACCACATAGGTGATGAAATGGCTTCCTTGACAAACGTAGGAGCAATAGGTATAGAAACTATGGCATTATATGTCTTAGGTTTGAAAATACCTACCTTGGCCCGAGTGACCATGGGATGAGAATTGATAGGTTGAATCACAGAGCCAATAGGGCCAGTATTGTTAGGCATATCAGTGTTGTTATCTATAGGGAAAATAGCAGAAGAACTATGAATAGGCATAGTAGTATTAGTATTAGAATGAATAACAGTAAGAGTAGGAGGTGTAGTCAAAGGGGAAGGCATTGAAATTGATGAAATAGGAAAATAATTTAATTGTTCGTGATATGGAAACTCAGTTTCATTAAAGTGCACATGTCAGGAAACAATTGTCTTACCAGAAGGAGTTAGGCATATATAACCTTTGTTGTTGACACTATACCCAAGAAACAAGCACTTTGTGAATGAAAATAAAATTTATTCTTGTTATGAGGTCGTAATAAAGAAAAGCAAGCACATCCAAAAAGTTTGAAAACAACTAGAACAAAAACTAATATTATTGGAACACTGGATATCATTATTGTGAAAAATCTTTTTGAGAGTATCCATATTACAATGACCCAGTCTTTGATGCCAAACATTAGCAGTCAGTGTATTGCGAGTAAAAGAAATATTGTGAACTGAAGATGAAGGAAGATGATTATGAAGCATTGGGAAACTGTATAAACCATCTTTAAGGGTGTCTTGAAGAAGAATCTTTTTCGTAGCCTGATCAACAACATAGCAATGGTTAGCGGTGAAAGTAAACATAAGATTGTTATCACGAGCAAAAGAAGACACACTAAGGAGATTCTTTGTAATTAAAGGAACATGCAAAGGATTTTTTAAAACTAAACTTTTATGAGTAGAAGGAGAAGAAAAAGATGTAAAACCAATATTGGCAATAGACAAACCTGATCCATTACCCATTATGACAGTTTCAGTGCCATGATAAGGATGTTTTGAAGAATAGACAGTGGGGTCCTTTGTGATGTGATGAGTGGCACCGCTATCAGGGTACCAGAGAGGATCATCCATAGTGGATTGAATGCCTAACAGAGATGCCTCATTCGATGCATGATCAGAATCTGAAAAACGAGAAACATGGACATTGTTGCTTCTGCCCGAGCCACGAGTACCATGAGAACTAGAAAATTTATTCTTGTATTGTTCTTGAGATGGATTTGCAGGATGTCAGGATGTGTATGCAGCAGTGGCAGGAAGCGTTAACGGATTGACTTGATTGTGATGCTTAAGACATTTTTCTTGAACCAGAAGAAGGGCTTCGATCCCAGCAACAGTATTGGGATCCCGTCGTGAAAAAACAAAGGCAACAAAAGGGTCATAATCGAAAGAAAGACCATCCAAGATGGCTTCGATATGATCTTCTACTGATATGGGTGCACCGAATGACGCAACAACATCCACAGTTCTTTTGATGCCGAGAACATACGTTGAGACAGATTAATCTTTCTTGAGTTGTTTGATATTGATTTTAAGTTTCTTGATCTGAGATCGAGTGTGGGACAAAAACTATGTGTGCAACGTTGTCCAAATTTGGGCAGCAGAATGGAGACCAACCATTTGCGTTAGCAATGGGGTTGTCATTGACGCCAAAAGCCAAGCCACCAAATTGTCTTATTGTTTGTAAAGAAGATAAGCAGGAGTTGTTGTGGCAGTTCCATCGGCGGAGCAGAAGGCCATCAAGTGTGGCCAATACCTGTTGTTTCCATAGAAGAAAATTTTCTTCATCAAGCTTGAGAAGAATCGGTGTATGAAAATGGGGTACTCAAAAAAAGGTGGAAAAGGTGGAAAAGGTGTTGCCAAGAGCTGCAGAAGTCATGGGTACTCAAAAAAAAGAAAGAAGCGAAAAAGTTGATAGCTCTGATACCATCATAGACATAGGACAAAGAGCCTAAAAAGAGTAAAATAGAATGTAACACAGATCATCTTATTAAAGGTGTAGGGTCTCCTTTATATACAAGAGTTAGAGAGAGGATATAACCCTCTAGTTAACACCCTCCAAGTCAAATTCTAGGGATTCACAAGACAATGAAATTCAAGAGAAGCATATCAATAAGCTCAAGGAAGAGTTTAGTACAAAAAAAGAAAAATACCAAAAATAAATCCCTTTCTCCAAGGAAATACACTTAAAGTATGTTTCAAACTTTCATCAACATGAAAATGGATAATGCATTCCTAAATATCCAGAAGAAAACTTGTTTTTAAAAGAACATGATGGTGAAAGTTTGAATAATACTATATCTATTAAAAAATTAATTTTGTATTCAGAAGAAAAAGCAGAGAGAATTAAGAAGCTCGGAGATGAGATGAAAAAGTTTCTTAGAATAGGGAAGAAATTTATAGATGGAGAAAAATACTATGTAAGAAGATAGATATAATTTAGAGAAAAATTACAAATTCTTATAAAGAAGGGAAATTCTCCATCTTCCAAAGAAGGTATCACAAACTATAGATAAACAAAAATTAGAACCTCTTAACAATCTAGACAAAGTCAAAGAAAGAGAAAACAAAAAGCATGTTGCCTCAATTAAAACAAAAGATATTCATTGCTTACGTAGAAGACAAAATGAATTTAGCTCTTTTTCTATTTCCTTGGAAGAGGCTAGACCTAGTACTTTCCATGTTGTTTACACTGACTCTTTCATGGATAAAGATATTTTGCTGAAGAATGATACTATTCAAAGAGAAATTATTTTTCAAACAAATTGTCAAATTTTTAAAAGGTTTTCTCTTATGGATAGTTGTACCTTTAACACTTGATTAATTAAAATGTTTAAACGCAACATAGATTCCTTTTTTCCATCTCATAAATTTTCTTAGATTCAAAATGATTGGGATCTAGTTGTGAGTCAACAAGTGAAAGTCAAGCCTTCTTTAGGACACCATATTAAAAATGTTTTGAGACACATTATGCCTTTAGAAGCTTTTGATGTTATATTAGAACGACCTGGGCAAATTAACCGTACTCCTGTTTACCAGGGTTGCTTTAATAAAATCACTTTCACCCATATAGGAAATAAGTTTCTGGTTAGTTTTTCGTCATTTTCACGACTAATGGAAAACCAACTGCAAACACATTTGAAAGAACTTTTGTTTGGGGATGAACTAGACAATAATATAAAATCCTCTGGAAAGCCTTGTGAAAGATGGCTTGAAATAAAGCAATTAGAACAAAAGATTAAGCAATTTTATGAGGTTAATATTGTCCATCTAACAAGAAATGGGTGCAAAGACCTTGGAAGCAAGGTCCTTTCTTTTACTTTTGTTATTGTTCACTTTGAACAAATACCATTTGTTTTATTGTTTTCTTATTTCTACAGGATGGTGTTTGATCCTAAAGAACAATGCAGAGAATACAAAATAAAGGTGGAAACCCTGGAGCGGAAAGCCAATATCTGAGGAAAAATTCTTTTGAAGAGGGAGGGACTGATGGAGGACCATCCTAGCCACCAAAATAATCAGGCTCAGAAGAGAGAAAGTTTTGATCATAAGTTATTTTTTCTAGAGAATTCTCCTTTGGTAGCCTTGTAAAATTGTATAATTTCGGTTTTTAACTTTTGTATAGGAATATTGGGCCTTGTATTTGGGCCATTTTAATCTAGGATTGTGGGACTTTAGAGAAGCAAAGAGGGATGCATACATGGCACACACAAGGCACAACATAAGCTTCCAAGACAGCGCGTTCCTTTTCCCTTCCTCGTCTTTCTCTCCTTCATGAAGCACATGGGGAACCTCATGTTTGCCTTTGGTTTAAGAATTTATCTCAAGTCTCTCTTTTGTTTTTCTCTCACTCTTTAGTGTAGAATCCTTAGAGATAGCTAGAAGGTTGACCTTACCTCCTTCCTAGCACGATTCTCCTACAACACTCATTGTTCCAAACCCATTTTTTATCCTATCTTCCACTGCCCTATCTTCTCCATTAAAAAAAAAAATTCCAAACTGAAGAACTTTAGGAGGATCCAAGGAAAACTCCATCAAGAGGTATCTTCTTATCCTAATTCTTCTTTTTCTTCAAATTCAAATTCATCGTGTTCATCATCTGATGAAGAGGATGAAATGATATTGTTGGGTTTAATAGTGCCAAAGTTCAAGAGGGGGGGTGAATTGACCTTTTAAAACTTTCTCGCAGAAACAGTGTTTAACACAGTTTTACAGAAAATAAATCGATTTATGTGAAAATGA
>Ga0123341_1001098_pt1 | contig 19380 bp, 9 predicted proteins | sample Turbeapinknodule_FD_89959 | JGI IMG/M metagenome (GOLD analysis project Ga0123341, IMG submission 89959) | Root nodule microbial communities of legume samples collected from Mexico - Turtle bean Mexico pink nodule | ecosystem: Host-associated > Plants > Roots > Nodule | place: Mexico: Nepantla...
AAGGAGTTGTACCCCCAATAGGTTTGAAAAACGACACCTTATCAGATATCAGATGGAGGGGTAGTACGAACAGTTCTATGGCATTCACAAACGCAAACGATGATTCCAGAGGTCTGAAAGTTATTTTGAAGGTGGGGGGACTGATTTCCATGAAAAATTCTTTAACTGAAGCCGAGTTGCTATTGGTATCATTTGTACCATTAAAATTTTGCAACAACCAGAAACGAGGGACTGAAACGTTGAACCTGGCCGAGGAAAGATTACTGGGGGAAGAGAAAGGGAAGAAATGGAGGCGTAGCAGGTAGGTGCCCTTTAAATCGATGTTGAACTTGTACCAAGATTCCCTTTGGAAAATCCTTGCTGTTTGGTAAAGAGGAGAAGGCACCGATGACTGATTTCTTTCTGTTTCACTGCTGCTAAAACTGGCTTCAGGATTTGGTTCACCAACGTAAACCTTGTCACTTTTTGTAACACTTTTGTCTGATCCACAATTGATAAAGTACTTATCTGGGACGTTGTAGCCGAGTGAAGGGAAGTGCAGTGATGAGAAGAGAAGAAAAAAGATGGCAGCTTTGAGGAGCTGAAGAGTCGCCATGTAAAATGAGAACAGCATGGAACTTCAACCAAAAGAAGACCTCAACACAGTCAAGTTATGTCATGGCATGGCACATTTGATTTTTCTTCTTATTTTTTCTTTTTCTTTCTTTTATTTTAATTCTGAAACTTTATTTATTCACAAAATCTTCCCAAACTATACCATTCATGAAAAGGAAAAGTGAAAAGTCTTGCCCGATAAATTTGAGAACTTCACTCCAATAATAAAGGGATATTTAATAGTGTGATTTATAATATATTATTTTAATATTTAGTAAAAATCGAACAAATAATTTATATTCTAATTTAATATTTTATTTTTAAAAAAGAAAGGGATTGATTGGAATACGGTTGCTCAGAACGTACACACCATACAATAGTCTTCTGGTCATTCTTGTATGTGTAGTTGTTTTCCAAATCCTGGTTCGGATTTTTATAATTTTTAATTAATTAACTTGGGTTGTATATTCTATTATAATATTTATATTATTTCTAATTAATTCACTTGGGTTACATATCATATTATATTATTTATATTAGTTATTTATAGTTAGATGTGTTCAATATAACTTGTCTAATTTAGTGAATTTGCTAGAAAAAATAAATTGATACGAGTTTTATAAGCAGATATTGATTTGGCTTATTACGGGATAATTAAAACTCTAATTATTATAATGTAAAATATGATTATGGTTTTAATATATTAAATCAATAAATAATTTTCTCCTCTCCTCTTCCCAATAAGGGAATATGTGTCATTATTCTCTCCTTCCTCTCAATAACTTCACATTATGTGTTTTCGTGCTCATTTTATATCTAATAAGGTTAAACTAAAATATTCAACAAATCCCTTATTTTCATCACTGTCTTCATTTCAATTTATCTATTAGTACTGTTGACTGAATTGTAAGCTTTTTGGAATACATTTTTGGAAATTTTGCGTGGTAAGAAATTTGATTTCTTGGAAAATTTTATTCAACAATTGAACCAGAATTTGGCCTTCATCATTTGTTAAATAAAAAATGGATCAATCTATAGGTTGAAGATCACAGTGTTCCTGAAATGGGAAAGGAGGATCAGAGTAGGATCCATTAAGAATGGCAAAGGTAGTAAGCTTGTTTGCAGCTTCTGTGGCATGAATTCCATCCCAACTCACATAGTTGTAAGGGTCATTGCATGCAGTTGCTGTCACTTTGCTTCCATGTATCTCTTTGGAATTGCCACAGTAGAGTTTGGGATCGAAGTTGTAGTCACCACCTCCATAGCCGCAACAAGCTTTTGTACCATACTTAAGCCCTGTTTCAAAAGGGAAAAAAGTCAGAAAAATAATGAAGAAATTCTGGTTGTATATTTAGCATCCGTTATTATGAGTAAATTATTATAGCCAAAGGGTGTCATAGAAATATCATTCTAATGTCTTCAATTTCTAAATAAGGTATGAAATAGTAAAGGATTCAAATAAAGTCCTATTGAGATGTATTGTATCTTTTTGGTAATCATGATGACAGTGTTGTCTTATTAAACAAGTAGAGGGAGTTGTGTTTGAACCATGAGAAGTGGGATGCTGGAAGAGCTCCAGCAGAACAGTGTGAGTATCCACATAAATGACAGAAGCATCGGAAAGACTTTCTCTAACTTCTCTCAGCGACTGTTTCAACATATTGTTGTATTCCCTTACTGCATTGTTGTAAGAAACCAAGCATCCAAACTGATCAATGTCTGAACTATTATGAGGAAGCTGGACCAAGAATGAAGGGTAGCATCCCACTGGTGCAAGATTAAGAACCAAAAATGTACGTCCTCCAAGATTATATAACTCCTATAAATTCATTGAGCACAATTCAATTATACATCTTTCTTTTCATTAAATCTAGATTTGAGTTGTTCTTGACTGTTATGGTAATCTCACCTTAATGGTAGCAGCAATTTGTGAAACAACTTGTGGAAGGTATTGTTGCACTCCACGTATGCCAATGGAAGCTAAGTTGGAAGTAAAGTCATTTTGGCCAATATAGAATGTGTAAAGAGATTTTCCAAATATATCTGGTGAAGGAAGCTTGGACCCTGAGGAACAATCAAAAGAAACTAGTAGAATGCTACAGAAATTAAAAACTAGAGTGAGAACTGGGAAGTTTGAGCTTTTTGTACCTTGTTCATGCACTTCATTAACTTGGGTTTTGAACTGCTTCATTTGGTTGAGCTGGATGGCAAGAGAGAAGGGGCTGATCCCAGTGACAAACAAAGAAGTATTAGGTAGAAGCACAGTGGATGCCAGTGTAGCATAATTAGCTCCATGCGTATAATCAGATCCTATTGATTGCAGATATGGACTAATAAATGGCAATCCAAGAGCTTCAGCTGCCGAATGAAATGCAGTATACCTTGTCAAATATTAGTACTGTGCTACTGATAGAATGGTTTCTCATATTGCAATGAATAAAGCAGATTTTATTGAAAAAAAATACTAAATTGACTAGCATACAACAGCTCAAGCATTGGAGCATGTCTTTAATCTATGAAAGATAAAAGACAACATACATGAGCTTCATTGTCAATTTCAAAAGTTGGTGTTGTAAATTTTTCTTTTCTAGAACCACCAAAAGGAAAAAAAAAACTGAAATAATTGAAGGGTAGGAAGGTGAATAAGTAATTCAGGTCGCACCAGAGAGGTATTAAAAAGTGACACTATTAACTACTATTAACAAAGAAATTGTCTCTTGTGCATTTAGCATTTACAGAAAAAATAGATAGAACAAGGAGAGCAGAACCAAAAGCTTAAATCTTTCCTTAAAATTTTCATTCTTCTTCGTTTTGCTTCAATGTCCACACTGATAAGGTGAAAGATATTATAGAAAAGCAAAGAAAATGAACAAATTCTCAGTATAGCTAAAGTGGAAACATTAGAAGAGCAAACTAAGATGAGAGAGTTTCTTAGTTACCAAGAAAATCAAGTATGAGTCTCCCATCTGTGGCCCTTCCTACTGGTTTGTTGAAGTAAGTCATTCCAAAGGGAGGAGATTGGGCAGGAAAAGCTGCCCAAAAGCCACCAGTATCTGAATTTGAATCTCCGAAGTTGAAAATTGCCTCGAAATCACACTTGGTGTGACTTGAACCGATCATGCAAAGCAATACAAGAGTAAAAATGAGCAAGAAATTGGTGGATGCCTTTGAAGTCATTTTTGTGAGCTTAAAGACAGTGTGGAATGAGGTAGTGCTGTATGACAAGAAAGGGTGACCTCTCCTTTTCCAGTTTTGTTTATATTTGCAATTTTAACTGCATTCATCTTACAATAATGTATGACAATAATTGATGTTCATCACACATATGGAGAATACTACCAAAAAAATCTAACACATGGAAGATGGACACCTGCATTCATATAATTAACAACGTTTTATTTCCTTAGAATTATTAGATAAATGGTATTTATTATATATTTACTGTGAAATTGAGTTGAGTTGAGTTGAATTAAATTTATTGTGTTTGAAACTCATGAAATTGTTAAGCAACTTAATTCTACCTAAACTAAAAAAAAATCAACTCAAATTAACGTATAAAAATGTAATTGGATGGGGTAAATACACGGATTTAATTGTATAAACTAAAACAATTTCAACACAACTTAGCAAAATGTAATACGGTTGGGATGACAACAAAGGAAAAAAATTGTTTAACACTCTCAACACTAAAAAATACATTCATTTCACAACCCTTTAGAATAATATAATAATATTTTTAATTAAAAAATAAAATAAATATAATTAAAATATTAATGTATTAAGCTGTCAAGTGTCTGAAACCTTGAAGTTGTATTTTAATATGTTGTGAAATTTTTGTTTTTACAAATCATTATTTGACGTTTTTTTCTTTAAGTCAAGTGTTACGTGTCACTTCCTTTTCAAATATAAAAAACAAATAATCTATCCTTAAGGTTTTCAGAAATATTGTTTGGAAAATTCATTAAAACTCAATTCAGCAACCCTTAATAATGTTTTCCTTGTTTAACATAATTTGTATGAACAAATGCATGAATGGATAAAATGATGGGGAAGTTTTGATCATAAAATGCATCATGACCATGGCCTCCCTTCCTTCAGCAAGTGTCACATTTCAAGGGGATTTATGAACTCAAATTATCTTATGGACTTTTTCTTCCTACACCTCCATACCTTCTTCTGCCACCCCATACTAAATGTAAAAATACCATTTTCTCCTTTTTTGTGCCACCTCCATACATAATCTGGAAGCTGTTCTTGGATCCGGAAGTGTTCTTGAGATTTATAAAATCCAGAACTCTTTTTTACATTTGAAATAAGCCCATGGATTATGTAATCCGGATATATTCTGGATTACATAATCCGAAAGTCAATCTCATATTTAGAAAAGACTTTCGGATTATGTAATCCGGAAGCTAATCATACATTTGAAAAAAAAACTTTCATATTACATAATCCGGAAGTTAATCTTATGTATAGAAAAGACTTTCAGATTATGTAATCCGGAAGCTAATCACAAAAGACTTCTAGATTACATAATCCATAACCTAATTCTGATCTAGAAAAAGAATTTCAGATTATGTAATCCAGATATTAAAAAAAGGGTATTTTTAAAATATAAAAAACATATAGGGTAGCACAAGAAGGTATGAAGGTGCAGGAAGAAGCAGCCTATCTTATGTCCTTCGGTATATATATTCGCACCCAATTTTTCCTAAAGGCTGCTTCTTCCTGCACCCCATAGATTCTTCTTGTGGCACCCCATATTAATTATGTATTTACATTTTTGTTCTTTTGTTAAAAAATAAATAAACTCTAAAATATCACCTGGATATTTCACCTTATTCCTTCTTCTGATTTTTCTCACGACCCATCTCAAGCACCCCATCCACGTGAGCACCCCAAGACATCTTCAGAATGTGATTTTCATTAACAGAAAATGTTTTGGTGGTTGTATACAAAGTTTGAGAGCAGTGTGATTGTGGTTGTGTGGTATAAAAATTTAGTTTTTAATATATATTTCACTATTTGTTTGCGGGTTTCACTGCACTGATTTTTTTAAAACATTTTTTCTATTATAAAATATTTCGAATTACATAATTGGAAATTCATATTTTGAAAAAACACTAATTATATGATGCAATTTTTTTAAAATATAAAAAAATTATAAATTATGTAATATGAAATGTTTTTTTTCAAAAAATAAATTTCGGATTACTAAAGTACTTTCCAAATTTATTATTAACTTCCGGTTGTGTAATCCAAGGTAAAAAGTATAAAAACATCTTAATTTTTTTAACTTTTTTACATATATTTTTGGAGTTACAAAATTTATGTGGGTGAAGGAAGAAGGAGCCTTTCCTCCTAAACCTATCAAATGGATCAACTTAAGTTTGAAGACTCTTTCTTCCTGTAGCTTTTGCCACTTCCATACACAACATGAAAATACCTTTTTATCCTTCTTGTGTTATACCATAGAGTAGTTTCCAAATTATGTAATCCGGATACGCATTTGAAAAAAGACTTTCGGATTACATAATCCAGGAATTAATTATGCATTTAAAAAAAAGCTTTCAAATTATGTAATCCAGAAACTAATTACGAATTTGAAAAAAAACTTTCAAATTATATAATCCAGAATATTAGAAAGAGGTATTTTTGAAAATATGAAAATTTATGGAGGTGAGAGAATAATATATGGAGTTGCAAGAAGAAACACAAGGACTACTATCTTGCCAGCCCATTAGATTACCAAACCTGACTAATTTAGCCTCTTTTTTTCTTTCAAAAACTATTTGAATTCTAAGAGGGCGAGATTCTACTCAAATAGGTTAGATACCTTTTAGACATTAATTTAACTTGCTTGTCAAGTTAAGCCAGTTTGCCATACTTAATATTATAATTCGATGACAATTTTGACAACTTTATTTTTATCTAAGAATATTAAGGACACAGAATGGATTCTTTAATTTATTTATTTATTTTTAATAAAGTTATATCCGAACTCCTTTTATTATTTGTGTTTTTCTATTTTTCTCACAAAATATGTAATTTGTTTTACCGATTGTAAAATTAGTCAACTGTCTTTTGTAGTATATTCTGGTTTTGTTCTAAGTTATTTTATTTAATTATTTGTTGAAAAATAATAATAAACTCATTTATTAGTGGAGTATTTTCCTCTTTTCTAAGTAAATATAGAGAAAGTAAAACTATTTTTCTTTTGAGAAGATTCACACGAGCAATCGTGAGCCTTCTTTTAAATGACGTGTACTCGGATGACACCTGTAGGATACTTTGTGAAGTGTCAAATTCAAAAAAGCATTTGATAGATTCATGACAATTTTAATACGGTTCAAACACAAATTTAAAAAGAAAAAATACATTAATTTTTTAAAAATTCAAACTTTATTGTATAAATTGTTATTATGATTATAAAAATAAGAAACAAATCTTTGTGAATCAGTCATGAAAGACATTTCTGCTCCAAAAAATAATTTAGAACATACCTGTGCACAAAAATCTTTATTGTCAATTTATATAATTTATAATTATATAATATATAAATCCGTGTCTCCGTGCCCTACATTTTAGAGATGTATCTCCGTATTCATGTGCGTGTCGTATATTTGTTTATGTTACATAGATCGTGAGTGAGTAAAAGAGTATTTTGGATAATCATGTCATTGTCACCAAATATCTAATAATTTATTAATTATTTTTTTTTTTGAAGAAATTACCGAACCACCTTGAAGCAGTTAACTTTTCTAAGAATATTTTTTTTATCCATAAGATTTTTCCTAATATGAATAGAATGATATAAAAACGAGGAAGTGAGGATGATTATTCTTTTTTCGTTTTTTTTTCTTAGTAGGGACATACCCATTGACCTCAGAGCCACAACTAAATTAGTCACAAGTATTATAGTCAAGAAGATTACTCTTCCAAGTACTTTTTTGCTTACAAAGTTTTTCCAGATTTTATACAATATTTATACAAGATGTTCACAAGAAAATAAAATCGCATTCGGGTATCGACTTTTTTACCTGATACAACATAATTTTGCAAAACAAAATTAAATTAACACAAATCTTTATTTAGAGGTTTCATTCACTACTACAGAGAGAATAATCACAAAACATAAAACTTGGAACATTTAAAATTCTCCTACATGAGTATTGAAATATGAGTTATGCACTACACTAATCCTCCATACTCAATAAAGATAAATACTAATTTTTATTCCTTGATGTAATGAGGTACGGTGGAATAAAGCACATTCCTTTGAGTGACATGTATTGCACTTTGACCAACTTTTAACTTTGAGTGACATGTATTTGATTTTAAATATGAACTAAAATAATTAATACTATTTAGTTATATGTGAGTTGGATCCTAAAAACATTATTTTCTTTTACTGTTTTGTGAGTAAGTTGTTATTTTTATCTGGGTCACTTATGATTTTATATTACTAATTGAAATTCAGGTACTCTTTGCCTTATCACAGTCAATTAATATGAAAAGAATGAACATCTAATCAAGGACTGACAGACATAGAGTTCACACAAAACGCATTGAAGAACTAACTCTACCATACAACATTTTTTTATTTGAATAGAATTATTTAAATAAATCCCAAGTTATCCTTAAATATAAAAAAAACTTTTTTTTCTTTTCTTTGAAATCATAGTCTATTTTTGTTTTCCCACGAAACTCACTCAAATATTTACCAAATATTTGGTTTGTTGATTATTCATATTATTTCCATCTTAAATGAATAATAGTGTAAACCAGTGCTATAAAAAAAATACACAATCATTCAATCATAAACTATTATTATGATAGATACAGTAACTTTGATCTAAATTTTTTAAAAATCATATGACCAACAGTTTCTTACTCAACTAAGGTGAATTAAGAAACAAAAGTTTCATTCCTTGTTTATGGGAGGTTGACAAAAGTTGCAAAAGTTTTTGTTTATTTGTAACCTTTTCATAGAAGAAGTTGAAGAATAAATGTGCACCCAAAATTAACCCTTTGGGGGTGGGTGTAGGTCCCAAAATTGCCTAAAAAACATTTACTAGTGAATTATAAAGAAAAATATTAGTGAGCAAGAATATTGGAAAAATTAGGATTAATTGATATATATGGTTGTGTTTAGCCGTCGTCACCAGATTGTTAACTCATAGATGTTAGTTGTTTCGCTTCTTTGGCAAAGGAGTTTGTTTACTTCTCTTTCGACGGCTCCCAATTCCTAATTTCATTTTTCCTTAGCCGCCTTCAAGTCTTTGTCCCCCTCCTCTCTCGCAAGCCTTCTTTCGTCGGATACGATGCTATTTTCTCGGATATCGAAAAACCTCAGAGGAAGCTTCAACTCATGTCGGTGGTTTCTGTCCATTGGAGACCACAACCACCGTTTTCTTTCCCCGCATAATTTTCATTCGCTTGGAGACTCTACTCATCAGGTTTTCTGCTTTCCACCTTTTGCTTTGTGTTGTTTCACTTAGCATGCGCATTTTGGGATCCTCGTTTGTTGTGGTCCGATTTCAAGTCTCAAACTTTGTTGCTTCTGCTTTCGCCCCTTTTCTGTTAATTGGAATCGTCTGGGCAATGCGCCATGCGGGATCACTGCTTTCTGAATTCTATTGGTAAACATCAACGATGTGCCTAGTAACTGTTTGGAGTTATACCGATAGAACTTATGTTTGGTTTTAAGTTTTAGTAGCGCTTCCTGGTCTTGGGAGCTCAAATTTAGAATTGTCTTGTTGCGAATCAAATAGTGAAGCACTTATAGTGTGGTGATTGTTGGCGTTGCAATGTTTTAACATTTTTGAGGAAGTAGAATCTGTTGTGAATTGTGAATGGGTAAGCTGTTTTGTGGTCACTGAGCCTCCATGCTTGTACATGAAGTTTATGTTTTACCAGTGATTAATAGTTATGTTTATATCATATAATATAATTAATAAGTAATGGAGATTTTTGCTAAGTAGAGAGGGGTCTCTTTAGTAGATTTGGAGGTACAAGAGAGCTCTATTGTATCAGTGGTTTAGGTCTGATTGGTTAAGAGCATTGGAAAATTTGGGTTCTTAATTCTCTTTTGGCAGGCCCCTTGTTGTCACATAGGAGTTAAGAATACTTATTAATTTTTATTCCAATGGTAGTACTTAACTTGAGTTCTTAATTTATTTTTAGTAGATCTCATTTTATTGTTCCTCTTTCACAAATCCTCATTTTAACTTATAATTTTTTTTTAATTTTTAAGTAATCTTGGTGGGAGTTGTTATGTAAGGAACTTCTATAAGAATGTCATTCAAACTTGTTCGATCAATGGTATTCTCAAGTTGCTCAACATATAAGCAACTTCATTTCAGACTCTCTAACGTAAAATTATGTTTTGCGATATTTCTTAGAGACTATTCAGGGAAGGAGAAGTTTTCTCCATTATCTGAACATCTTTTTGCATTAGTATCCAATCAGGCACTGAATTGTGGTTGTGTTTTGCTTCTTTCGTTGGTTAATTTTTCTATCAATTTGCCTAACGAGAATTTCTTATCCTCCTTCTGTTAATTAGCCTTCTTTCATCCTCATAATATCATCTTTTTATCTTCTTTCATTCTCATAACATCGTCTTCTTTTATCTGAAGAAAAACATCGTGCATCACCTAATTTTACTTGCAAATGATTATTGTGTCAGGTTATGAGAAGTTTAAATTTTTCAAAGGGCCTGCCAGCATTGCATAGTAGTAGATATCTGATCCATCAACAAAGCAACTCCATAGTTGAGGTTAGTTCTGTGTTCTTTCTTGGTAACTTCTCATTCTTCTGTTCATTGGTTCCATTTCTTACTGCTTCAATAAGTTATGCTGTTTTTATATGGCCTAGTTGCATTTTAGTCCCTTAATATCTCAATTGTACTATTTTGGTCTGCTAGTTCTCAAAAGAGTAGTTCTCTCCCATCTGCAACCAGGTCCCGCCATTCCGATTCCATCCAATATTTAACAGAATTTGCTGATGTGGCAAACTTACATGACATGACAGAGTAAATACGGTGTATATGCCTAAAAACACAGAATATCTGAACCCTAAAATTATGTTCTGATTGTATTGAATTAGTTGTTATATTGATGATGCTTGTGGGTAAATTTTAGTTTTTATAACAACAACGAACAACAAAAGGAATATCTTTCCATTCTAAGAAAATCAATGCTTAAAATATGGATGGAATTGGGATGGAGGGACTTGATTGTAAATAGGAGAAAACTTGAGGGAGTTATTGGTACAATTGAAACTTAGGGTACCAAAATCATACAATCGCCATAGCCGAGGGACTAAAAATGTAACTAAACATTTTTATATTCTTTTTGTCTAAATTTTAGTAGATTCTCTTACTAAAAACCCAATTTACAAAGAGTTTCCCTAATCATGTTAGTGCCACATGTATATTTATTCAAAGGAAAAATGCAAGGGTATGAGCATAGTTATCAATCATGGAATGTAGTGTGCAGTGCCTGATTTCAAGACTGCTATAGTAGGATGAACGCTATTGTGAAATTTTTGATACAACACTGTAAGATACACTGTCAAGTTATCAACAACTTCATACAAAATGTGATTTTATCAATTGAACTGTTGAACTATTACTATATAACACCTTGGTTGTTCTTGTCAAATTTTATTAAAATTGAAGAATTATGTGATCAAAGTGTTCTGACTTAACATATTTAAGGTATATGCGACATTGATTTTTGATGTTTATCTATGGAATATTAAACAATTTTTGATAAATGTAAAATAAGACTTTTTAATAGTAGATTTTTGAGATAATATTTTCTAATAAAAAGTTTTTGAATGATGTAATAGTTGAGGTAACTTGTGGCGGAGTAATTTGTTTCTGCTTATCTGAAAATGGGTAGCAACCCAGTGCTGTAATGCAATAGAGTGTGATTAACAACCATGACTATAAGTAATACAAATTTCATTATTTGTCCATTGTGTTATTCCTTATTTGTTCTCAGAAACAACTTGAACCTGTTTGTTTTGAACAAATACTGATAGATTTAAGGCTGTTTGTTTTTCTATTTTAAATTTTTTTATAACAAAATAATCTTGTTTGATAGCAGTAGTTTTGAAGTCTTCTTTCAACACTAATATACCTTTTTTTGTTTTTTAAATAAAAAAACAGAATATCTTTTAGTTGTGTTTCTATTTTCAGATTTTTATTATGACTCATATTTTAAATAAAAACAAAATATCTTTCACATCTTCTACCACTATAAAAAATAGTTTTTGAATTTTTTTTTATAAAATACTTTTTAAGAACTAACAAACGAAAATACAATCAAACTCATCCATAAAAAAAATAGAAAGATTCATTGTAGACTCTTATATGTATTTTTCAATTATCTGTCTATACTTAATTATCCATTATGATACATGTACTGTTCTCAGGATGAACATGATCCATTTTCACTGGTTGCTGACGAATTGTCACTTCTTGGTAACAAGCTGCGAGCGATGGTAGCTGCTGAGGTATGAGATTGTTCTTGATTTACTTCCTAATTTATGCATTAAATTGAAAGCTCAGTCCTGGGTCATTTGCTTCCTAGAAATCAGGTATAATTCATGGTGAGAATTTTTTATTATGTATCAGGTTCCAAAGCTTGCCTCAGCTGCTGAATACTTCTTCAAAATGGGAGTGGAAGGAAAACGATTTCGCCCAACAGTAAGCATAAATGCTATGCACATGTTCTTGCATTCTTTTGCATCAATGTTTGCCGCAAATCTTCTATGCTTGTGTATCAATTATTTCCTGTGGTTTGATATTTGAATATCAATTATCGTTGTAGGAGGAGCTAAACTACCATTAAGTTATGCTTGTAAAGCTGTGAATTTTTTTACAATCACTTGGTTATCAAGTTGCCCCTTTAAAATCAATACAAGCTAGCTAACACATCCATACTTGCTGACTCATTTCCTCTGTTCTATCGTGAGCTCAGGTTTACCCAATTCTGTGAAATACAATCGTTGACAGTTGACACATGCTTTAAGGGTGTGTTTGGGTAAATCTCTTGCTTAAGTGCTTATTGAATAAATTCTTTTCATACAAGAGTTTTTAAGTTGTTTTTATAACCAAGTAGAAAAAAGGTTAGACTGTTTAAGTTGTAAGGCTGTAAGCTGTTTTGACAAGTTATCTTTGGGAGTTTACGGGAATAAGCTAAAACAGCCTATGTCAGGGACAAGGATATTTTTAACAATAGCTACAACTTATGCTCAAGCTTATTTTAATTGTTCTGATGTCTGGATCAGGAGGCCTTCCTAGCATTCTTAATTTTTCACTTCATGGTGCTAATTAACTTTGATGACTTTACTGTTTCTCCATCTTTTTTTCTGTGAGTGTGCATATAGTTATAAGGTGATAAAATGTCTATTTTATTATTTTGTCTTTGTTCTCCTGTATTATTTATTGTTAATCTTGTTTTGTTCTTTCACATTCAGGATTCAGGTTAACGATTTAATGTTTCTACAGGTTTTATTGTTAATGTCAACAGCATTAAATCTACCAATAAATGAAGCATCTGCTCATATTGAGCTAGGAGGTGACTTGACAACTGATTTACGTTCAAGACAACAACGCATAGCTGAAATAACAGAGATGATTCACGTAAGTCCTTCAGAATTTTTCTCGTAGTGTCTGTTTGTATACAAATTAGCATTGCTTTTGACAGTTTCTTTATTGGAAATATAGAGCTTTTTCCAGTGTAGAAACTTTTTAAACTCTTCTAGCTTTGTATCCAATTAGACTCTTATTAAATAAAACAGTGCTTTCCTGATACTGCTGATTATTTTAGGTTTAGGATACATGATTTAGGTGATATCTGATGTTTTACTTTGTTTAATGATATGTGCTTGACTGCCAATAACTTCACAAAAAGAAGTTCAGAGATGAATGTGTGAAAAGAGATTGTTGCAATATTGCTTTAGATTTTTTATTTTATTTCTAATTTTGTTGATTCTTTTCAAGCAATGTAGACATTGGCTAAAAGATGTGTCGTTTTCTCCTGTAATGTTTAATAAACACATGGGTTTTAACTTGTGAAAGCAAAGCACTGATTCACATTTTATTGGTTTAACCATGGTCGAATTGGTATTTATTAAATTAATATTTTAAGTAACAAAGTAATATAGAATTATAAAAATCATGAAAGAAAAATTGTGAATGAATATAAATGTCTTATGTTTTATATAATAAAAAACACGTTTTTATTTATCTTAAATTTTTTAGATTAAATTAAAAGTAAATTAAGATTTAAAATACTGATTCAAACCAATATTTTATATTGGTTTTCATCAGTTCCATCGGTTCTGTTTTTGGGTTGACAGAGGTTTCCTGGTCAGACTGGATGATTTGGCTTTCCATTTTACCTTTTGCTATAGAATATTGCAATTTATTGTTTATGACCGCTATTATTCACTGGCAGACTTGCTGTTAATATTTTATGCGTCTCTCTCGCTCTTGATTGTATGATAACAATTTCTAAGGGTAAAAAGAATAACCTGAACTACTCAGTTTATTAACTGGTGGTCAGAATTGGAAGGGCTTTTACTTGTCATAAATCTGAAGAAAGCTCATGATTGTGTTTATGGTCTCTATCTATTTGTGATTATGGTTGCTGCAACCATATGATAAAAGAAAAGTCAAGAACGAATGCATTTGGAATAAGGTTGGAATGGCAACTGTTGAGAAGAACATTACAGAAATTTGCTTAGGGTTTAGGGTTTAGGCTTGGCTATGCCGGGAAAGACATATAGATGCTCCAATAAGAAGGCCAACAGAGGAAAACTGATGAAAACTTTAAAAAATCTTGCACTAAATGTATTTATTGAAAATTTGGTTTTGATAGATTCTAGTGGTTTTGTTCTTTGATGTGTTTAGCTTACCCACCTTGTGAGATAAGGCTTAGTTTGTTTTTTTTTTCCATTCAAAGAGATGAGGCTTAGTTGTTTCTCTGGAAAAAGACTAAACAATTCTATTGCAAATTTTACCATCTGTCTCTGTATTTCCTTTTTTATTTGTTTGTGCTTCCTAGTTTAGTTTTCCTGTTATCTGTTTGAACAATATCATTTTGATAAACCCTTGTAGCCACTGTGCTTGATCTTTCAGATTTTTGGAAAATAAATTTTTGACCAAAGTTGTGTTTCCCTGCTCTTGCACCTCTGAGAAAGATTCTTTTGAAGCAGAGAGAGCTATATCTTTATTTTTACCACTCCAGTTTCGTGATGTTAATATCTTACAACATAAATTCTAATTGTATTAATTTTTTATTCTGTATTTGCTCACTGAAGTGATAGCCATTTATTGTTTATGCTTAGTCTTGTTAACAAACTGAAAATTTATGTATATGAAAGTGATAGTCATGCAGGTGTGATATCAAATACACTGTTCTGTGTGTTCTGTCAATTAAGGTTATAATTATTGTTATTATTATTTTAAAGATCCTATATCAGTTTAGCATCGGACAAAGTACCTGTTATAATGACCATACAATTTTCTTCTCTTGAGCTAGTTTTTGAGGTTGAGTTAAGCTAAGTCTATTCTCGATTCCAATATAGTGATGAGTGTATTCAGTCTAATTTTGGGTCATCTGCAAATGTCCAAATCTAAAAACTTTATGCTTCAAATTTTTAGTTCTAGGAATGAGTTTTGTATATGGTCAAAGTCCCTCTTTACACAGTTGTAAGAATATATTCTTATCACTATTACAAAATAATGTTGGCATGATGTTATCACAGGTGGCCAGCCTTCTTCACGATGATGTATTAGATGATGCTGATACCAGACGTGGTATTGGTTCATTGAATTTTGTAATGGGCAATAAGGTATAAATAAAGTTGTGTTCCGTTTGCCAGCATATTATATGCCATTGGTGCAGTATTGTTTGGTTAAATTTTCTATACACATACTGTCCAATGGTGGACATAGGTTGCTTAATTTTTTTTCTTTTTCTATGCAGTTGGCAGTACTGGCTGGAGATTTTCTCCTTTCTCGGGCTTGTGTTGCTCTGGCCTCTTTAAAAAACACCGAGGTAAGTTAATTGGGTGATATGCTGTGTATACATTCAAAACTGTAACGATGTATGATGTATCTAGTTTCCTTGATGGGGCACACAATTATTTTTCTGCCATCTGCCTAAGGTATGGATTGCATCCCTGTAGGTTGTATCTTTATTGGCAAAAGTTGTAGAGCATCTTGTAACTGGGGAGACCATGCAAATGACTACAACATCTGATCAACAGTGTAGGTATGCTTGAGTCCTTTTCTGTCATGTATGTATGCATTTTCTTTGTGATGAGGTTAACCTTTGTTTTATACAATTTTGTATCCTATCAGTAATTACTGTTTTCTTTATAGAAAATCATTGATTTTCCTTTTGCATAAACACATGTTTATAGATCAGTCTTAATTCATTAGAATGTGGGCGTGTAAGGCACCTGTTTATGGTTATAATGGTTTCTCATAATTGTTAATGTTTTCAGCATGGAATATTATATGCAAAAGACCTACTACAAGACTGCATCTTTAATATCAAATAGTTGCAAGGCAATAGCCATCCTTGCAGGGCAAACAACAGAAGTTGCAATTCTTGCTTTTGAGTATGGAAAAAATCTGGTTTGTATATTCAATTTTTCATGGATTTATACTTTGAAGTATGATGTTTTACGTAGTAAATAGTTTGTTTAACAATTAATAATTGAAGGGTTTGCATGATGAAAAATAATGGAACTAAGGAAACGTCTGGTACAGGGAAATTTTTTTCATGCCACTGGGAATTATGAATCCTTAGAATAACTGAAATATGTTCAGTTGGTCATAAATATTCTTAATTCACACACAAACACACGAGTCCAGGTAACCAATGAGTGACATGGTATTTTTACCCAAAAAATTATTATTTACTATATTGAATTATCTAATAAGACTATTGTATTGTGTTGTTTCGCTGCTATGAAACTTTTTTTAACTCGAAAAAGTTAGATTTCCATATCTACCATTGGAAACAATTCTGTGGGAATCTACTAAAAACATTTTCATTCCTAAGAATGTTATATTTTAAAGATTAAACATAGCACAGATTACAAACTTTTTTTATTTTGAATTATTGGAAAACTAAATTTCTTGTACCAAACGCCTCCTAAATGTTACGTTACGGATGTATCCACCATTTTATCTGGCAACATTTAGTTGATATCTTAGTTCCTGTCTGTACGTGTTATGTTTAAGTTGCGGTCTATGATTTCCTGGAAACTTATTTCCCTCTCCGCTGTTTTTCAGGGGTTGGCATTTCAATTGATTGATGATGTTCTTGATTTCACTGGAACCTCTGCTTCTCTTGGAAAGGGTTCTTTAACGGACATTCAACATGTAATTTCATAATTTATTGCTATTTTAAATTTCACCCACTTTTGAATTTTATTCATTTTTTAAAAATCTTATCAAATGTGATAGAAAAAAAACAGGCTTAATTTCACGTTTGGTCTCCCGAATATCGTAATAGTGCAATTTTGATTCCTTGGTTTCCAAATGTACGAATTAGATCGATCTAGTATCGTAATTGTATTTTTTGTTCCTCTATCTGTCTTTCATTAAATATCTAATAAATTTTGTTGATGTGACAATTGATCTGTTGCTTGACACATGCTATTGTGACTTAGTTGCATTTTTTGTCTCTTTGGTATTGCAATCGTGAGAAATTTTTAATGTAATTAACTCATATTAGCATATACGTCTAGCAAAAGGTCAACAAGATCTGGGAAAATTTTAATGGAAAACTGATGGAGGAATCAAATTCATGTAATCGCAATACTTGGTGGATCCAATTTGCATACTTTCAACTCGGGGAGAATAAAATCACACATAGGAATATTTGAGGGGATTAAAAGGGCTTTTAAGCAGAAAGTTAATGGAAGTCCGATACAGTATACTGCCTTATATGACTGGAAACATTTCATTTAATATCTGTAAACAAATGTGTTATTTATTGTGCTTATTTCTTGATCCTGTTTTGACAGCATATAGAAATCTATTTTTACACTGATATTAAATTTCTATGCTAACAAACCTATTTTGGGTTGGGTGCCATTTAGAAGAAAATGTTTTTTATTATTACTTTATGGTTCGCTTTGCCTTTTATTTTTCATGAGACCTATCGTGTTTTGTTTTACCTGCTGAATGACCAGGTGTCCAAAAACTTAATGCAGGGAATTGTTACAGCTCCCATATTGTTTGCGATGGAGGAGTTCCCTCAGTTGCGTGCAATTGTTGACGAGGGCTTTGAAAACCCTGCGAATATTGAGCTTGTAAGTTAAATTGTGTTTCTTGGTTGCGTTTATTCTACATAATTGGTTCTTATTCCTCTAAACAAAAGAAATAACTACGTTTAGATCAGATGATTTCCATGAATCTGTCATTTAAGTGGTTGCAGTTGGTTTTGTCATTTCAACTCAGAGATTTTAGTTTGATGATCATTGATGGCCTCTCTGATAGTGGTTCAAAATACATTTTCCCTGCTTTTATCAAGGTTCATCTTTGATAATAGATTTGAAGCTTTACCCTTCATGTTTTAAATATGTAGAATAACGGAACAAATAGAATTCAGATATGTTTGTTACTAAAGCAGCTCAACGTCATGATGGTTATGCACAAAATCCACATCAGAGTAGCTTATTATTACGCAGTTCACATATTTTTGTATTTGTAATTTTGGTTGCATAGGCTTTGGACTATCTAGGGAAGAGCCGAGGTATACAGAGGACAAGGGAGCTAGCCGTGGAGCATGCTAACCTTGCAGCAGCAGCAATTGATTCCTTACCCGACAGTGACGACGAGGAAGTAAGAAGATCAAGGAAAGCCCTAATAGATCTAACTCACAGAGTCATTACACGAACAAAGTGAAAGCAAGACTCAGTAATGTTTGCCCCCCCTTTTTTGTGGGTAGTTAAAGGAAAAACAGATATTGGTAAATTTAAGACCAACAATTCTCTGTTGCCATCAATTTTTCTATAATTGTTCCCCTCAGCCCAAAGTGTTTTTAGGATAATGACTTTGTTCTTTTTTCTTAATTGTTTAGATTAAATTCTCTTCCCATCTATGTTTAATAATGACCTTTGGTAAGTTTTGCCAGTTTATACCTTGCTGCTTCTTGTATTTGGAGCATGGAACAGCTGTATAGTTATAATTCATATATTTATTGACACTGAGTTTCTTAGCCAAAGTCTAGGGTTTGATCTCTAGTTTGAGTATGGAGGGAGATGTTATTTTATCCCAAAAATGGAAGAGGGATTTTACCTCCAAGTTATACAAAAGAAAAATTACATATAAAATTAATCTTTTTTCCTTCCTAATACGCTTTCAAATTAATCATTTTCTCTTTTTTATTTTAAAAAATGCATATTTATTAAAATAATATGATTATTTCAGCAAAACGATTGCAGTGATTGTGGTACAGAGGAAATATTTAATCACAAGAATTACACATTTTTTTATCTTCATGAATTATGTATATATGACCAAGTTCTTAAAAAGTTAATACTACATTTTGTAATAAATTAGAACATAAAGGATAATATTAAATTGTTACTCAAGTGATATATTTTTGGTTTACTCGCTTTTGAGTTTTATTTTTCTATTTAAAAGGACAAATTAGACAAATTTTTTAAACGAATGATACATTTTTAAAAAGTTGAAAAAATGGAGAATTTATTTTTCTCCCTTCCTCCTTTTTTTTTTTTACTTTC
>Ga0123341_1001099_pt1 | contig 19377 bp, 21 predicted proteins | sample Turbeapinknodule_FD_89959 | JGI IMG/M metagenome (GOLD analysis project Ga0123341, IMG submission 89959) | Root nodule microbial communities of legume samples collected from Mexico - Turtle bean Mexico pink nodule | ecosystem: Host-associated > Plants > Roots > Nodule | place: Mexico: Nepantla...
GTCTAATTCATCTCACTATTTAATATTTAAACACACATATTTTTTTTTCATAATTCAAAATTAATATTCTAATTCTTTTTTATTTCAGAAAAATAAACTAGAAAACAAATTAAATTAAAATTGACAATAATTCAAGAAAATAATTTAAGAAATAAAACTAAAAAAATAAAAAATAAACAAAAAATTATTCAAGAACATAATACAAAATAAGCAAATAAACAAACTAAGCAAATAAAACATAAATAAATAACTAAAAAACCGAAAAGAAATAAAACTAGAAAAATAAACCATATTAGTCCTCCCTTCCTAAGAAGTAATCCAACTCTGTGTTGAAATCATCATCTACAACTGTAGATGGTCCTGCTTCATTTGTTGGATTTGTCCCCCTGAATAATAGAACTTGTTCCCAGGCCAAAATACATAAGCTGCAAACTGATCGGGAGACATATAGGAAGTGGGTTACCTTTGAGATTTTAAAAAAAAATAAAATAAAATTGGCAAATAAATTTTGCTCAAGCGAGATTCCCTACAAGAAAACTACATTTTTCGGTGTCAAACTCGCTTAAGCGAGATGACTCCAGAAAGCACCCCTTTTTCGTCGTCCAACTCGCTTAGGTGAGATTGGACTTGCCTGGGCAATAATCCCTGCAAGAAAACATGGTTTTTGAAATGTAAAATCAAAACAAAGATAACAAATCAACATAAAACTTAAATTTGTAATGGGTTGCCTCCTAGTAAATGCGCATTTAACGTCATCTAGCTTGACGCTTGTTTATCTCAAGGTGAACAATTTTCTTTGGAATATGATGATGTATAACTTCCTCAATTAAGTTTGAGAGGTCCAATTGCTCTTTAGTGTTAGGAAAGGCTTCCTTTGGTGTATCCTTTTGCAAACATTCCTTCCCTGCATTAGAAATTTTCAAATCATAATAAAGATTAAAAGTTACCTTATCATCTTGAGTTCTTACTTTAAGCTTTCCCTTATCAACATCAATTATAATTCTCGTAGTCTTCATGAAAGGTCTGCCAAGAATCAAGGGAACCTCCTCATCTTCTTCCATGTCCATCACCACAAAATCCACAGAAAATATGAATTTATCCTCCTTGACGAGAACATCTTCAACCACACCATATGGATACTTGGATACTCTATCAACACGAAGTGTTGGATCTTGTAGGTCGTGATCTGCGCCACTGGCTCAGCTTCTATCCACTTCGTGAAGTACTATATGGCGACCACGAGGTACTTCATCTGCCTTATCATCAAAGGAAAGGGCCCCAGGATATCGATTCCCCGTGTATGGAAAGGCCAAGGGCTGTAAATTGACCTGAACTCCTCTGGCGGCGCCTTGTGCTAGTCAGCATGCTGCTGACACTGCTTGCACTGTTGTCCGTACCTCGTGCAGTCTTCCCTTACGATTGGCCAATAGTATCCCGCACGAATGGCCTTTGATGCTAGAGATCGTACACCGATGTGACTCCCACATATCGCTTCGTGGAGCTCTACTATTATCCGTACGCATTGGTCTCCGCTTACACATACCAGGATTGGATGGGTGAACCCATGTCTGAACAACTCCCCGTTAATGATAGTGTACTTGGCAGAATTTTTCTTGATTTTCCTGGATTTTGTGGGTTCCAGCGAGAGTATCCCATCAGCCAAGTAGCGCTTGTAGGGCGTCATCTAGGTGTCTCCTCCTTCGACCAGGCAAATCTGCATTGATTCCTCCCCCAGGTTTGTATATAGGCTTACCTTGGGAGTCTGCAGTGTCTCCCTAGTCAATGACCGATGACTCCTCGCCCCTCCTCTTGTCGTACTGACCTGGTGCACCCCTACCCAGTTATCTGTGGTGAATGTTCGAGGTGTCTTCAGGGTTTCCTGTATGACCATCCTCTGTCTGTCCCCCTTGCATGAACTGGCGAGCTTAGCTAGCAAGTCAGCTCGAGCATTCTGCTCTCTTGGGACGTGCACCAGCTCGAACACTGCGAATGACCCCTACAGAATCTGGACGTACCCTAGGTATGCGGCCATCTGGGGTCCTTGGCCTGATACTCTTCAGTCACCTGACTTGTGACTAATAGGGAGTCGCTCTTCGCCAACAGACTCTGCGCTCCCATCTCTTTTGCCAACAACATGCCTGCAATGAGAGCTTCATACTCCGCCTGATTGTTGTTGGCCTTGAAGGCAAACTGTAGGCCTTGCTCGATCAACAACCCGTTCAGTCCCTTCAAGATGACACCTGCCCCGCTGCCTTGTTGGTTAGAGGACCTGTCTACAGAGAGCACCCACCGGAAGTTGGCTTCCTCTTGGTGTGCATCTGCCGAGGAGAGCTCTACCACAAAGTCTGCATAGACTTGGCCTTCGATAGGACCTCGAGGCTCGTACTGGACATCAAACTCTGAAAGTTCCACTGCCCATCTTACCATCCTTCCCGCCACGTCCGGTTTCTGCAGGACCTTGCGGATAGGCAGGTCTGTCATCACCACCACTGTAAAGCTTTGGAAATAATGGTGAAGTCTCCTAGCTCAGAACACCACTGCTAGGGCCTCCTTCTCTAGGGTCTGGTATCTGACCTCAAGCCCTTGTAATACTTTGCTTACAAAGTATATAGATTTTGCAGTTGGTCTTGCTCCTGCACAAGGACTGAGCTGATCGCCCGCTCCGTCACAGCGAAGTACAGGCGGAGTGGAGTACCCAGTTGTGGTTTACACAACACTGGGGGACTGGCCAAATACTCCTTCAGCTTGAGGAACACCTCTTCGCACTCCCTGGTCAGATGAACCTATTGTTCCTCCTCAAACACTGGAAGTAAGGATGACCCTTGTCTTCTCCAGCTGATACAAATCTGGAAAGAGTGGCCATCCGCCCTGTTAACTGTTGCACCTTCTTCACTGAGATTGGGCTTCTCATTGCGAGGATTGCAACGCACTTCTCGGGGGTCAACTTCAATCTGTACTTAGTATTATCGTAAATAGCTCTTCTAAGTCAACCATATGCTGATCTTTCACCTGTGAGGTCATCACCATGTCGTCCACATAGGCTTGCACGTTTCACCCTATCATGGGTGCAAGGACTTTGTTCATCAGCCTCTGGTAGGTGGCGCGTGCATTCTTCAGCCCAAAGGGCATCACTGTATAACAGTAGCAAGACAGCTATGTCATGAATGTTGTCTTGCACTTGTCCCTGGGATGCATCTTAATTTGGTTATACCCAGAAAAAGCGTCCAGGAAGCTGAGCATCTTGCAACCCGAGACACTGTCTACCAAGGCGTCGATGCTTGGTAGGGGATATGAGTCCTTCAGGCATGCTTTGTTGAGGTCAGTGAAGTCAACACACATTCTCCACTTCCCGCTGGCCTTCTTCACTAAGACCACGTTTGCCAACCACTCAGGGTATTAGATTTCCCTTATGTGGCTAGCGCTCAATAACTTATTCGTCTCTTCTTTTATGACCCGCCGTCTCTCTTCATTGAACTTCCTTCTTCTCTGGTGGACAGGCCTGACCTTGAGCTCCATGGTAAGGCAGTGGCACAGGAAGTTTGGGTCTATGCTTGGCATTTCCGAGGCGGACCACGCGAAGGCATCCAGATGCCGTGCAATGACCTCGACGATCTGGTCCTGTGCTGCTTGGCCTAGTGATTTGCCAAGCTTGAACGTCCTCCCCCCAATCTCCCTCTCTAGGACTTCTCCTGCTAGTTCGGGTCACCTCTCCCGGGCGAGCTCTGCAGGGGCGATCCCTTCTTCACTTGGTGCCCTGGTGGTGACCATGAACACCCCTCTCTTGGTTTTGAGGCTATTCTTGTAGCACCTCTTAGCCTCCTTCTGATCTGACTTGATGGTAATCACCTTTCCTCCCAAGTCAAGCAACTTCATCTTCATGTGCCTCGTCGACGCCACCGCCCTCAGCCTGTTCAGCATAGGTCTACCTAATAGTACGTTATATGCGGATGGGGAATTGACGACGAGGTACCTGATGTTCTTCGTACGGGACGCGACACCATCTGTTAAAGTGGTCCTCAGCTCCAAGTGCCCACGCACCTCCAACTGGTCTCCCACGAAACCGTACAAGTAGCCTGTATAAGGCCTCAGTTGATAAGGGGACACCTGCAACTTGTTGAAGGTCGTCCAGAACATCACGTCTGTCGAGCTTCCCTGATCCACCAATACACGGTGCACCTTCCTCCCAGTGGTTACTACCGAGATCACCACCGGGTCATTCTCGTGGGGGACGACATCTTGGAGGTCGGCCTTGGTGAAGACAAGGTCGACGTCAAGGGCCTCATCTGCCTCTTGCGCCTCTACCGACATCACTGCTCGGGCATACTTCTTTCGCTGAGAAGCGGTACACCCTCCACCCGAGAAACCCCCAACAATGGTGTGGATTTCGCCATGCACCGCTATCTCGTGTCCCTGATCTCCTCCTGGCGTGGTCACGTTCTGGTCTTCCTGTGACTCCACCAAGTAATCTTTCAGGAAACCGTTCTTCACCAGTTCATCCAACTGGTGTCCCAACGCCAAGCAGTTCCGTATTGGGAGGCCAAACGCTTGGTGGAACTCTCACCATGCGTTCTTGTTAGGCCCTAACTTCTTGTCGGACTTAGCGGGTATCTTCATTTTCTCCGCTATATTGGGAATGGCGATTAGGTCCTTCAATTCTACCACGAAGTTGTGCCTTGGCGGCACATTCTCCCTTGCGCGCCCCCTGGTCTAGGGCTTTCTGGGCTCGTAAGGCTGCTGCTTCGCTGGAGTCTTCTTCTCTGTCGTTGCCTCATGTACCCTTAGGGGTTGAGGTCGACCTGGTGCTCGTGGGCGCGTGGAAACAACGCACGTGCGCTTCTCGTTGACTTCTCCCTCCACGGCAATGTGAGCCACCGCTCGACGCCTTATCTCGCCGAAAGTTTTTTGGCGGTTCCTGATGAGTGACTCACTGGAAGGTCCTGACACGATCCCCTTCCTGAACGCGTGCACCATCATTGTTTCATCCTTGGTGTTTAACCTCACCACATGTGCCCCAAAAGGTTGAGGAATTCCTTCAGGGACTCTCCTTAATACTGCCTTACGTCAAAGAGATCGTAAGAGATGGGTGGGGGGGCCCGATTTACGATGTACTGCTCTTTGAACAACTTAGAAAGCTGCGCGAATGACATTATGTGGCCATCAGGGAGGCTGATGAACCAATCCATCGTCGTGCCCACCAGCATGCTAATGAACAGCTTGCATCGTACCGCGTTAGACCCCCCAACCAGCATCATCTGCGCATGGAAGGCCGTGAGATGAGCCTCTGGGTCCTCTACACCTGTGAAGGTGGCTTTAGGGCCCAAAAACGTGGTTGGTATCACGACGTCCATGATCGCCTGCGAGAATGGCATTGGGAATTCCCTGGGTGGCGTCGTGGGTTCTTGATCTTCCACCTCGCGTTCCCTCCCTGATTGCGCAACCCCCTGCGCAATTCTTCATTGGTTCTTTGCAATTCCTCATTTCTCGCTAGCGACGCAGCCAGATCAATCTGGATGCGTTCTTGATCTGCTCTTGATGCAGCCACCGTTTCTTGGAGAGCCTGCATCGTTTCCATGATCTGCTGCAGGGTGAGGCTTTTGCCTCCATTCGGTGCAACGAATCCTTGCCTCGTGTTTCTCATCTTTCTCGTTCTTGCGAATGGGACAGTGTTTTAAATCGTGCCCCACAGTGGGCGCCAAATGTTCGTGCTGGTTGACTCGATTGCCTTCGTACGTCTACGACGATCACATACCCAATTGTCTCTGCCTTCGTTCGTGCCTTCCTTCGATCAGACACCTGAAATCACAAAGACAAAGGGCGCCCTAGAGGTCGTTTGCACTCCGACGCTCAAGTCACTATGGGCTAGAAAACACCAAAGTAAGCTGTAAAAAGCTCTCTGTGCGTACCTTATTAGGTTTGATACTACTTTTTATATACTCTAGGGTTTTCACTGTTTACGCTAACCATAATTAGGTTTACTGAGGGTGTGCCTTAGCGCCGCTATCACCAACTCTTAGGGCAATCTAGCGCGTAAGGCTCCCTTACTAGAGTGCAACCTCTGACAGGATGACCACCTAGGTACTAACTTGTGCACCTAATCTCTGGGGCTATCCGTCTTGGAATGCCCTAGTTATTCACGTGCCATGCATGCAGTTTACCCTTGAAACGTGACCCTCACATGTCGTATCTCTTTCAATGGCTCTTTACTCGTATTATGCCTGAACGCGTCATCCACACCACACGCATGGACCCCTGTGAACTAGGCTTTCTCCCTAACTGATAACTGGTGTGTGGTCTGTGATCCTCCTTTCGTGGCCCAGCTCTGCTGTTTGACTCGCCGATGTCCGACGTCTCATCGCCTTCACTATATTGTCGAGGACACATCAACGCATCATAGTAACCGATGTCTGACCACTCTTTGACACCTTGGCTCACGTGTCTTGCGAGACACTGACCCACACTGCTCGTGGGACTCAGCTTACGTGACCCCTCACCCGAGAACTGGTTAGTACAAAAATAATAAAATTTTTGAAATAAAAAATTTATGTATGTTTTAATAAGAAAAATATAGACCGACTTAAATGCCGAACAATATTGATATTGAAGGCTGGCTGTTTGGCGCGGTAACGTAACTGACCAGAAGTACAATGGGAGTTCACGGTCTCTGGGAACTACTCTCCCCCGTCGGTCGCCGCGTCTCCGTCGAAACCCTCGCCGGGAAAACACTCGCCGTTGGTACTCCTCAAACCCTATCACTTTCTTTCTCTCTCTCCCCCGCATTAAGTAATACATCCTTTTTCTTTATTTCCCCTAATTGCAGATGCGAGCATATGGATGGTGCAGTTTATGAAAGCGATGCGCGACGAGAAGGGCGAAGTGGTTCGCAACGCCCATTTGCTGGGCTTCTTCCGTCGCATTTGCAAGCTTCTCTTCCTCCGCACCAAACCGGTCTTCGTCTTCGACGGCGGGACCCCTGCCCTCAAGCGCCGCACCGTCGTTGCCCGCCGCCGCCAGCGCGAAAACGCCCAAGCCAAAGTCCGCAAAACTGCGGAGAAAATGCTGCTCAATCATGTATGATCTTTTGCTTTTCGTTGTCAACTGTGAAGCTATGATCACTTTTTTGTTCCTATTTTGTGATTTAATTGGTCGTTCGGTTCCAATTGAAAGAAAACAATTATCTCAATTCGCATTGAGGTATAAGAGTATTGGAGGGGTTAGAATTTTGTGCAGTTTATTTATTCAATTTTTGGGTATTTCTGTAGGAAGATAACGAGTAATAACTTGTAAATGATTTTGCATTCTTTGCTGTGCCTCGATGAGTGACGAAGAACAAAAACTTTTCATCCACTGAATTCTCACTCTCTTACATAATTGTCCATGTGATGTTGCTGGTGCAATGTGTTTATGTTTCTTTGTCTCTCTTGTTCTCTTGCATGTTGTGTTTATTGTAGTGTGGTAAAGTGTTTTGATTCTGTAATTTTGAGGGACGCTTGTGCTCATTTCTGTGTTACTTTCAAAGTGAAAAGAATTCAATTACATTAAACCTTAATGTTGGGGTGGTTAATTTGGATTGTCATTTTCCACTCTGTTTTTCTACTATACTACCAAACAAAGAATTGTTGTACCATTTATGCTAATGGGTATACAGGTATAGCATATTCGTACGTTAACATGGTGCGTTCTATCTTGATTTTGGTTACGTGTTGCAATCTTAATTTTTGTTTTTCTACTTCGTTTACAGTTGAAGACACTAAGGTTGAAGGAACTGGCTGATGATATTAAGAGCCAGAGGATGCAGACGAATAGTAATACTAAGGGTCAGAATAAATCTAATCAGAAGGACTTTGTTGGTAGTGATTCAAGAGGAAGTCACGTGAAAGAGCTAGATGAAATGTAATCTGTTTATGCTGTTGTAAATTATAGATGTCTTCTTCTATCAGAGTTATGTTCATTGTTTTGAATTATTTATTTAGGTGTGCAGCTAAATATGCAACTGAGGAGAACATAAATTGTTCACAGGCAACAGTATCAACAAGTTACAACCAGGAGGAACTTGATGAAATGTAATCAACCTTTATTTTTATTCCTAAATTAAAGGGACTAAAAGCTGTGAAGCGCTGAAGTATCTTTCATATAAGTTGCATAAAATATTATCTTAATGTATTTGATCTTGAATATGACTGATAGTTTGTCTATAATGTGGGTGAGTTCATTTAGGTTGGCAGCATCTATAGCTGCAGAGGAAAATGGAAAACATGCCGGAAAAGGAGTGCCTTCTATTGTAATTAATCCTTCAGAGGAAGAACATGATGCAGCAGAACAGATTCTACTGGTAAATTTGCAAATGTAGAAGAATGGAATAGTTGCAAGTAGCCATTACTATGATATGCTTTTCTATTATTTGTGTATATAATTTTGTTTCTTGATCAAACCCATGGATTTTTCCAGTAGTGTAACAATAGGCCATTGTTGGGGAATGAGGAAATATTTCATCTTTTGTTGTTGTTGCTACATCCTTATTTTCTTGTTGATTCTTCACCTCTCGTGGCTGTATCTATTTTTTTTTTCTCCTCAGCCATCAGTAAATTCCGAAGTTGATATAGCTGTATTAGCTGCTTTGCCACAGTCTATGCAACTCGATATTCTTGCACAGGTCAGATTTTAAATATAAATGATATTACCTGTTGCCGTGCATTTGGACATTTCTCTTTCTTGTCATTATAATGAAGTTTTCTCCCACTTCAAACTAATACATCAATGGCATGAAATAAAGGATCAGATAGAATGCTTTCAAGAGTATTTTCTCAATTTTTGGATGATATGTGTTAAGGCATCATATGATTTATTGGCCTGCTGAAAACTCATCTACATATGATACATTGTCTTTCGTATCAGCTAAAAGGAAAGAAAACAGAAGGGTTAGTAAAGGAAGCTTACAACCATGAAGAACCTGATGTCAATTACCGAGGCAAGGGTAAAGGGATTCTGCTCAGTGAAGCTGGCATGGCTGGTTGTAGCTCCAGACATGACAATGTTGCATCGAGGACTGACAATCAAGACTCAATTGACGAAATGTAGGCTTCATATAATGTCATAATTTTGCTTTTGTTATGGTATTTCTTATTTATTACTTTTGATGGATATTAGGTTGGCTGCATCTATTGCTCTGGAGGAAAATGACAAGTTAGTAAACAATGCATCAACTTCTGTTGCGGCTTCCACTGTCGAGGAAGAGGAAGTTGACTATGACGAAGATGAAGAGATGATACTGGTCAGTCTATATTTTGAGACATCTATAACTTTCAGACTCAGTTAGTTAATTTGGTTTGTGCTGAGAGTTTAGGTGACAGCTCTTTGTCATTTTCCGTCCTTATAATCTTAATAGAAACCACAATGATTCCTGACAGCACTAGTATCAATCCTTGTGTTAGACTTGAGTTTGAAAATACAATCTGCATGATTTAATTGAAAGAGTTCAAAAATTAATCCATATTTGTAGCACGGAACACTAACATAGGCATAAGCCGCAACAATGAGTCTCCTCTTTCGAACACATTTTATTAATTTTACACAATGAATTAGAAATCTATCACATGGCCCTTTTAAGAAATGCACACATAAGTGTCGGACAATACATGATATAACTGTCATACAATAAATATATAACTATCATACAATAAATTATATAACTGTCATACAATACATGATATAACTGTCATACAATAAATATATAACTGTCATACAATAAATTATATAACTTTCATACAATACATGATATAACTAACCTACAGCTACTGAACACACTTAACTGGCGTATTTCTTTCGCCTTGCTTCCCCAACTCCATACCTAAAAGGCGTGATTTGATTTTGTGTAATCTCTGCATAAAATATAAAAAAAAAATAGTTTATTTCGTTTTCTTTTTTCAGCCAGCTATGCATGGTGAAGTTGATCCACTTGTTCTAGCGTCATTACCTCCATCAATGCAACTGGACCTTCTTGTTCAGGTAGTTGAATTCTTAAAAAAAAATTTTTTTAGCTCAAGTGCCTCTTACATTTTATTCTGTCACCAGTGATTGAATAATTGTTCTGCAGATGAGAGAGCGTTTGATTGCAGAGAACAGACAAAAGTATCAGAAAGTCAAGAAGGTTTGTGGAAAGAATTCATATGCAATTTTGATCTGTTGAAATGTAAAACTTGTATCTTTTTAAAATTGATTTTTTTTTGGATAGTTGTGTATCTATTTAGAACTGCCATGGATAGTTAAAAATGTCAAATCTATGGTTCTTAATGTTCTTTAAGTTATTTAGTTTGGCATTATACTGATTCTTTATGACATTGATACTGTTATTTTATTTCATTTTGGCATGACAATTACTTTGCCTTTGTACTAGTTGTGATTGTACACTGAACTAAATATGTCATTCAATTGGCTCCTTCCAGGATCCCGCAAAATTCTCTGAGCTACAAATACAAGCTTACCTTAAAACTGTTGCTTTCAGACGCGAGATAAATGAAGTGCAGAAAGCTGCAGTTGGAGGAGGAGTAGAGGGTGTGCAGACTTCACGGATTGCATCTGAAGCCAACAGAGAATATATATTTTCGTCATCTTTTACTGGCGATAAACAGTGAGTAACCTTATTCTCAATTATTTTTTCCGTAGTTGAATAAATTGTCAGTCCTAATAAATATTAGTCTTAAAAATGGTTGGGTGCTTTTCCTGTGTATTTAGTATGATATTTTGTGAAATTTAATTGACAACTTCCTTGGCCTTTGCATTCCTAAATATGTCAGTGAACTTACCTCCACCAGCTTCGAGAAAAATAAAAGTACTCAACAGAAGGAACAGGGAGCACATCCTTCCCAGAATCTTGCAAATAGCATTGTGGCCGGAAATGGTTTTAATAAATCAAGTGAATTGGTTTGCAATGAACCTGGTGAGCCTGCTGAGGAAAGTATTCAGACATATCTTGATGAGAGGGGTCGATTTCGTGTCAGTAGATCGAGAGCAATGGGGATGCGTATGACCCGTGATATACAAAGAAATTTGGATTTGATGAAGGAGTTTGAGCAGGAAAAGGCACAAGTGAACAAGGCTTCAAATATTGGAACAATGAAAAATGTTGAAAATAAGGGTTCATCAGAAAGTTCTGGGATCCAGCTTGTTGGTAAATCACAAGAGGCGAATGTTGACTTAGTTCGAGAGAATGTGCAAAATGAACAAATTATGCTTGACCAGAATGCTTCTATAGATATATCTTTTGAATATGGATGCGAAAATAAGTTTGCAAACGGTGAAGATGATATATTTTCTAGTTTAGTAGGAGGAAATCCAGTGGCGATCTTTGGCACTAATGATACTGCAGCAACAGTGCAACCTTCTCATTCTGATTGGGAAGAAGGAATTGTTGAAGGTAAGAGTACTGTTTTTCCTGAACATGATAAGGTGGAATTGAAGTCTTCTGTTGCAGAGGAGGATAATAATAATGAAAGTGAAGTAGAATGGGAGGAAGGAGATTGTGATGGTGCTAACAGCAGCTTATTGTCAGAAAAATATGCATCTCGAGGGCAGTTGGAGGAGGAGTCCAATTTGCAAGAGGCAATAAGGAGAAGTCTTGAAATTGAAGTGGATGAAAAACGCAAATGTATGTCATTGGTAGATGGGCATTCAAATATGTATGAGAACAAATTGGATCATGATTTAGAACATGGTGATGACCCAATAGGTTTAAATGAAAACACTGGGTTCCGGAATAATAAAAATAATATGGAGGGATTCACTTTGTGTACGGAAGATGGTACTGAAAAAATCGAATTACATGAAATTGAAGATGGAGATAAAAAGGATGATTTTGTTTCTGTAAATAATGCACAAACTAACCATTTTCATGGAAGTTCGTCAAAGCCATCTGTGACTTTTAGTTCGAATAAAACTAAGATATTGATTGACACAACTTGCAGATGGGATAGTCAGTCTTGTTCTGAAGATTCAATTTCAGATACAAAGATAATGATGAAAGACCAGATCCCTGTGGTCGCAGAGAAGCTATTTGATAAACGTGATAATGGTAAAGTGTCTCTCAATCATAACAATACATCTGAGGCTGTTCCAGTTGGTGCAACTGAAGATGAGAAAAAGAACTATATTAATGAATCTGAACCATTTAGTAATTCTACTGACAATACCAAACCCACTATTCATTTGGTGGATTCATCCTTGAAAGAAGCAACAGAAGACCTTCTTATTGAGCCAAAATTTGCTTCAGATGACAATAATGGAAATTTCTTTGACAAAAGGAACAGGAGCCGTGGCAGTGATGTGTTTAATACCCCAGGGGATTTTCCTGCTCTAGCAACTGAGGTTAGCCTTGAGGAAGAAATTCAAATTCTTGGTCAAGAATATATTAACCTAGAGAATGAACAGCGGAAGCTAGAGCGGAATGCAGAATCTGTAAACAGTGAATTATTCACTGAATGTCAGGTGCTGAACTGAGTCTGATCTATAATACATCAGTGATATCATATTGTTACTAGTTATTAAATTTCTTAAAACCTATTACTTTGATTTTCATTCTTTTTCATCCATTTTAGGAGCTTATTTATTGTAGATTCTTGTTGAATTTATTCTAAATGAATTGATTTTGAAAAAAGTTTGTAAAAAACTGTGTTTGGGAAGGATATTTTAAAAGTGAGGTTAGAAGAATTGATGTTGTTTGGATAGTAACTAGAATCACTTTTAGTGGGTAAGTGCTGATGTATTTAGCGACCCACAATCAATTCTTTTATTTGAAAAAGTTAAACATTTCCAGTTCTCAATATCAATTTTACTTGCCTCAAAATTCGGTTTGAAATTTTGGAAGGCACCCAAACAAGAAATGTACTAAAGAAAGGAAGTTTACGTCCCACAACCAAGATTTTCAAGTGCTACCCTAACATACACTTAGTTTTCCCGTCAAATACTCACATCTGCTAAATTCTTGAAGATGTATATGGTAGTCAAAACATGAAATGTAGTATGTATTTTGCATTTTCGTGGTGCGTGATTGAATATGAAACTTTATCTTGTATTTGATTGTTTATTTTTATTTCTACTTTCAAGAATAGAGCAGAAGTTAATCAACATAGATAGCATAAAGGATGGAACTTGTATTTTTCAGAGAATAACAGAGAGAAACGTTACCTGCACACATTGAACTAGAATTTTAGGATAGTTGTTATATGTGAAGGTTCTGCTAAAAATTATGTCTTGAAAGAAGGTAGACTTAAAAATACGAATACAAATATTTCTTACCTTAGAAGACTATTGGACTAAAGATAACTATTATGCTTATATATCTTATTTCAATCAGGAAGTAACATCTAGATGCTGCATAAATAGGCTCCACGAGGTTAAACTTATCTACAACATAAATGAACTTTAAGAATTTGGGTTTAGGTCCAGTTCTGTCCTATAAAATTGGTTTCTAGGTTAAGGGTTGATCCTACTTATATATTTTTAATTTTACAATATCATTGGATGATGTCGAATCTTTAATACTTCCACTCACATTGAGGATTAGACATTTCAAATGTGAATTTTCCAGAACTGAAACATCTATGGATGGTTCAATAATAGTCTAATAGCGGATGGTCCAATAAGTCTGATAACAATTGCTAGAATGTACTTTAATACTCGGAGAATTGGGTTTGTTTGTAACTCGGGATTATCCCCCTATGTATAAACTTTAATTTGGCCATATCATTAATCAATGTGAGATGTCCAACATGAGTACATTGCAAGAGCTTAAATTCTCATTTCAGTAGTTTGTTCTCCACCCTCTTCTTCACACATCAGTTGACAAGTAGTGGCCTGGATTCTTTAAAGAACATGACAAATTTACTTTGGCATCGTCCTTCATTTTACATTTTATTGTGATGGTATTGAAGTCTATAGCTCAGACTTGGCATTGTCCTTCAATTTTACATTTTAGTATGATGGTATTGAAATATTTAGTTTAGACTGATGTGTCAATTGGATGAAGTCAGGATCCTTGGAATGGATATTAATATTTTTTATTATTATTGTTATTTTTATTTCATTGTTATTATTATTATTATTATTATTATTATGATTACTACTACTACTACCTCACAAACCCATTTGCAAGCTTTTTGGATTACACAATGGCTTTATATATCATTTATCATTCACAAATGCCATTGATCAGTAGTGATTTTCCATGGATTAAGTATGTTGATCCCATATGTTTCTGGTGCATTTGACACTCTGTAGGAACTACTGCAAATGTTTGGCTTGCCATATATTATTGCTCCAATGGAAGCAGAAGCTCAATGTGCTTATTTGGAACTTGAGAAACTAGTTGATGGGGTTGTGACCGATGACTCTGATGTCCTTTTATTTGGGGCACGCAGTGTTTACAAAAATATATTCGATGACCGCAAATATGTAGAGACATACTTCATGGAGGTCTATATTTGCTAAATACTTTAGCTGTAAATAAATTTCAGTCGTTATAGCATTTTTGTTTTCATGCTTTTATGATTGGTTCAGGACATTGAAAAGGAGCTTGGACTGACCAGAGAAAAAATAATACGCATGGCTCTACTTCTTGGGAGTGATTATACTGAAGGTGTAAGGTGTGACAATTCTTACCTCGTTCTAGAGTATGCTTTTGGCTAGTAAGTGGTTATTCAATCTCATTTGATAGGAGATGTTGCTATACATCTATATCTGACATTATCTAACTCTTAATAATAAGACATTTGCAAGATGTCCTTCTATGTATTTCTTTCTTGTAGGGTTGTATATATTTTAGTTTCTGCATCTATGAACTTGATTAGTTAGTAGTGACCCAATCCCTTTGGGCTAAAGATGTTGCTATACATCTCTATCTTACTTTTCTTTTGTCCTACTCTTCATAATAAAATATTTAGTAGATGTCCTTGTATATATATATGTGTGTTTATGTGTGTATATACATATATATTCTGCATCTATTGGATTGGTATCTGGATTTGATGAGGGTTGAAATGGAAGTTGGTTAACTTGACTAGATATGCTTGTGTTGCTGCATGTATGTAGTGGGATTGGCATTGTTAATGCTATTGAGGTTTTGAATGCATTTCCTGAGGAAGATGGCCTCCTGAAATTCCGTGAGTGGGTTGAGTCACCGGATCCCACCATCCTTGGAACGTTGGATGCAAAAAATGGATCAATTACCAGAAAGAAATGGTCAAAAGTTAAAGAAAAGATAAATTCCATAAATTGTGATGCTAAAGAGTCTACATCAGAGCAGAACCTCCCCTGTGCTCCGGAGCAAAATGAGTTGCCAGATTACATCCAAGAAACAAAGCAAACTTTCTTCAATAAGCATGTAATTGATTTCAACCTTTTGTACTCTCCATTAAAATAACGCAGTATAGTTTTGCATTTATTAGAACATCTTTGCTTATGACTTCCTTTTTCTCATTTAATAGAGAAATATTAGCAAGAATTGGCACATTCCTTTTTCTTTTCCAAGTGAAACAGTTATATCTGCTTACTGTTCTCCACATGTTGATAAATCAACTGAGCCTTTCACATGGGGGAAGCCAGATCATCTTGTTCTTCGGAAGTGAGTTTACATGTTAATTTATTTTCCATAACTTATATGTTAAATCAACTGGCCAGTCTCTCATTTCTCTTCATCTTTTAACCTATTGGTGCTTCTGTTCCTCAACTGATCACTTTCCCATTTGTAAAATCCACCTTGCCTGATACAGTACCAGGGCCTTTTACAGGGTTGGGATTAGTTGAGAGTTTTAAGTTTCCTTTAAGGTATTTTGGTGCTTATTTGGATAGTTACTTTGTACATGAATTTGATTTGATTCTTTTAATGGGTTTGAAAGTTGAAACTTTACACCATGCGTGAGTGGTATGGCTTGATAAACTTTCAGTCTTCCCTGGTATTGGTCGATCTTTTCTTTGAAAGCTATTTTTGATTTTTTGAATGGGTTGATAATTTTTGTATGTAAGCACTATGGCTTGATAAACTTGCAGTCTTCCCCGATATTGGTCCATGCTTTTCTTTTGAAGTTATAAATCTAAATATGATTATAGTCTATATTGACCTTTGAGACACTATTGATCTCTCTTTTGGATTTTACTTAATCTTTTTCTATCAAACCTGTATTTAATATGTTTGTATATTCTTGGAAATTTTGAGTTACTTCCTGTCCACAGATTTTGCTGGGAGAAATTTGGCTGGATTGGCCAGAAATCAGATGAATTGCTATTACCTGTGTTAAAGGAGTATAATAAACGTGAGGTTAGAAATTTGTTTTAAGAATCTGCTCCCGGTTTTTATTGACAATTTTTATTGTACTAAAAGTTGAAATTAGTTTGATCACTAAATAAGCAAGCTTTCCAATTGTTGATTGTTTAGTGTCTTCTCAAACCTTCATATTATTATGAATATCCTGATATCACTTTAACCTTTTAATGCAGACCCAATTACGGATGGAAGCATTTTACAGTTTTAATGAGAGATTTGCGAAAATCCGTAGCAAAAGAATTAAGAAGGCAGTAAAAGGAATAACTGGTAAGCAGCCTTCAGATTTGATAGATAATTCTGCAGAGTTGTCCAAGAATAGGACGATTGGGAGACAACCCGAGGATAGCACGTTAGAGATTTCAGGGGGAACAGACGAAAGTCTTGAAAGTAGAAGGAAGTCAAAAATAAAACAGTCAACGAAAAGGAAGAATGATACTGTTGCCAAGGAACAGTCAAAGAAAAAGAAAGTCAATGATGATCCATCTTCAGCACCTAGTACATCAGAGATGGAGAATTTAAAGCCAAGCACGCAGACAGAAGAACAGTGTGATGGTAAGGCATTAACTCGGAATACAAGTGGCCGAGGAAGACATAGAGGTATGGGAATAAAAAGAGGAAGGGACAAAGAGCATCTCAGTTTTGAATCCTCATCAACTAGCAGTGACATTGATGATCAGGGGCCAAGAGTGCATGTGGATAAGGTTCCAAAAGACGTGAGAAAGGTAAACCTTCATCTTTTTTTTTCTTTCTAATTTATGAAATGAAAAGTATATAAGCTCTATTTGGATAAATTTATCCAGTACATGTAGGAGAAGTTAAATGAAAAGGACTTCTATAAAAGTTAAGCTTGCAACTTGATTTTAGCTTATATGAGAAGCTCTATTCGCTTTACATTATTCTCTTCTCTTACAAGTACTTGTCGAAAAGTATATTCAAACAGGACAGTATACGGTGATCAAGTTGTTTCGTATTGACAACCTTCCTTTATTCTCTTAATCACTAATAATAAAGTAATAAACATACAGCTGAGCTTTGGTGCTTGCAGTCATTTCAACTTTATGAAGTTCAAAATGTAAAAGAATAGGTCCACACTTTTGTTCGGTGGTAAATCAAATCAAAATAAACAAAAAGAAAGTAACCCTGATGAACCAGATTTAAACCTGTTGTTACTTGTCAGTTGTCAGTATGTAATCATAATTTGGTTAATTATATTATAAGTGTTTCGTTAAGAGAATGAGAATGAGAAATTTTTCAAGTAAAACAGAATCATCATCTTAACACTGTCAAAAAACAGGGAATGAGACAAATTCTATAGTATGTTGAGAACATTTTGAAGATGACTGAATGCGATCTCATTCGGAAAAAAATATATATGAAAAAGAATAAGAATGTTTCACTTACAATTTGTGTACTTTCCAGTCATTGAGATCTCGGAAACCTGTCAACTATTCATTTGAAGATCCTGAAGATGAAGATGCTGATGATGCATTTGACCAGAGTAATCAGACTGGTCCAATAGAAGAAAATTTATCTCAGATTCATGGTGCATCTGAAGATGGTGCAACATATTTTAGTGCAATGAATTTTCCTTTAAAGGATAACTTGCCACCAACCAGCTCTCTCAAGTCAGAAGGTTCGTTTCGCATGCATGCAGGTGAAACTAATCATCCTAGTACTGGCAATAATGACTCTTCTGATGTCTTTAAAATGGGAGGTGGATTCTGTTTAGATGATGGTGAGACAGACAAGCTGGATACAATTGATGATGTCAATACTTCCACAGTGGATTCTACTCCAGACTTTTCACAGTTTTCTGATTGTTTGGATGAATCTAACCGTGATAAAAATAGTTCAGATGTGTTATTTTCTGGCACTGAAAAGCCTGAAAATGGGATGGAAGGTGGAGGTGCCCATAATAAATTTGGTATAGAGCCAAATGACCTTGTAAATACTAGTAGTTATGATCATTCTGAAACCATTTTGAAACCAGAGAATGCTCATAACAATAGTGGAGCCTCCGCTGGAGCTTTTAGTGCTATGCCTTTTCTGAGGAAAAGAAGGAAAAAGTGAAACTTATCTGACATAGAGTCTGACTTGTGCACATATTGGTCAACCCTCCAAATTGTTATCTTTTTAGAGATGTATAAACTTTTGCTTTTCATTCATGGTGCCTCTTATGTAATATATATTTTGCATATTCATTAACTTGTTTTCCAACCAAAACTATCAATACCTTAAATACTAAGATGTGTAAATGTGAGTAATGTATCTGTTTTAGATGACCACCAATCCTACCATTAAGAGCGTTTGGGTCTCAATTAGGGAGTTAAAAGAAGGAATTCATTGTAGTTTTTAATTCCATAAAAGTTGGTTTGGGTCTTCAAACACACTTAAAAGGTGTAGAGTATCAGCATATTTATGAAATTGTGCCAGAAATTTCGCAATTGAGATTTGGATTTGGGGATTTCTGTTTTGCATTCTCATAATTTTTGCCCGCACCACCGTAAATATGAAAATATTTTATTTTGTCATTTTATTTTTAAGTTTTTTTTTAATTGTAGAATCTGAACTTTTTTTATATATATAAAAAAGCTTCTAGATCGTGTAATTTGAAAATTAGTTCCGGTAATTTGGAATTAGGATTGTATAATTTGGAAATCATTGTTGAAAATAGGAAGGGTTTCTATCAGATTGTAATGTGATATTTAAAATATGATATTTTGTGCCCTCTTTTTAAATGGAGAAAGTAAGAGGTAGAAAATATAAGACTAGAATAAAACACAACAAGAGAGGCAATAAGGGCAATGGTGATGTAGAGACTATGAGTGCTTTTATATTTTTCACATTTCCATAAAAGTGATGTAGAAGGAGATAGTAGAGACTATGATGCTTTTATCTTGTTCACATTTTCATAAAAGTTCACAAAGAAACAATGGCGCACGAAAAAATTGTTTCGGATTTATTCTCATGACAAATTCTTTAACTTTGATCAAAGTCTTTCAGAACCAACAGTAATCTCATAAGAATTACTAAAACGAACACAAAAGTAGTAACAAACTGATAAAAAA
>Ga0123341_1001100_pt1 | contig 19376 bp, 19 predicted proteins | sample Turbeapinknodule_FD_89959 | JGI IMG/M metagenome (GOLD analysis project Ga0123341, IMG submission 89959) | Root nodule microbial communities of legume samples collected from Mexico - Turtle bean Mexico pink nodule | ecosystem: Host-associated > Plants > Roots > Nodule | place: Mexico: Nepantla...
ATATATATATATATATATATATATATATATCTTGGTATGTTATTTGTTTCATAGTTCAGTTTTTGCATTTTGCCTTCTCCTTTTATTTGAAAACTAACACTTACAATGTCGCTATTGAGACAAAATACCAATTCCATCAAAGATGTTAATCCTACAAATGAAAATTGGATCTTGATAGTAAGGGTCATTCGTATGTGGTTTGTCTCTAACTTCAAGAAAACCAAATTTTCATTGTCAATGGAAATGATGATACAAGATAACGAGGTCATCTATTCTATAATTTATTTTCTTGTTGTTTTCGATCAAAGTTTAATGTAAATTCTTCTAATCATGCTTTATTTTTTCTTATTCTTTTCCAGGATCATACAATTCATGTTTCTATTAGGAGAACACTAATTTATAAATTTCAAAAATGATATTGTTAAGGATAAGGTTTATGCGTTCCATTTTTTAAGTGTTTCCACTAATTCAGGATCGTATACAATAACCCTTCACCATTACAAAATAAATTTCCAGTTTGGAACTAAGGTAACCTCTTTAAGTAATGATCTGGTTTCAACTGCAACACCGCAGTACAATCCAATGTCTGTGTTAAGAGCCTTTGATTTTGATATTGATTACTTAGTCGGTAAGTTTAGTTATTGTGGTTTGAGTTCAATTTATTTGTTTCCATCTGTGTTGAAGTCATTTTTTTTTGTTACAAACGTTATTGGAATACTGACAGGTGTAGGCATTGAAAGAGAGCTTAATAGAACAGGTTCATCAACTAAGTTAAATATCATCTCCATTGAAGCTGATGGGTAAGCTAATATTTGGCAGTAAAACCAATGCAAAATGTGTGTTTTTACAATTTTAATTTTAATTTACAACAACTTCAGAATGGAGTGCACATTATTTAAGAACTATGTTGATGACCTAAATGCATTTTTGTTATTCGGAGAGTTTCCGAATATGGTTATCAGTATTCAGTTTGCTAAAGTAAAGATTTTCCAGGGTATGTGAACTGATAAAACTGTAACTTATGTTTTTATTATTGTATTTAGATAAATTTTATTATAACGTAATGCGTTTTATTTCACTGTAGACAAAGTTTGTCTCCAAAATTGTATGGAATGTACGGAAATAATATACAACATATAGTCTAAAGAGGCAATCGAGCTTAAGAAAAAGTTAGTTTAATAAACTCTTTGTTACTCAATACTTCAAAGTTAAGACATAGTCTAACCACAAATTTAACATTTATAGGATGATTGAGACTACAAATTCTCCTATACAGGGACTTAGTCAATTGTTTGATTCTGGAAAACAAAATGTGGAGGATGAATTCATCCACTTGATTCCAAGAAATACTATTCAAGGACTGAAGGATTGCAAGGAGTACTATTATTTTTTAACAATTTATTCAAATGAATTATGTATACTTTAAGTTCAGAAGTTATTTATTTTGTTCTAGGAAAGCACTTTTGTTGTCTTAGCTACTATAAAACATATTGTAGTTGATGATGATTGTGGTACACTGCTTGCTTATGCAATGCAATAAAGTCGTTTATCTAGATTCCAAAATATTCTTTTTGAGAAGTGTAACAAGCATGTTATCAAAGTGCAATCAAGGTATTATTTGTATTTCCCACAATTATTTTTTCCTTAAGTCTTATATTAATAACATTTATTATATTATATTTTTTTTAACCTTTTTGGTATTTGATATCTCAGGTATAAGCTCAAGGTGCGAGTTATTGATGATACAAACTCCACCACTTTTGTTCTTTTTGACAAGGATACAACTAAAGTAATCAATAAATCTTGCGCTGAATTATTTGAATATCATGTCAAGGTAAATTTTCAAAACTTGCATATGTCTATTAATGCATATAAGAAAAGGTTAGTATATAAATTTATATATTTTTATGTATTTTTAGAACGCTGCCTCTGGTTTAATACCGAAAGAATTTGGTGTTTTGATAGACAAAGTTGTGTTGTTTAAAGTTGGTTGTGTTAAAGATCAATCTCATAGGTTTGACCAATCATTCCGTGTCAAAAAGTGTGTATTGATCCTAATATTATCCAAAGATTTTTTTATGGTGGTCTTGAAAGTGTGGTATGTATTCTTATTTCATTGTAGTCTGTGTTACATTTCATTGTCAAATTCCTTATGTATAGTTTTTTAATTTAATTTTCATGTTGCCAAGGAGCTTCATTCTCAAAAGAAACTGTTGTGCACTATCAAAGATGTTGAACATGATTATTCCTCTGCACCACTTGTTGAGGTATTGTTTATTTAAATAATTAATTTACACAATTTAAATTTGTGTACTTAATATTGTAGGATTTGTTTAATAAATTTTCAAATGAGGCTGCTAAATTGCAATCTCAAACTGATGACTCAATGAGTGATATTCTCTTAAGTGTTGAAATGGTAGCTTCCGTGCTTAAAAGATATTTTGCTTCTCCTTCCCACACACCGGATGATGATATCCCATTGAGGATTGGAATTTGATAGTGAAGTTTTAATGGTTTGTAATTTTAATGATAATTTTTCATGTATTCGTGACACTACTTGGACAATTTTTGTTTCTATTCGATATTGTGTAGACATTGTTTAATTTCTATTCAAAACATATTATGATATATTAATAGAATTACTTTTTAAAGTCTGTTTACGTAATATTGTTGGTTTTATCATTGGATATAATGTTTCAGGTACCTAATTACCTTATGCTTAATCTTCACGTTATAATTATATTTTAAAGTTAAATATTTTTGCCTTTTTTAACACTGATTTTGTTGTTGTTCATTTTTATTTTTCGATTTATGTGGCTTTAATAAGGTGTTTTTTTTGTATAAATGATATAATGACTCATTTTTTTTAGCTATGTTAGGTAAGATTGTTTGTTTCATGAAAGGCCATAATGTTATAGGTATGCCAATTACCTTATAATTACTCGTCAATTTACATATACTAAAGTTGTATAACTGATCATTTTCCCTTTTTCTTAAGGCCATTTAAATAATATTTTTGTTTCATAGGACCAATTGTTACAGGTATGTAAAACTATTTGTTTCCTACAACTTTGTTCTTCATTTTCAATTTTCAATATATGTTGGTGTAATTAGGTCATTTTCTTATCCAACTTTACTTAATTTCTTTTGTGTCATGCTCATCATTTTTATGTCCATGTTAAGTGTTTTTCTCTATTAGTTATACTCATTTTTTTCTTAGGTCTCTTGCATCTTTACTTCATATGTTAATTACGGTTGGCTTATTTAAAGGACTACAAGAAAATTATTAAATAGAAACCAATTTTAGAGACCAAAATTAATTAGTTTCTATATTGACTAAATTAGAACTTGGTGAGGAGTGGACCCTTGTAGATAGTGCAGGGAACGTCCATATAGCATTATAACGAGGATTTATTATCTCCCAAAATAGTGTATGGATGGTGGACTTCGAGTAATTTTTATGGCTTTAAAGGCGACCACCATATATTATTCCCTTACGTTAGTCAAAACTCTTTCCATATAATTGTTTATATGGGAGAGGCCTCTGAAAGTGGTGTAAATCATTATTTAGAGGAAGTTGAAGGGAGGGAATCGCTGACCATTGGTCCCTTTGACCATTTCTCCATAAACTTGTCTCTATTACACATCCATGTGAGTTATCTGTTAGTTTAAATTTTTTTTTCTTTTAAATGTCATGCCTTATATTCTATTTATTTTGTTGAGTTATTACTTGGATGTTGTTGAAGGATTTGCCTGCTCCTTTTGCGGAATATCTTTGCAAAGGGAGATTTAGAAAGGTTACGCTGCATGGACTATTCAAGGAGGTCAAATGCAAGGTCTTAATAGGAAGGTTTCTTGCCAGAAGCATTAAACTTGGCAGTGGTTGGAAGATTGTTTTCTTCTTCATTCTTTCTGTGAAGGTGAAAAACTTATCTTTGAATTTGATAGTAAGAAGCCTTCTTCTTATATCAGGGTTTTTCTATTGATGATAAGTCACTATGTTAGCCAAAATGGATAATTTTATTTTATATCTGATGTGAGTTGATTTTAGATTTGTCCATTTTAAGGGTGACACTTTGTTTATGATTTGGATTTTAGCAATTGTAAGGTGAGACTTAGGGAAGATCCCCATTGGGCACGAACTTAACCAAGTGGTTAAGTAAGTCTGAAGGTACACTTCTGATGTGAGTTGATATTAGGTTGATTCATTAGATGACCCTTTTTAGAATTAGGATTAAGATTCTTAAGCAATTATGGTGAGAAAACTAAGGAAAAGAACAAGAACAAACTAACCAACTAAAACAACAATTAGAAGATTGAACTTATTAGAATTAGAAAACAAGAACAATGAACCAAATGAAATTAAGAATCAACTCAATCAAACCAAATAGAAATACATTCTAAAGAAGATGAATCGATTGAAACATCCAACAAACACATTCAACCGATTAGAATCAAGAAACAAGAACATTTTATCGATTGAAATTAAGAACAATTGAACAAAACATGTTTAGAATTTGATATGGAATGGAAATGGAAGAAGAAGATGAAAAGTCGGAAAAAACTTATGTGGTTGAAGCTAGGGAAGTTATTCATGCCACTTGGAAGGTGAATAGACTCCAAGATAAGTGAAGAATGCCGCCACTTGAGAACTCCTAAAGACTCACAAGATAAGACTAGGAAAAGGAGAATAAGTCTCACAAATTCTCACTCAATTTGAGAAGAGTAACTTTACTTCAAATTCAATGTGTCTTTACAAGAGCCAAGCACCTATATATATATAGTGTAGAAGGTCGGTCATTCAAAAGGCAAAAGTGGGAAGAAGCAAATTAAAAGGCCCCAAACAAGTCACAAACTCTATGGAAAGTGCGACTTTTCTACAACTTTCTCATAAGTCCTACACTCCTTTTCATACTTCCTTTTTATGTTCTATTTTAAATCTACTCTAAAGAAGTTACAAAAAGATATATCAATTGAAGCTTATCTACTAATGCTTGTGCCCTTGCTCTTAGTAATCATTTGAGGCATGACGGATGATGAAATTATGTGTTGGGCTTGGGCCTCAGTTTGGGCTTGGACCTCAATGTTAAGAACACTAATAAGAAGATCTTCAAGTGTTGTGTTTCTTAACCATTCCTCCTATTGATGGAATCCATGGTCATCTCTTTATGGATTTGGGTCGTATCAACTTCCAAAGGTAAAAGGAAAAACACAATGTATAGTGAAGATGATGTAGAGTTGCAGAATTGAAAGAACATAAAAAGAAACAATTATGATGAAGGTAACCGAATTGAAAATGGAAGCAAAAGCAAGAACATAAACAAAATGAGTAAAGGTGTAATGGAAAATGGAAGAAGCGGTGAAGGAAAGAAAGCTTACGGTGATGGACAAGAGTGAACACGCCACTTGGAGTGTGGATTCTCAAAGATAAGTGAGGAGGGTCGCCACTTGAAGAGCTCTCACTCTCACAAGATAAGACCTAAGCTAGGAGAACACAAGTCTCACACAATTTGTGTAGAGTTTTTCTTTTATTTCAAAATTCAACATGAGAATACATGGAGTAAGGCACCCTAATTATAGGAATGGGTGCCTTGAAAAATAAGAAGAGAAAAGGCATGATTGTAAACAAGGGAGGGGCGGCCTCTAGGGTTGACAAAGTCAAGGTTGCACCCTAGGTTCAATATTCTAGAAACTAGGTCAACTTTCTACCCTAAAAGGCTAGGCACAAGCTAAAATGATAAGCACACCCCCTATTGTGCTAAATGAAACCTATTCTATTGAGATTAAAAATAAGGACACTAGCTAACGCTTAGGCCCCATGGTCGGGCTCTACTCCTCATGATCCTCTAGGAAAGACTAGGTGTTGATGCATTGGTTAGAAGTGGATCCTGACCTAGCCCTGTATCTTGAGTCATGCTCTGAGTCATCCTCCTGGAAGGTTGGGCTTGGTCAATGTGAGCGCTCTCTCTCAGGTCCTCATCACCCTCTCCGGATGGGAGAGAATTTGTACACGTATTTGCAACACCTGTAGAGAAAGGAGTTAGATGACTAACATTGAAAAAATGACTTCCTAAATATGCGTTAGGAAAATCTAACTCATAAGCATTGTCATTGATCCTTTTAATGATCTGGAAAAGACCATCACCAAGTGGTAGGAGTTTGGATTTCTTTTGAGTAGGGAAGCGATCCTTCCTCAAGTGAAGCTAAACCCAATCCCCGAGTTCAAAGATCAATGCCTTGCGCTCCTTATTGGTGTGTTGATCATACTTGCCTACATTCCTTTCAATTTGGAGCTTGATGTGATGGTGCAAGTTTTTAATAAAAGAAGCTTTTTCAAAATCATCCTTGCACTATTGAACAAGGCTTTGATGTCTCTAAATCTCTATGGATTGCTTGAAGGCTGGATGTAGCTTGTGTGTGTGTTCTGAGTAGTTTTAATTGTAAATCCACTATTAGTTAAGATTCAAAGTTGGTTTAAATAAAATCTTTTTGAAAAAAGAGTGTTTTACAAAGAAGTGGAAAAACAACTAGTTGTTTTATCGTTTCAATTGATTGTTTAACACTTAGTGTTTTTGAAACAGGTTTGACAAAGCTTAAATTGGTTGACTTTGTTGTTAAGCCAATTCAATCGGTTGTTTCAACAATTCAACCGAATGTTTTTTTAAAACTCTTAACGGAATTTGTTAAGTTTGGTAAATATGTTTTAATTGATTCAAAACTGTTTTGGCTCCTTCATTAAATGTTTTTAACTTCCTTTTGGAGTTTAAATAGTTGTTTTACGCTCCTGGTAATAATGATTTGATATTAATCTTTTGAAAATAGTTTTTCTTCAAGATTTACATCAAGCTTTGATTAAACTTGCTAAGAGTGGAATATGATTGATGTGTAATCTTTTGTGATTCAATCTGTATCAGTTGTGATCATTCCTTATTCTCTCTTGATCTGTTAATGACTTTTTACGGCAAGTGCATCGCGTTTGTCAGAAGTAATAATTGTCCCTAAGGACGAATATCAATCCCACAAGGAACAATGAATTATCAAGTACAATATTCACTAAAATATAACAACAAAACAATAAAAAGAGTGTTGAATTTAGTGTGTTGGCAATGATCAATAAGAAAACAAACAAAGAATTAGTTGCTTCAGTTTGAAAAATAGGAATTAGGTTTCATCTCTCTCACTCTCATGTATTTTGGTTAGCATGTCAATATTAAGTTCTTTGATTGAAATTGATGCCTGTAGAAAATTCATTTATATCGATCTCTCGCATATAAAATTCTTAAAAATGTTTCCTAAATATTGATCTCTCACATACTTATAAAAACAACTTAGAAATCACAATAAGACGTTAATGGCAATTAACATTTCAAGTCTATCTCTAGCATTCAAATATGTTAAGTATTGATGTTAAGGTCCGAACCCTAAAAATACCTCTCGGTCAGATTTAAGATCCTCAATTTTTCACGGAAAGTTAAAAGTAGAACAAAAATACCAATAATCAATCAAGAAATGAATATTAATATATACGATATCACCTCAATATATAAGAGTTTGAGCAAATTATTCCAAATCCCAAAGGGTAGAATTAGTCACGCATACTTCTAGCACCTTCCATTGTCCCAATTGGGTTACAATTCACTCTATGGTGTTTTTCTCTCAATCTGACACCCTAGGGGTTGAACCTCTAGCCCCCTATTTAACCTAATTTTATAGGGTTAGGTTGCTTCCTGTGTCGCGCTAATGGGCTAAGTGATAAAACATAAAAAAAGGCACAATCTTTCTTTGCATCTTTTTCCATTCTTGGACCTTCCAGCTTTCTCTTTTTTGCTCAAATTATTCTCCTTTACTCCAAATCTTCAATCCTTCCTAGAAATATGCAATTAACACCAAATTTGGGAATAAAATGCTCTTATTCAAATAAAACTCATAAAAATATATTAAAAAAAGTATAAATTCAGAAATTAGGGATTATTTTACATGTAAATTAGCAATAAATCCTCATAAGTGCCTATATTTTAATATGAAATATTACTGAAATTAGGCATTTATCATCTGTATTTCTGTAAATATTTTTTTTTCACAAAGTCAGAGGTTGTTCTGATCTGTGATGTGTTTTTTTGCCAAAGGTAGTGTGTGTTCTTGAGGGGTTCAAGATCACTTCTTTGGTATGTGTGGTTTGTAATCTGTGGCTGATTGCATAGTGAAATACCCAGTAGTTTCTGGGAATTGGATGTAGCTCTTGGTGTAAGAGTTAAACGGTATAAATCTGTTTGTGTGATTCTTTCCCTGATCTCACTTATATCTGTTTTAAGTTGTTTTTATTAACCGCTGATAAAAGCAACTGGTTGAATCGCATAAACAAACAGTTGATTTTATGGAAATCAACTAAAACAGTTTTGTATCTTGGACATCTTGAATCCTTTAACTTTGATTCTTCATTAGCTTTCTCCATACCTTCAAAGTTTGCGAAAAAAGTTTAAAAACAAGTCACCCTCCTCTTGTTTTAGGCCTACAATTCTAAAAATTGACATCAAGGGCTAGGTTCTTGAAAGTTACTCAAGTTTTGATCCAAAATATGTTTTTATGGTTGATAACTACCTTTTGGGAAATGTGCTTCTATAAATAGACCACCACTATTTTTTGGTGTAAATTACCAATTATGGAAGGTAAGGATGAAAATCTTTGTTGAATCAATTGACAAAGGTATTTGGGATGCAATTAAAAATGGTCCTTTTATCCCTATGATTGAAAATGAAAAAGTAATTTATGAAAAACCTTGATCCCAATGAGCAATAAAGTAAAAAGGCACAATATGATTGTATTACTAAGAACATTATCACATATGCACTGAGTTCATACAAGTTTTTCAGGGTGACTCAATGTGAATCAACAAAGGAAATGTGGGATACTCTTGAAGTGACTCATGAAGGCACCAATGATGTGAAAAGGACAAGGAAGCACACTCTCATACAAGAATATGAGATGTTCAGAATGCAGAAGGGAGAAAAAATTGTAGAAGTGCAAAAACGGTTTACTCACATTGTAAATCATCTTATGAGTCTTGGGAAAACATTTGATAAATAGGAGCTAAATATCAAAATTCTCTAGTGTCTTGATAGATCATGGCAGCCCAAGGTTACTGACATATCTGAATCAAAGGATCTAACCTCCATGAACACTGCCTCATTGTTTGTAAAGTTTAGAGAGCACGAGTTAGAGATGAATAAGCTAAGTGTTCAAGAGAATGAGGACAAACATGTGAGGACAATTGCATTGAAGACTGTTGGGAACATAAACTCTCAACATTCTAGTGATGCAGTGAAGAAGAGAATCTTAACTTGTTGTCAAAGAAGTTCAACAAGTTCTTAAAGAATAACGACAACAAAAGTCATACCAATGACAGGTATGTTAGTAAGAAACCTACTGATTTCAATGCTAACAAATATACATGTTTTGGATGTTGTGAACAGAGGCACATAAAAGTTAAATTTCCTAGTAAAGAAAGAAAAGATAAAAAGTTAAGTAAGAAGTTTGAAAATAAGGGCAAATAAAAAAGATCCTACATTGCTTGGGATGAGAATGATGTATCATCATCAAATGACTCTTCAAGTGAAGAAGAAAAAGCAAATTTGTGTCAAATGGCCAAGGGTGAAAATGACACAAGCAGTGTAAGTTCTTGTTTCTGTTAATATTGAAAATTATCGTCATCTTCTTGAAGCTTTCAAAGAAACACATGAGGAAGCTAATAGATTGGCTCTCTTGAACAACCGATTGAAAGGTTTAAATAATTGGTTGGAAAATAGAGTTAAAACATTGGAAGAAGAGCTGGAAAATTCGAAAAATGATTTTGAAAATCTAGAATTGATTTATAAAAACTCTTCTTGCAAGTGTAACTCTAGTGTTTGTGAAAACTATGAATCTCTTGAAAAGAAGGTTCACTACCTTGTAAAAAACAGTGGATAAACTTTCAAAAGGAAAATCAAATTTTGAGACTGTTCTAGCATCTCAAAATTGTGTTTTTTGAAAATTTGGTTTGGGTTTCTATCCGTAGAGGAAGAAAAATGGAATTTCAAACCCTTACTCCACTGTAACAGAAAAACAACCAATTGAAAAATCAAAACAACCGGTTGTTACATGTTTTTACTGCATGAAAGGAGACCATTCTATTAGGTTCTATAAAATTAGGAAATTTTTTGTTCCTAAAGGTGTTATGAAGTGGATTCCTAAGAATCCTAAGGGTTCAAAGGATCCAATTGATGCTCATGGATCCAAATTTGTAAGGGGACCAAATCTTAGTGCTTGATTTTATCGTTTTGCAAGTTATCTAAAGAATTCAGAATCTTTGAGCTAGAGAATCAAGTGTGAAAGGTAAGATTTGAATTGAACTTCTTGTTGCAGATCTTAATTGTATTTTGTTTACTTGATAGTCAAGTGGATATCTTTAAATCATGTATCATAGTTATTTGACAGTAAAACTTTGCCTAAAGAATAAAAGAATTTATCTTTGAGTTAAATGGTATTTTCTTTTACTTGATTTATGAATGATCTCATTTGATGTCTCTAAATATGAAATCACTCATTTATGCAAGGGCATGTAAGTATTTCTATTATGGTTTTTCTTTGTCAATAATCCTTGGTTTGTGAAATGTCTTAATTGTTGTCACATAAAAACAACTGATTGTTTTCACAAAACAATTGTTTCCCCTCTAACAACATTGCATTCAATTGGATTCATTTCTCTATCCATTGCTTCTGTTGCAGATTCTTTCTCCAAGCTGTTACGAGTCAAATTGCATTTATCATGGGTCTGATTTCACTCTGAAAGGAAGTTACATTGGTCATAAATATAATATATTCCATATCTTTTAGGGAAAATTAAGAGCCTTTATGACTAGTCAAAGTCTACATGTTCTTTCCATGTGATTTTTGGTGCTGACTGACGTGGGACTGTGTGCCTGTGAACAAAATTTTTTTCTTGAGGAAAAAAACCCACTAAAAGCCAAAATATGAAGCTGCTTTTGGTGCCTATATAACAATGCTTTATGCAGTTGTTTTTCTTCACGAAATCAACCCATTGCCTATATCTCTTGTTTCTTTTCAAATTTGCTACATTCTTCTTCTTGTTTCATAAATTTCTTTCTTCCTCCATGGATTCCACACCTCCTTCCTCTGAAAGGATGAAAACCCGTGGAATAAAGAGGGGGTGGGTGGCGCTTAGAAGGATGCTTATCGGGAGAGGATGAGAAGAATGAGAACTATCTCCATGAGACTAGTAGAAAAGCTATCAATAATCCAAAGATTATCTCTTTCAATTGGTTGAAGGAGCAAACGCTTACTGGAGTGAGGGTTCTTCTCAAAGAACAACTGCTAAAAAGGTTCTTGGAGATGTCAGGAAACATCTATCCTGACCTTGTGAGAGTTTTCTACACCAACCTCCAATTTGTTGGTAACAATCTTGTCTCACACGTAAAAGGGGTTGATATGGAAATTACTCATGAAGTTTGGTCTACAATTACTGGCTTGAAGTATGCAGATTTAAGGATTAACAAAGGCAACATTGGAGTTGTGGAAGAGTTTAATAAAATTTAGTTATATAGGAACTGCCTGAAGATTCCTCAATCAAAAGTAAGAAACTTTTATGTGGGAGGATTGAAGCTGAATGAAAGACTCATTGCCTTCATAGTGACTTGGATGCTAACACCAAGGGGGAGTAACCATTTTGTGCTGGCTGAAGAGGATCTTCTCTTCATCTATTGCATCATGAACAAGATCAAAATCAATTGGATTCACATCATCAAGGAGCATATGCAAAAATCCATGAGGTTAAGTGATTATCACTATCTCTATGCTATTTTGAGCTCTAAGTTTTTGCATTATTTTGAAGTGGATCTTGATGAAGAGCAAACCGAAGTGGTGAAGTCATCACATGAGGTGAACAATGGTTCACTTAGCAAGATGGGTTTCACCAAAATTGGTGGAAGATGGGTAAGCAAGGATGAAGATCAAGCTGGCTCCTCAAGTGGTGTTCAAATTGAAAATGAGGATGAAGAGCAAGTTGCTGCTGGTGGTGAAAATGTTGGTGCCTTCGATGCTAGACCAAGTGCAGGAAACATGGGAGAACGCATCACATCAATGTCACCTTTTGAAAGGTTGATGGTGAGTAGAATGGATGCAAGGTTTCAGAATCTTGATGAGCAGATTAAAGTTGTCCAAAATCAGCTTTTTAAGCTACAATATGGCAAGGATGATTGAAGTCTTTTAATGGTTGAAGTCTTTTAATTTGCCATGTTTAAGCTGAACAATTTGCTATGCTGCTTTATGGTTTAAATTTCTGAACAATTATTTTTTTATCCCTCCTATTATTCTATATGTGAAGACAAATAGGGGAGAATATGTTGCTTTATTGCTAGTTTATAATTGTTTTATTTGGTGGTTTAAAGTTGTGCAGAAACTCTGATTTTGCTGATTTTCTTTGTGAAAATCATATAGTGAAAACTGGTTTAGTGGTGCAAGGGAATCTAGATATGATTACTCTAGTACTACATCTTTTTAGTTGTTTTGCAGGTACTATCAAATTCAAAAAAAGCAACACAAACAAACAAGGGATTTCTCTTCATCAAATAGGGGAAGATTGTTACACAAGGCTTTGATGTCTCCAAATCTCTATGGATTGCTTGAAGGCTGGATGTAGCTTGTGTGTGTGTGTTCTGAGTAGTTTGAATTGTAATTCCACTCTTAGTTAGGATTCAAAGTTGGTTTAAATAAAATCTTTTTGAAAAAAAGAGTTTTTTACAAAGAAGTTGAAAAAAATCAGTTGTTTTATCGTTTTAATCGGTTGTTTGACACTTAGTGTTTTTGAAACAGGTTTGACAAAGCTTAAATTGGTTAACTTTGCTGTCAAGCCAACTCAATCGGTTTTTTCGACAATTCAACCGATTGTTTTTTGAAAACTCTTAATAGAATCTGTTAAGTTTGGTAAATTTGTTTTAATTGATTCAAAGCTGTTTTGACTTCTTCATTAAATGCTTTTAACTTCCTTTTGGAATTTAAATAGTTGTTTTACGCTCCTGGTTGTAATGATATGAGATTAATCTTTTGAAAACAGTTTTTCTTCAAGATTTACATCAAGCTTTGATTGAACTTGCTAAGAGTGGAATATGATTGATGTGTAATATTTTGTGATTCAATCTGTATCAGTTGTGATCATTCATTTTTCTCTCTTGATTTGCATTTCTATAAAGATTTGTGTTTGAAAAAGTCAGAGGTTCTTCTAGTCAGTGAAATACCCAGTTGTTTCTGGGGACTGGATGTAGCTCTTGGTGTAAGAGTGGACCAGTATAAATCTGTTTGTATGATTCTCTCTTTCCCTGATCTCACTTATATTTGTTTTAAGTTGTTTTTATTAAATAAAAACAATCGGTTGAATCGCATAAACAACCGGTTGATTTTCTGGAAATTTACTGAAACAATTTTGTTTCTTGAACATCTTTATTCCTTTAGCTTTGATAGTTCATTGGCTTTGTCCATACCTTCAAAGTTTGCGAAAAAGGTTTAAAAACAATTCACCCCTTCTTGTTTTAGGCCTACAATTCTAACATGCACACCACCTCATCAAGTATAGGAATAGGAAGTAGGTCAAGGGGTGTGAAGGGATTGAACCCATACACTACCTCAAAAGGGGTGTGAGAAGTAGTAGAATTAACTACTCGATTATAAGCAAACTCAATATGAGGAAGTAAATTTTCTCACACCCTTGGGTTTCCGGAAATAAGGCATCTCAACATTTGAGCCAATGGCCTGTTGACCACTTATGTCTGACCATCAGTTTGGGGATGGCAAGTAGTAGAAGACAAGAGTTTAGTGCCAAATTTTCCCCACAATGTTTTGCAGAAGTGACTCAAGAACTTAGAGTCTCTGTCAGATACTATACATCTAGGGAACCCATGCAATCTAACAACTTCCTTGAAGAAGAGAGTTGCAATATAACAAGCATCATCTACTTTGTGGCATGGAATAAAATGAACCACTTTGGAAAAGCAATCCACCACCACAAAGATTAAGTTCATACCCTTAGATGTCTTGGGAAGACCTAAAATGAAATCCATATTGATGTCAACCCAAGGCATGTCCGGGATGGAAAGAGGGGTATATAAGCCATGGGGTTGCACCTTAGACTTAGCCTTCCTACATGCTATGCACTTATCACAGAAGCTATGTACGAATTTGCACATGTGGGGTCAAAAGAAATGCTCATGCAAAGTATCTAAGGTTTTAGCTACCCTAAAATGTCCCATAAGGCCACCCTCATGTGCCTCTCTAACAAGAGATTCCTCAAAGACCCTTGGGGCACACAAGTCTTTTCCCTTTAAAGAGAAAACCATCATGTATGAAAATTTTTTTGTGTCCACCCTTTGAGCACTCTTGAAAGACGAGAGAAAAATCAAGGTCATCTTGTAAATTTCCTTGATGTGATCAAACCCCAAGTATTGAGTTTCCAAAACATTAAGCAAGGTGTGTCTTCTAGAAATGGCATCCACCACCACATTAGCCTTGCCTTTCTTGTGTTTGATCACATAGGGAAATTGCTCAATAAACTCCACCCACTTGGCATGTCTCTTGTTAAGCTTGCTTTGGCCTTTCAAATATTTGAGAAATTCATGATCACTATGTATCTCAAACTCTTTTGGAAAAAGATAGTGTTGCCAATTTTCCAAGGCTCTAACAAGAGCATAAAGCTCTTTGTCATAGGTTGAGTAATTGAGATGACTCCCCTTAAGTTTCTCACTAAAATAAGTTATGAGGTGACCCTCTTGAAGGGGGATAACCCCAATGCCTATGTTGGCACATTCAATCTCAAATGTCTTAGCAAAGTTGGGAAGTGTTAAAATGGGTACCTTGGTTAATTTATCTTTCAAAGTTTCAAAAGCTTTTTCTTGATCTTGGCCCCATTTAAGCACCACATCCTTATTTACTATTTCATTGGGAGGTGCAGCAATGGTACTAAAGTCTTTCACAAATCTTCTATAAAAACTAGCTAATCCATGAAAGCTTCTTACCTCACTAATATTGGTGGGTGTAGGCCAATTTCTAATTGTTGCTACCTTTTCCTCATCCACACGCACCCCTTTGGAACTCATAACAAACCATAGGAAGTCTATGTGGTCTATGGCAAAGACACATTTTTTCGAATTAGCATACAACTCTCTTTCCTAAGGGTTTCTAATACTTGCCTAACATGCTTTTTATGTTATTCTATGGTCAAGCTATAGTTAAGGATGTCATCAAAGTGGACTACTACAAACTTGCCTATAAAAGGTCTTAAAATATGATGCATAAGTCGTATGAAGGTGCTTGGAGCATTGGTTAAGCCAAAGGGCATGACTAACCACTCATACAACCAAAACTTGGTCTTAAAAGCGGTGTTCCATTCATCTCTCGGTTTAATCCGAATTTGGTTATAGTCACTCTTAAGATCAATTTTGATGAATATTTGAAACCCATGTAACTCATCCAACAAGTCATCTAATCTAGGAATGGGATGTCTATACTTAATGGTGATGTTGTTTATGGTGCGATAATTCGTACACATCCTCCAATTCACATCCTTCATGCTATCTTGGACCCAATCCTTAGCTATTAACTCTTCAACTTGTTGAATTTCCTTGGCTTCGGTTGGATTGGTTCTATATGCTAGCCTATTTGGTAAATAAGCCTCGGGTATGAAATCAATTTAGTGCTCAATACCCCTTAGAGGAGGTAATACTTTAGAAGGGTCTTGAAACACATCTTGATACTCCTTTACCAAAGAAATCAAACATTTAGAACTATATACCGTCGACTCAATCTTAAGGTTTTTATTTGGATAAGCTATGAAGATAGCCCTTTGAGCTAGCATTACCTTTTAAACTTCTTTTGAGGAAATGAGAAGGCTTCTCTTATGATACAAACCAAGTTAGCAAGGAGATGACCAAGGATGCACAATACCATTCATACTCTGAGAAGTCATCTCAACAATCAAGTGAAGACCTCACCAGAGGGAGAAATTGACACAAACCAGAGAATCTTTTGTTCTTCATGCTGGTCTTCTTAAGAATAAAACAAGTTGTAACTAATTTGGGCTCTATTTAGGGGTCCAAATAGCAAGATAGGATAGAATAGGTGCCTTTAACATAAATAGGAGTGCTCATAGCGAAATGGGCTTGATCCAAGCCCACTTTTTCAAGACAAAGCATATAGAATTAGGGTTTTTGACCTAGTTTCTAGAAGGAGAGCCTAAAGATGAGGTTTTGACCTTAGCCAACCCTCCTAGGCCGCCCCTCCCATATTTCCCATCCTACCCTTGCTTTTCTTGGCCACTAAGTAACCCATTCCTATAAACAGGGTGCCTTACTCCATGTATCACATGTTCATTTTGAAGAGAAAAGTTATTCTACACAAATTGTGTTAGAAGTGTGTGAGGTTTGAATCCTCTTGGCTAGGTCTTATCTTGAGTGGTGTGAGAATCTCAAGTGGCGGCCCTTCACTCATCTTGGTGGCTACCACACCCCAAGTGGCGTGAATCCCTCTCACAACCACTTCATAAGCTACTCTTCTTCCACTATTTTCAATTCATTTCCATTTCATATATGTCTTTGTTTTGCTTTTGCTAAATGCTTATGGTTCATCATTTGGTTCGGCCATGACCACCATTGATGTTTACCTTATTGCTATTTCCATTCTACATTGCCTTTCATCTATCACTTTGTATTGATTTTCATCTTTGCCTTTATAAAGTGAACCTTCACACTTACTTAACCATTTGGTTAAGTTCGTGTCCAGTGGGAATCTTCCTTAAGTTTCACCATAATTGCTAAAACCCCAACTCTAAGTACAAGTGTCACCATAAAATGGAACCATCTAAAAATCAACTCACATCATCTTAGAACTCTTTTTTTTTTCCTTTTCATTTCCTCTCTTCTCTTTCATTTTTACTTGGTCCTCATGGACCTCTTTTGAAGAGAGATATTTTAGTGTGATCTTATGCCTTTGGAAGGTAAAAGAGATTTTGTTAGTAAGGCCATCATGTAAAGTTTTTCTATCAAATTTCCATGGCCTTCCTAAAAGAATGTGGGTGGCTTCCATTGACACAACATCAAACAAGACCTCATCCTTATATTTTCCAATTGAGAAGGCTATGAGGAATGGTTTATTTACTATTATTTTTCCCTCTTCACTAAGTCATTGGAGCTTGTAGGGCTTTGCATGAGAGATGGTGGGTAACACAAGTTTTTCCACCACTCTTGTACTTGCCACATTGGTGCAACTACCCCCATCCACAATTAAGGAACACAATTTGTCATTAATGAGACACCTTGTATGAAAAATGGTTTCCCTTTGACTTTCATCAAAAGGTTTTTGAACTTGACCAAGCATGCGCCTCACTACTAACAAGTCTCCCTCACATAGCAACTCATACTCTTCCTCACTCTGGCTTCTTGAAGAGGTAGGGGACCTAGACCTTTGAGAGCTATGATCACTCATGACAATCCCCCCCCTTAACCATCATTTTTCTCTTAGAAGGACAATTGGTAGCTATGTGCACAAAACCTAAGCATTTAAAACATTTTTGGTTTAAGGTTTTGGTGGGTGACTTAGGTGTAGAGTTTGAGGGTTTAGAAAGTCCAGGATTGTAAGTGGTATCTTTCACAAAATTGAAAGGATAAGATTGAAGAAGTTTTATTTTTGTCCTTCCATGATGTTTTGTAGAAGCCAACATTATGAGTAGTTTTGAAATGGGTTTTCTTTAAAATTTGTGATTCAACCTTGATGGCTAGGTGAACCAATTTTTCCAAAGAGGAATACTCATATAAATCTACCAAATCTTGGATTTCTCTTCTTAAGCCACTTACAAACCTAGCTATCTTTGACTCCTCATTGTCATGCAAATCGATTTTAGTCAAAGTAGTTTCTAAGTCTTTATAGTACTCATCTACACTCCTAAGTCCTTGTTGAAGCCATTGGAGCTTCAACAAGAGTTCCTTCCTATAATGAGAAGGAACAAACCGCGTGCACATGCATTCTTTCAAATCATACCAAGAGACCACGACTGGTCTCTTGTTTAGCTCAATGTCCATTATAGTTTGATGTCACCATAGCATAACAGTCTAAAAATTTCAAGGAAGCTAACTTAACCTTTTGGTCCTCTTAGACCTCGTACACATTGAAAATTTGTTCTTCCTTAGCTTCCCATCCTATATAGATATTGGGATCACTTTCCCCACTAAAACTAGACAATTTTACATATGGAAAAGAAGGTTTAGAAGGATGGTGTTGGTGGCGCCTTTCATCATATTGGTGCATCCTCCAATCTTGATCTTCCTCTTGGCTACCATAATGGGTGTAACTTCTTGAAGCTCTCATTTGATCCCACCTCCTTCCTCTAGGTTGCCTTTCTTGTGCCGCTTCAAGTCTTTGTAATCTCTCCACCAAGTGTCGCATCTTTTCATCCTTTTGGCTAATGATCTTTTAGCTTCCGCAAGCTCACCCAAAAGAAAAGCCTTTTAGGGAGATTGTGGTTTGGATGGTTCCTTTAAAGATAAGTGAGCCATAATATTTTTCACAAAAAGAAACAACAATTAGTGAAAAAGATTCATAATTCGCTCCTCCCTTGTCTCTCTCGTTTATGTAGCAAAGAAGAGAAAAAAATAAGCAAAGCACTAAAGAACAAAATTTCTCTCAAACAAAGGTCTATCTTGGGTTGCAAGCTCTTCAAATAAAAAAGGACAAAGCCCTTACACTTGATCCCAAATGATTCCACAACAAAACTAAAGAATTTTAAATGACAAACAAGAAAAGCTTAAAATTAATAAAGTTAAACCAAGTTGGAAATGAGATAATGACAAAACTTTTAAAAACACAAGCAAGAAAAGCACAAAAGAAGACTCATAGCAAAAGGATAAAATTCCACAATGATGAAATCAATTTACCAAATAAAATGAATCCTCTTTTTAGACTTGTTGAACTTGAAAAAAAGGAAAGTGAAATGGTGCAAACTTTTTGTTTTTCTTTATACTTGTTTTTGGTTTATGGAGTTAAGATGTCCATAATTCTTGTCATGCATATTTTCATTCACTTCCAATTGTCACAAAAAAAAAGTTTGGGATTTAAATGAAATGAACACTTGAAATCTATGTTTGGAACTCAATCAACTTCTACTCAAACAAATTTCTAGTTACTTTTATACCTTCCACCACCTCAAGGTCACACTTTGTCGTTGAGTTATATCCCTTCCCTTGCCTCCATCGAGAAATAGAACTGACTAATCCTAAGGCAAAGGGTCAAGAAACTCAACGCCACTATTCTTAAACAACTTCTTGGAGTTAGGCTTTCTTTTCACA
>Ga0123341_1001101_pt1 | contig 19371 bp, 10 predicted proteins | sample Turbeapinknodule_FD_89959 | JGI IMG/M metagenome (GOLD analysis project Ga0123341, IMG submission 89959) | Root nodule microbial communities of legume samples collected from Mexico - Turtle bean Mexico pink nodule | ecosystem: Host-associated > Plants > Roots > Nodule | place: Mexico: Nepantla...
TAATATATAATTATTTAAAATATTTAATTTTATATAATTTATTTTTATTACAATATGATTCAAAACAATATACAATAAACAATATATTTATTATTCTATTTTGATATAATAAAGAAAATTATATAAAATAAAAATAATACACACATATATATATATATATATTTATAAAAAAAATAACAAGACAATGCCTTTCCTAATATTGTATAAACTTGTATTATCTAAATGAATGATTGAATACGTTGTTAGTATGTTATTAAAATTTAATTATATTGTAATCCAGCAATCCAGCTAGGATGAAGTTTTTGTTGTTTATATGTGACTACTACCGTGTAGTACAAGCGTACAACACTACCCGGGTAACAACACGATCCAAATAGTTTCCTTTATCACCCGCTAAACCTTCTCATTCCTTCACTTCTCCAACCATTCTTCTCAAAACAACAAACCAAACCAAACTCTGCCAAGCTTCTCTAAACCCTAGCCAAATCATTTTCTCTGAATCTGCTTTGAAGTTCTTCCAATGGCGTTTAGGTGGCCCTTGCTCATTCTAGCACTCACTTTCGTCATCTGCAAGTTCTTTCTCTTTCTTTTTCTCATTTCTCCCAAGGTTCCTTCCATTGATGTCCACTCCTCCGATGGTAATCTCTTTTTTTACTCCTATTGCACGTAAATTTGTTGCCACACTGAGAATGTAATGTTATTTGTTTTTTAATTTTTTTTTATTACTACTGCTAGTATTATCACAGTGGATTATGGGAATCAAATGCAAGAGAGCGGCTTCATATATGTGAGTGTTTCTGCATCTACAATTTTATTTTTTCAAATTGCTGGATATGGTTTTCTTTATATCGATTTGTATGCTTTCGCGTTTTGTGTGTGATAGGTGTAATTTCGAATTCAGATTAATTGAAAATGCATGGGTGTATTGTTGTGAAAGCAAGAGAGATGGAAAATATTTCATATACTGTGTAAAAGTGAATATATACATAAAAAGAAAACCACCCAGGCTTCTAACAAAAAAAACTAACAGCATGCACTAATATCCCCTTAGACTTAGGTACAGCCATAAATTTAGGACGAACGTCGTAAAAAGAATAAACGGAAATAAAGATCAGTACGCAAGGTGACGGAAGTGACAGAAGGGATAGATTCGATGTGTTCACAGTCTTGATATCGAGAAGATTATTCTTTGGAGTTTTAAGTTGAACACGAAGTTTCTTGATCTTGACACGCGTATGAGAGAGGCATAATATGTATGAAGACGACTCCAGATTTCAGAGGCAGTGTCTAATAATATGTATGAAGACGACTCCAGATTTCAGAGGCAGTGTCTAAATCCACCATCTTGTTGAAGATCTGCTATGGCATTGAAGCAAGCAGCCATGCTACGATTAACTGGTCCCGCTGATCGTAATGAAGAAACTGAGGATTAGGTGTAGAAGAAGTACTGTCAGCAGAAGAAAGGAAGCGTGGAGGAACAGTGGAACCATCAAGAAATCTGAGAAGTTTGAGGCCACGAATCGTCGCAAGTATTTGCTGTTTCCAGACCAAAAAGTTGTCTTCATAATCGATGGATGTAGGAATTAGCTTCTTTCCGACGTGGCACTTTGAATATTATTTATTGGAGTTAGAGGTTTGTAATTTGGCCTTTTTGTGTTGTGAAGAATATGTATATGGCTGATTCGGTGTCATTGATGATTGATTCCTAATCAGGTGCCTCCAAGGGGAACGACAAATTTCAATGCTAAGAGCCTGCTACCATGAAATATTTGGGCTATGTTCCTGCGTTGACGCTCGATGAGGTTTGTGAGCCTATGCTGACAAGGAACTGATAGTTTTATGCATGGTTTTAGTAACTAGTTTAACCAACATTTTTTTCTTAATTGTTTTTCTTTCTGTATTTTCTGTTTAGAAATTTTTATATCCAGGAATAAGAATGTTGGAATTTTCTGTGGCTTAAGAAAAGTTGGAGTAGTCTATGAGGTATGATGATAAACTAATTATATCAGAAATATGCTGATCGTGCTGAAGTTGACATGGCATTAGCTTCTAGCTAAACTTGTATGTTAAAGTTTCATTTTTGGCATTTTGCATACCTGTCTATGATGAAATCAAATTCAACGGAATTCCATTTAAGGTGTATGGTTTGGTTATTGATCTTAAACATGAAAATTCCTTCTTCCCGCCGTTGACAACCTTTGGTTTTCCTCTGTGTATTATTTTTCCTGCATATGAATGTTTGTTAAGCCTGTACTTGGCAGAGAGGACAGAAATAGAGGGAAAGGAAAGGAAAAAGATAAGAAGTAAGTGGAAAGAAAAATGGGTTTAAAAAAAATTCTTTGTTATCAATGATTTATTAATTATTAATATTAATAATATTTTTTAGTTATTTATTATTATAATAAAAAGAGACCCTCTCAATTTTTAGCAACATAATCGAGAACGTGTATATTACATTTTTGCACATTTCTTCACATAAGTTCAGCCCCTCCCTCATCTCCTTCTTTCTCCCTTTTTTTTCACACATCCACTTGTCCAAACAAACCACCACCACCACCCACATCCTCCATTTCTTCAGACATCCATCCTCCCCTCTTTACATCACCCATTACATGCCAGGGTAGAGTGACAGTTATAGGTGGAAGTAAGCCGAGTCAAGCCTAACCTCGCACAAACGTAGTGCAATGCCAAAGGGCTTGACTCATGCTCGGGCATGTAAATTTTTAGAAGCTGATTCCTTCTATTGGCCGAATCCTAGATTTTTAGCTGCTTCAGCTTGATCCTTTAGTCAATAATTTATTTCTTTGATTGAAAAAAAAAGTGAGTTAGTTACATGCTCTCACACACATGCACACAAGCTAGTCAGAATTGAACCAGACAATCCTACGACTTTCAAATCTAATGCTACCTTCCGATCCCTTGCATTCTGAAGATCTTTTCTGAGCAATTTCATGGGATCACTGTGTAAACTTGTAAAAATACTGGAATTGGTGTGCTTCAATGAGTTAGGCACCTGCAATGCTGACAGGTTAGTAACCTGAGACATAAGTCGATGATTTTATACCAAATCTGAATTCATTGTCCTCTGACCCAACTCAACTAAACACTTTCAACTTCAATCTTCCAGTCCGTGAATCTTTGTTCTTCGTCCTAACGTGCAGTCTAAGCCTTTGCTATTCATCCTTATCTGCTGAAACTTGTTTGAGTGGTTTATCTAGTTCTCTGTACTTAGCTTCAGTTCCAAGAGCTCCACTTCCATTTTTCTGTTCATCTGTTTTGCCCTTCACTTTTACTTCTCTGTTCTCCTGTTTTTCTTTTTGCATTTTAGCTTCATATATGTTGTCTAGAATCTATGTATTTTACATTGTAGGGTTTAGCTTGTAACTTTAGCTGAAGTTCTGACATGTGACTGTTGAATGAAGAATAGGATGAAATAACTTGAGTGCAAACTGAAAAGCCACTTGGCTTAGATGTTATCCCTAAGAACACTTACAAAGCCACAAAGAAGATATTCGATTCACAATAACAAGTTATTGCAAAATGTTTATAAAATTTTGGTTGTCAATTTGACTAGGTTCATGACTAAAAGTATGGCAAGAATTAACTATAAGTGTGATGCATGTATGAATAGGTAAGGGAGCAAGTAGAGAAAGTACGGATGGCACACAAAATGCGGGCAAAGACGAGCTTCAAGCAAAGGCGCCAGTTTTTGTGTATACTTTTGAAGTATATAATTAAACATCAAACAATATATGCGAGTAAGTTCTTCATGGTCATTGAAAGAAGATTTAAGTGTTAGTAATTTTTTAACTAACACGATGTGGATATTCTAGGAACCATCCTAGTGTCTTTTGATTCTAGCTATCACATGGTTTTATTCATTATTCTAAAATATATATGAATTATACTTATTGCTTAAGAATATTAATAACTTTCATGACTATATTTTAATTCGTGCGCTTTAACCAGAAATCTTCACGTGATACTGGGAAGACAATGGAAGATGCCTCTTTTTGGAGAAATAATGACAACGTATGAGAAAAATTGGTTGCTGTTTTTGTAAAGGATACTGTTTTAAAGTAAAACAGAGAAAATAAATGAAGAGAATGATTTTATTGAATGGAAAGATTAGCTATTTAATAGCCTTACAGCAATTGAAAATACAAAAACGTGCAAAAGAGTGCAACCTAACCTATGCAATAGACAGAATAACAAATATTTACATAAAACAGAATAACAAATATCTTTAACAGTTATACAATGCCTAAAGTCTGAGTACCGGTGTCTGTCTCAATCTTCTCTCTCTCTTTCTTCAGTTTGGGCCTAAAAACTAGTAGATCTATGCATATCTTTTTCTTCAGCAATTGACACTTTCTCCCTTCTTAAAGTACCTGTGGTAGATTATCTTTCTCAGGTTTTCTTAATGTTCTTATAGGTTATTGCCCTGAAATTGTACAGTTTTATAATTTTCCACTGATTATTTTAGGAAAAGAGGTATTACTCTTTAAATTACAGATTTTTTTAATGCATTTTCATGACTAGTTTTTTTGTTTTGTGATAAATAAAAAAACTTACAGATCTTCTGGAAGAGCGATGTTTCATAAGAGAGCCAGAGTAGAATAACATCCCCTTGGTGTTATCGGTGCCACTGTGTCGTGGAACTATCCTTTCCAAAATATTTTTAACCCTATGTACAGCAGTGTTTCTGGAAATGGCATTGTGATTAAGGTATAAAATGACATAATATCTGCTATCTACCCTTCTAAAATTGTTTATTCCATGAATGAATGCCCTACGTCTTTTTAAGAATAACGTTGTAGACTGGTATGCTTTGATAGTGATTACAGTACATTTATTGACAAACTTGTATTAAAACTGAAATTGTTCTAAAATTGTTTAATACCTGCTCTGCTTTTATTAGTTGCTATAAAATTTATGTTTTCAATTTGAACAGAAATCCATGTGATTCTGTTTGTAGGTTTCAGAACTTGCAAGTTGGTCTGGATGCTTTTACTTCCGAATCATCCAATCAGCCCTTGCTGCTATAGAAGCTCCTGAGGACCTTGTTGAGGTGATGACAAGGTATAGCCTTATTTTGTACCCTTCCTTCTTCCCTTTGATTTCAGTAACATGCATCTATTGATAATAGAACTTTTCTTACCAGGTTTGCTGAAACAGGAGAAGCACTGGTATCTTCTGTTGACAAAGTCATTTTTGTTGGATCACCTGGGATCGGCAAGATGGTATGATTTGGCAGTCATTTCTAAATTGTATTATATAATAGTAATAATGATTTTTTTTTCCCAATTCTACAAAATAAGTTTCTGAATGAGTTAAGCATGGTAGATGTTTAATAAAGAAATCCAAGTGACTACACAGTCATTGTTGAATCTGCTTAAGCCCATTCTGTAGCTAGAAATAAAGGAAAGTAACTTCAAAGTTGCTGTAGAGCTCTAGTTTAGAGTGATGTCTTTGAGGTAGAACGCATGCACGGGATAACATCCACCTTTTAATTCAATAGGTGCTCTGATCATTTGCTACAGATAATGAGCAATGCTGCCGATAAACTACCAGTTAGTTATCCTGGAGCTTCGTGGAAAAGATTCATTTATTGTTTGTGAAGATGTAGATGTGGATAATGTATTAATCTCTTCCAACTTGGCTGGAAAATGTTAACCTTGCAACTTCATGGAATGTTCAGTCTTGAATACCATAGTTTTAAATGGCTGATCTGCTGAATATAGGTTGCTCAAATTGCTGTCAGGGCTGTTCTTCAGTCAAGCGGATAGAACTGTGCTGGGGCTGAGCGACTTTATGTCCACCGGAGCATTTATGCATCCTTTGTCAGTAAAGTTACCAAAATTATAAAATCTGTTGCAGCTGTAAGTTTCCTTTTAAACATTTAATTGGTAAAATGTAACTGCTGCATCTTTCTTTTTAAGTCAATGAGTTTTTTTAACTACATGTGCTTGCACTTATTGTTACAGAATTGCTATTTCAGCAATCAATCAGCTTGTCTTTATATCTGTTCTAGTCATGTATGAAATTCTGGGACCTTGATAGGAACTAAGCATTTGTTACAGAAAAAGATAGGGATAAACCCCAATCTTAGAGAGCAAGAATAACTCAACCAGAAACAGATAATAGAATCCAACATATGATTCATGATATGTTTACCTTGTCCCTTTTTATGTTGAGTTTTTCCTTTACTTTTTTTTTTCATTTCCCTCCCTTTTAGTAGCCACAATAAGCTTTTCAGAGTTAAACTATATGCTTACTAAAATACTGGTTTTGTATGTCATCTCTCTTGAAAAAGATACATGTGAATTTTTATATCTTTAAAAGCTTGATATGTAATTAATTTAATTTGCTGATCAACTAACAAATTGGTAGATTTTACTCAATTTATTCTTTAAGATGTGAGCAAATTACTTGTGGTATCCTCCAATGTTATTAAAAAAAAGTTTTTCCTCAAAATAAAGATTAAGGAATCCGGATTCATGACTCGGAGATAGGGAAAGGGGTAAAAGGGTGAGGAACTTAGATAAAGCCCACATATTGCATTATAGTTGAGAATTGGGAACGGCTATACTTACACATGGACCAGTCCATAGGGTTTGACCTCGATTCATATTGATCAGGGTCAAAAAAGTCCCCAAGACCAAGACACCTACATAAGAAAAAATCCATAGAACAAAAAATACCCACAAAAGCCCCATGGACTAGGGTCAACCCATGGACCAATTTTTAAAGTAAATTTTTTTATTTAAAAATGAAAACTAAAAAGAACATACTTAAACAAATCTTTATACACAAATAATATTTAATCAATTAAAATCCAAATTAGTATGGGCATGGTTAGGTTGGACCTAGGTTAAGTTAGGTCAGGGTAGAACCATGTCAAGATAGGTTAAGTCCAGTCAAGTCAGGTCTAAATCAAACCTAGATAGGGTAAGGTTAGGGTTAGGTCGGGACCATGTCAAGCTGGTTGAGATGGACTGCTTAAGTTAAGTTTGGTCGAGTTTAGGTCAGGCCTAGCTGGGTTTGGGTCTAGGTTAGGTTGGGTCAAGTCGGGTCCAAATAGGACTAAGCTAGGTCAGACTCGCATCAAGCTAAGTCCAAGTTGGGCTGAGTTCAATTTGAGCCAAGTCAAGCTGAACTGAGATAAGGTTCACTCAAGTGGGACCCAAATTAGGTCGAGTTGGTCCTAGGTTGGACCCACATTGGCCAATGTCAGGTCAGGCCAAAGTTAAGTCGGCGTAGTTAGGTCAAGTGGAGCTGGACCAAGCTCAAGCCAAGTTAGCTCAGACCCAAATTAGAGTGAGTTGGGTTCAACCCAAGTCATGTTCAGCCCTAGTCTAGAAAGGTCTTGTCAGATTGGACCCAAGTAATACAAGGTTGGGTTGGGTCGAGTCTAATACAATTTAGGTTGGATTGGACCAAGGTCATCTTGAACTAAGCGTTGGATGACCTAGTTCAATATTGGACCAATGGGTCAAACTCGTGCAGACTCATGTTAGGTTGGGTTGAGTCTAATCCAAGTCAGGATTAGTCAAATTGAATTGAGCTTAAGTCATGGTTGGTCGGGTCGAGCCGAGGTCAAACTGAGTTGGCTAAGTTGAAGTCAGATTGAGTTATGTTGAACCAATATCAGGTTGGGTCTAAGTCAAGATATGTCTTCTCAAGTTGGACTCATTTCATGCAAGGTCGAATTAGACCGAATTGAATCTAAGTCAGGTTGGGATGAGTTGTGTCCAGACAAGTTGAGTTGGGTTAATACAAGTTGGGTTGGCCTCAACCTTATAATTAAATTGTAAATAATAAAAATTAATTTATAATTAGTATAAAATATTAGAAGTCAATTTACAATTTAAAACATTTTAAAGACTTGTATTCTAAAAAGTATTTAAGAGTTAATTAAAGTTTTATTTTAATGGTGTAGTGAGTTAAATTTTCTTTAAGCTAACCCAAACCCCTTTGAGTAGAGGCTTTGGATTTGAGACTTTTTCAACCCATCTATTTGCTCATTCAATAAAAAAGAAGTTTATTCTAGGATTTGGTTAGAGTTTATATGTAGGTGATTGCCCAAATTCACAGTTGCAACTGTACTATCAAGAACCTTTTTCACTTATTATTGGAGAATAGACGTCTCCCTCATAACTATTTAGTATTAAGAAGTTCCTTTCCTAAAGCTTTTCAGTTAATGATTTCTTGCAGGGCCCACCACTTGCTGGAAAGTACGATATGGGAGCTTTATGTATGTATGCGCATTCTGAGAAAAGCTTAAAGGCCTTATAAACAAAGGAGCTGAAATCATTGCACGAGGAAGTTTTGGACATATAGGTGAAGGTGCAGTTGATCAATATTTCCCCCCTACGGTGATTGTAAATGTGAATCACTCAGCGAGATTAATGCAGGAAGAGGTAGAAAACTTGGTGTTCTCTGCCATAATAATTTTTTCTGTGGTTGTTGTTATGTGTTACGTAAGCCATCTATGTTGCATTTTAATTATAGAAGAAATTGTTCATATCTTGACTAGAAGGCATTGGAGATTTTTAGATATGGATAATTGTGTCTCATGTCATATATGTAATGCAACTATGCATTTATATTCAAGAATATCTTTCTCTGAATTTTGTATGCTTCAAAAGCTGCCTACTTAATTCATCAGTGTATTTCAATGACTTCCAGGCATTTGGATCAATCATGCTAGTTATGAAATTTAGCTCCGATGAAGAGGCTTGCAAAGGATTCAAAATTTGGGCTGTGATGTGCTGTTTTCCCATGCAGTCAGAGCCGTGCTAGAGAGAAAGCTTCCCAGATACATTGTGGGATTGCTGCTATTAATGATTTTGGTGCAACATACATGTGTTAGATAAAATTTATTTTATTATTTTATGGTCATTTCTTAGAAGGCGTTTGACCCTAAAGGACATTAGTAAGAGTGATATGATCTATGCTTTTAATTTACTGTCTACTTTGCCTCAAAATGCCTATTTGAAAGGAACTTCTAATGTAACCAACCATATTTATGAATGTTGTATAAGTAGAGTTTAATTATTTTTTTGGTTTTTTGGCTTGTAATTATGCAGTTCTTTTAGCCAAATGGCCAGGATATGTTCCCTACTTAACCTAGGTTACATATAATTATAATTTCCACTGAATTAAAGAGTTGTATTGTGTAATTTCCACTATTTCAGTCGCTGCCATTCGGAGATGTGAAACAAAGTGAATTTGGACGATTTGGTGGTGCAGAAGGTTTGCAGGGCATGCTGCCTTGTAAAAGCTGATGTTGAAGATAGATGGTGGTCATTCATCAAAACCGTGATACCGAAGCCTCTTCATGTTATTCTGGAAAACCTTTCATAGTTATATATTATTGTACTTCGTTAAGAGTGGAAAGATATACTGAGATGGTTTTTTTCTCTGCTCTATATCCTGTAGCAGAAAATGGATTTTAGTTTCAGGAATCGCTTGTGGAAGCACTATTGAGCTCAGCCTATGGGACCTTTTGCAGGCTTGGTTAACGTGTTGAGAATCCTTACTGAAGAGCTCTATACGTGGCAGCAGAAAAAAGAAAGATGACGACTAATCGTGTCAGGACGGGTAACATTCCAAATGGTTCATATTCATATCATTATGTTCAAATAATTGAGAGCTTTTGGTTTGTCGTTTATTCCCAAGACTCCAACTGTAATTTGGGCAAGCCATTACTACCTACTGCCATGTTGCTGTGCTTATTCGCTGACAATCCTGGGCTTGTCTGATGAACGATTATATGGATTTTATTTTATATCAATATGTTATGAAATTACACCATACCACTATCATGATGGTATCTTTTTCTTTTATTAAATAAATCAATATAGCTATGGAACTCGTTGACGAGGAGGAATGATGACCAAGGCTTGGGGCACCGTCCAACGACGCCTGGGTAGGGTGCTTTGCCAATTACTACTGGTTCTAGTGGTGCTCCACTCTCGACATTGTTGGGTGAAAAACAGTGACTCACCAGACAAGGAATAGGATGGTTCTTGTGTTCAAATAATTACATTCAGAAAAGGAAGGGTGTGCAATTATACTGTGGAAGAATATGGTTGGGGCTGACGAGTTCTCTGGGTTTACAAATTTATTTTTAATCTTTAACCAATGAAATGACTCATTTGCAAAACTGTCACCGTTAAAACAGAAGGATTTTGAAAACGTGTTCTAGTTTTGGAAATTCCAAACAAATTGATATTTGTCTATCATGTTCTTGTTTTAAAAACTTAAAATTGGTTGATGAAGGTATTTACCCCTTTTACAATGAAGATATGTGAAGTCAAAAGTGAGCACTAGATTTTTGTTTTCCACTTTACACACCTTAAATTTTAGATAAAGGAAAATTATTAATCAAACAAGCTCGTCTTTTGTATCATGAAAATTTACGTTTATTTGTGATTTGGCTAAAAAATCACTGACTTGTGTTTAAATTTTGACATTCATACATAATTACTTAGTATATTATTTAGTTATTAATAGTAAATATGCATTAAAATTTCCAAGAAAAGTCGTAATAAAGTTTATTTTGTTTCAGAGCAGGAAAGTACAAAGACGAAATAATATAAAATTGGAAAATTTGCTTTCTTAGATTGCAAGTGGATATATTTAATAGTTAACTGTGGCTTTATAATTTGAAGTGTTAGTAACAGTGTGTATAACAAAAGACAAGGGTTTTGAAAATTTGGAAAAGATGTAAATAAGCAAAGTCAATAACTCTCATACACAAATCAAACAAACCATCGAACCAGTATCCAAAATGAAAAAAATAAAAAATAAAAAAATAATCGAATCATGATCAAAATCCCATTTAATTTTATTTATTTATTTTTGATAAAAAAAAAAAAGAAAAAGTAGACTTTGCTGAGAGCTGAGAATTGCACGATGGTCAGATAGATGTGCGAATATAAATAGTATAGGAATAAGGGAGCTAATGGAGGATTTAATGTGCTGCAACTGCAAGTGGTCTAGTCTTGTTATAAATTCTATTTTGCTAATAAAAAGCTTCCTTATAAAAGAAGACAAATATTTCCATTTTAATTACGATGAAGAAAGAAGAATACATTGGAGATCATTTGTTGCTGCATTAATGACAGTTCTTATGGAGCTCTTTATTACAGCTGTTGGACAATTCTTTTATTGGTTCGCTTTGATGTTCGGGGAGACAAACTTGAATACTGTATCTTTAGATTTACTTTTTAATAAATAGTATGTTACAATAGTAAATGATCTGGTCTAATACTTTTTTAGTTGCTGCTAGCTTTGTTTTATTCTGAAAGAATAATTAAAATATATATTCAGAATTCTTGGAGTAAAAACAGATTCAGATCCCTTGCCTTTTGGAGTGGCAAAGGTTTCAACTTTGATATGTTAGAGTGTAATTCTGTTTATATTGTTAGGATAGTTGCACTTCTTTAATTAAAACATATATAATTACAACGAATACAGTATAAAATAATATTTTTAAAAGAATACGCCATTTTTAAATTGGATTTTGAGAAACCCGATTTAAAAAGTTTCCTTTTAAATCAATTAGTATTTTCTCATCAATTATAAAAAATAATTTCTTTTTGCAGTGTCATTTTTTAATCGATTTTAAAATTGATATAAAAACTTCAAAAATAGCCAATTTAAAATAGATATATTCTAATAATAATTAGTTTTTGTCATATGTTTAAATTTGGGGAAACAAATGCTAAAATAATTAATGAGATGGGATCAATATCATGACAGCTTCACAAAATAGAAAACGATTATTTGATACTTAACATATAGATGAGAAGATACATCAGTAATTAATACTATTGATAATATGAATAAACTAGAGCAACAAAATCGATGTGTAATTAATGTGACTATTGCTTAGATGCTGAGGGAATTTTAATAAAATACATTATATCTGGAACTTGTACTGCAAGTTTAATAATTCAATAAGACATAAAACATGAATTTGTTAGGGTTGTGATAGTGTAAGAGGTTTTGATAAGTTGAATAAAGTAATAGATTTAAATATTAAAATTAAAAGGAAAAGATATCAACTCCGATTCATTCTTTCATCAACATTTTGTAATAGAAACAAAGCCTATGTTTGCTTACACCTGTCCTTCCAAACCCTACCTGGTAGGAGCCATGTGGTTAGGTCTCCCTTTATATCTGTTATTTTTTCTTTTTATTTCAAAAAAATTGAATAGATTTTGAAGATGGTGTTCTGGAAGGCACAATTTTTAATACAGTTCGTATGAATTGGCAACATGCAGGATAAGGTTTATGGAAAGAACAGGAGCTAAGGGCCAAAGACTACTTATTGCATCGCTGAAACATGACACATTATAAAGCAAGGTGGCGCAGAACACAGAAATTTCCACAAGATCTTCACTGCCGGAACTATCAATAATTAAACTCCTTGTCAGAAATGATAAGTTCTTTTTCCTACCATAACAAGAAAATTGAGAGATACATTGGTTGCTTAAAAAACAAAATACGAATCTGACAAATGACATTGCCATAACTCCATGTTTTACGGTATTTTTCTGTCATTTACAAAGTTGCTTTCGATGACAATCTCTGTAGCAGGTGCTGAAGGACACAGCAATCATTAGTTTAGTGACTAAGCTAAAAGACGAGCCAAGAAAAGAGCGAATATTGAGAGTTGTATCCCATTCTTCCTCCTCCGCCAGTACCCTCATATAATCACGTGCTCTTCTCTTTCTTATTTCAGTATTTGCCGCCTCTATAATGTAATGTAAGTTTATCATTAGAGTTGTTTAAGTACGATTATAGAAAAATCTTATAGGATTAAGACTGATAATAGAACAATAATATGTGAATAACCTAATAATGTAAATAACAGAGCAGCACTTTTATAGATGATTATAATGAGGTGCTGGAATCTTAAGATTAGGTATTATTGAAGAAGATTTTTAGTTCTTGTATAAGCATAGGAACATCCTTGAAGTCCCTTTTAATTCATTTTACTTATTGCCAAAAATCCCAGTGCAGCAGTTAAAAATAGTTTAAGCCCTAGAATAAATTGAATTGCGCAACATCCCTTTGTGAATCTACCCATTTGACCAAATATTTAAGAATGGTGTTTTTCCAAGCATTTCTACATATGCATCTTTTTTTTCTAGAATCAAGAAAATAAACTCTTCAAGATGAAACTGTCCAAGTTGTTCTTACTATATCGCCATATAAGATATGAAATTAATGTAAAACCTACAAATTCTGAATAAGATGACAGAATATTATAGAAGAGTAACAATATTTACAGTATCTATCTATCTATCTAATCATTGTGATATTTTTTATATGTAGGGACGTTTAAAATGATAAAAAAAATGAGAAATTGAAAAAAATGAAAAATATGGTTAGTCTGTGGCCAGAAGTGTTTTATATGTGTCGTAAATGCCACACAACTCCATTACTATTTGTAAATGTGTACTTTCACGTTGAATACTAGTCTTCTTTTGTTATTGAATGAAGAAAATATGGACAAACTGTTCATAACATGAAACCAAGGAGTCGGGATTTCCTATGAGTTGGGGGAGGAACACTATAGCTTTGTGCTCCTGTTGCAGTTTCTTTGTTCAACAATCCAAAATCTACTTATTAAGAATAAAAAGTCTTGTCGGCAAGTAACTTCAAAATCCATGTATATGTGCTCTAATTTTGCATCATTTCAACTACAAACTGATGAGCACCATCATTTTCTTTCTCAATAAAATTTTAAATTTTAAAATGTTGAATATGTGGTGATTCCTATCAGACAATCTCACATGTAATCTCTATTCTGATCATTATATATGACAAAAAGACATGCACCTGTCCATGTAGGTATGTTAGGGATACATTATAAGTGCAAAGAATTAAGGTACTTCACAACCATTTTTCTCAATAACCGATCAACATATCCAATACTACTAGTGAGAAATAGCTTCAGTATTTATATTATAAAAAATTATAGCTTTGACTTCAGGTGACAACAGTAGAGTTTTTTTATCAACAATAACTTAATGAATTAAAACAGACATTTCAGAAATATCCCAGTAAAAAAAAATTCAGAAAACACAAAATCTAGGCTTCTTCGTCTTTAACATAACACAAAAAATCTTAAGTTACAGCGTGCTGTGGTTCTTCACTCCCAGCCTCTATAGGCTCTACCACCACCCTACAAAACAAATGGTACAAAGCTACACCTAAAAAGCTAGGCCAAAACTGATAGGTTTGAAAACACAGATTCCAGCTTGACAATCTTCTACCAATCGGACTTTGCACTACAAGTAAGTGCTGGACATAACAGAACCAAACAATGCCTAGGCTCCACAATTATGCAGCAATTATGCAGCAAAATTATGCATAAAACAGCTAGAGACTGATGCCTTTGTACCTAGGACAGATTGTGGCAGCAGCAATGGCTTACAACTTGTGCCCAGATCTGTTCTTGGTCTTTCCTTGATATTAATACTAGCAAAATCTGCCACGCCATTCCTCTATGCTCTGGTGCTATACACATGGGTAGGTTTATAGTTATAGTTACAAACTTATTGTGGATTTGTAGCGAAAGATCATATCATTAAGAGAAAATATGAAGTTATAATATAGACTGTACAACTTTGTCTAGTCCTGGTTTTATGACTAGTGCCATGGATTGAAGATAGACATGACCAAAATTCTGGGAATGAATGTTTAGATAACAAAATCACAATAATATGCATCATATATATATCTATGAGATTTTGATGTTCTTTGACGTATATCTAAATCATTTTATTACGAAGTGTTGTTAGAGTTTAGGGAAGATATATCTGATTTTGTTGTACTTTGGATTCTGTGTAAATGGTGGGCTACTGTTGAGCTTACAACATGGTTATGTTGAAATTACAATCAGAATAGAGTTAGTGGGGAAACAAAGTGCCGATAAAAAAGTAAAAATAAAAAGTGGGGAAACTAAGTCATGTTATACAACTAAAAATTGTTTCACAAATGCTGCTATAAACTATTGTATTGAATGATAGGGAACAAAAGTGTGTAATGATGAGTGTTTTATGCAGGTAGTAAGTAGTAAGAAGAGACAATATGTTTATACATATTATTCAGGACAAAGTTTGAAAAGCCAAGTTAAAGTTTGGAAAGCCAAGTTAGTAGGTGGGACTAGGTTTGAACACTGCATAATTTATTTTTTATCAAAAAAAATTAATAAAATAAAACTAAATACTTGAGGATTATTTCAATCTTTATACATATTTAATGTTATTTAGGATAAGATGCACGACATTATTGTATAATGTAATATTTAAATTTTAAGATATCAATATAATCATAAATTTTTTCCTGTCCATACTTAGAATTTAAGTGATCAGAGCAGGTTAATGTTGTATAATCATGACCAGATTAGATGAAAGGTATAATTTCATTTTTTTTTTATAGATAATTTTTTAAAAGGATTGGGACACCCCAATGTTTTCATATATACCATTTTAAAAAAATAATAATAATAATTACAGACTTATCCTTCTAATGCCCCCACATTCTTACCTCTCTCCCTGCCCCCATCAAAGACATAATAGCTATTCAGGATAGCCCTTATCTTTGTCCTCTCGTTTCACACTAGAATTGAACCTGTAGCTGTATAAAATTTTTAGCCCAAATTTTTAACCTCAATGTTGGCACTGCACTCATTCAAAATCTGAGTTGAAAAAATAGCTAAAATGTATAAACCTGAATCTTGACAACCAACCGAGTTAATAATGTATTTATTAGCATCTAACCAGTAAATTCATGGAGTTTGACAATTTCATTTGCAAGAGAATATTTGTAACTCCTTATGTACATGGTTAATTTAATGCAGTTGTAACTAATAACGACTCACTTCAAATGCATATGCCTCTACACAAACCCACCCTAATGTGCCAATTAATCTTTTTTTAAACTAGGTTGCTTTAGGAGTCAATGGACAAGATAAAATCTATATCAAAATGTTGATTAGTGGCTTCGTCGAGCATAAAATAAAGGATGCAATATGCCAATGTGATAGTAATAAAAGTCTCAGAACAAATGGGTATAAGTTTGGATTCATATAAAAATTTCTGGATCATAATCAAAGTGAAAATCATACAAGTCGTACAACATTTTTACCTTAGTGGAAATATTACAAGGGGATGCTACACATAATTTATAACACTTACCCTAAGGTAGAAAACCCAATTAGTTTATAGGAATTTATACTCATCTCACTAGTAGGCTATGTGTATAAAATTGAGTCAAAATTTCTAGCAAATTGACTAAAACAAGTCCTTCTAATGATGGCTCTCAATCAACATTTATAAAGGGGAAATGTTTAATGGATAGCATTGTAGTTGTCAAGGATGAAGGAAAAAATGAGTTATATAGTGGTAAAGGTAGATTATGAAAATGTATATGACTCAGTAAGATTAAATTTCTTTTGGTACATGATGGAAAGACCGGACTTCTGTTGGAGGTGGATTAAATGGATGAGTGCATGTTTATAATTATCATCTATTTTAGTTTTGGTAAATTGAAGCTCCATTCAAGAGTTTAAACCACCAAAAGGTTTAAGACAATGAGATCTTATGACTCCGTTTTTATTTTTAATAGTAGGAGAATGATTGTCTCGAATAGTAAATGAGGCTACTAAGAAACAAATTCTTTGAAGGTAGGAGGGTATAATAATTTATATGTTGCAATTTGTTAATGATATCTTGTTTATATGTGAATCTAATTTGCAAAATATCCTCGTCATAAAAGGCATTTTAAGATGCTTCAAAATATCTTTCTTAAAAGTAAAGGTTGGTAATACAAGAGCAATGTTTGCATAGGTTCTCAGAAGTCCAGAACTCTATCATTATGAATCTACCTTTTACATATCTAGGTTTACTTGTGGGAGAAATCCTTGAAAAAATAAATCATGACAAATTGTCCCTAGCAAGATATGGAAAGGAAGATACCTATCTTTTGCTGGGAGAGTCTGCCTAATAAAATCGATTATAACTTTTCTACCTCTTTATTACCTCTCAATTATAAGACACCGTCAACTATTACTCTTGGAATTACAAGGATCCAAAATATTTTTTTTTATGGGGATGGGGTCATGAAAGGAGAAAAATAGCTTAAGTTAGATGGGCAAAAATATAATATCAAGGAAAATGAGGGGGTGAGCTAGAAGTTAAAGACATAAAGTTACTTAATATAGCCTTACTAGCCAAATGGAAGTAGAGGTCAAGTATGGAAAAGTAGGGCCTATGGAAAGACATCTTAAAATCCAATAATGGATTTTGGAGGAACATAAACAATAAAAGTAATAATAGGTATGAATCATGATGGTGGAGGGATCTGGAGGGATCTACACATGGTATGTTAGGAGGGTGAAAAAGGTGGTGATTTGAGGAAAATAGATACGTAGGTTCAAGGACACAAATAAGGTTTTGGAAACACAACTGGTATGAAAAACTCTTTAATGTTTATATTTTCAAGATTAATTTAAGTATAAGAAAGACTTCAAGATGCATAATCAATTTTAGAAGGCAAAAACAATACCTTTGACTCAACATTTTTCCTAGAAGATGATGCTTAACAAGTTGTCATTAAAAGATAACCTAAAAAGGGAAATAGTGGTAGACAATATACTATATAATCATGTTTGATATAGTATATGATATGTAACTATGAAAAATCTATACTAGAACTTGTGCTCAAAGTAGTGTAACACGTTCCATAAAGATAACTTTTTGTACTGAGATTAGGATGTATGCAAAATAATACCCATACCTATATGCCTAACAATACTTCTATCATATTACAATTTTGCAAACTAACTTGCTTTAAAGGAGTTTGTCTATGTTAGCCAAAATTCCTTACAGTGGTCCTTGGATTTAGTATACGCAATCAACACACTAGAATTCTTCCCACAGATAAAGGGAAGAGATCATGAGCACCAACATAAGTGAAGGAATTAGTCACCTTGGCAACAACGCACATGAAAAATGCATCTTACAATGAAATCAAGACAAATACATGTTGTTTATGGGAATTTCTTACAATGAAATCAAGACAAATACATGTTGTTTATGGGAATTTCTTAACAATGATGTTTGTTTTATATGCTTGGAGAACTATTTTAAATCACAACTCTTGTTAAGATTTTTCTCCCAAATTCTCACTTGCTTCTATTGCTACAATGTTATGTATCTTATGGTAGGGATGACAAAGTGAGCTAGGTCGACTCGTCATCCCACCTCATTTAGATGAGACGGTGGGTCAATCTTTTGAACCCGCTAGCTCGTCTTATTTAGGCGAGGCAGGTTAATCTTTTAATCCAGTCAGCCTGTATTGGCTTGATCTGCATAACCCGTTAACCCGCCCTTCTTTATTTTTGGCAATTTTAAAGAGGAATCTCATGTTTTTTTAAATTAAAATTGGTGGTTGTCAATATTTTATAACTTTACATTAATTTTTTTATACATAATTTGATTCATTAAAGTATTGTTAATATTTACTTTATTTTGTTAAGTATTAAACCTTCTTTGATTGTAATATTAAAGTTTGATTCAATTTTATTTCTCTTATTTACATTTTTATTGTCCAAAAATTATATCAATTATTGAAACCAAATAAATAGATCCAAAACAAAACAAAAATTACAAAAAATAAAAAGAATTAAAAAGTGGTGGATCAGTTTGCTTGCCTGCCAACCCACCCTATGGCGAAGCAGATTACCAATTTCAGTCTGCATAGTTTTGGCGGGCAGGCCAGCCTGCTCTATCCCCCGCTCTTTTCGAGTTGGGCCAAAACGGGTCGCCCTTACCCGTTTACCACCCCTAATTTTTTGTTTACATTCATACAAATCTACATGTTCTCTTGTGTGGATGGATGTTGTTGATTGTGGTTTTTGGATAAGTGTGATGATACGTTTCAGGGGTTTTTGTTTCTTCTTTTTTTATTATGTTGATACATAACCTTTTTTTTTAACAAGGTTGTAGTATCTCTAAAATACTTCATTTTCTTTTGTTGACAAAAGAAATAATTCTAAACATCATATTATAATTTGGGTGTATGGCTTGTACAAGGGTATGTCATTGTTGTTGTTATTGAGAATAATAGGATTATCACATATTGTCTCTGAACCACTTTGATGCTAATATACACTTCTTGATGTTTGGACCTACAAAATTATCACTATCCAGAATTTGGGAAGGGGTGTAGATTGCAATTGAGTGAAATTTAGAAACATCAGAATAGGTGTGTTTTTAAAAATGGAAGAGTAAAACATTATATGTGTCTCTTTTACATATATATATATATATATATATATATATA
>Ga0123341_1001104_pt1 | contig 19354 bp, 21 predicted proteins | sample Turbeapinknodule_FD_89959 | JGI IMG/M metagenome (GOLD analysis project Ga0123341, IMG submission 89959) | Root nodule microbial communities of legume samples collected from Mexico - Turtle bean Mexico pink nodule | ecosystem: Host-associated > Plants > Roots > Nodule | place: Mexico: Nepantla...
CATATAATTCTACAACATCTTTAATTTCTCTCCTTAAACCACTCACAAACCTAGTGATCTTTGACTCTTCACTATCATGCATATTTATCTTAGTCAAAGTTGTTTCTAGATCTTTAAAATATTTATCTACCGTCCTAGTTCCTTGATGAAGCCGTTGGAGTTCCTTCCCATAAGGAGGAGGAACAAACCACGTGCGCATACATGCTTTCAAATCATACCAAGAGACCACAACTGGCCTCTTGTTTAGCTTAATGTCCATTACAGTTTGTTGCCACCATTGGATGGCATAGTCTAAACAAACTAGGGAAGCTAACCTAACCTTTTGGTCCTCGGTGACCTTATACACATTAAAGAGATGTTCAACTATAGCTTCCCATTCTAAATACAAAGTAGTGTCATTGGATCCACTAAAACTAGGTAACTTTACAAAATCAAAAGAATATTGTGGTTGGTGGTGGTGTTGATGGTGCCGTTTTGCAAAAGTGTGCACTCGCCAATCATGTTCTTGACTCCCATGGTGCATGGATGCTCTAGGTGCTCTTGGCGGCTCCAATCTCCTTCCTTGATTTTGCCTCGCTTGAGCTTCTTCTAGTCTTTGCAATCTTTTCGCTAGTTGGCTTATTTTCTCGTCTTTATTGACAAGTTGCTTCTTGACCTCCACAAGTTCTCCCAAAAGGCGAGCTTTATGATATGATTGCAGTTTTGAAGATTCACCTAAAGACAAATTACCCATAACTTTTGCACAAAGGAACAAACAATTAGTGAAAACAATTTAAACACTCCTCACGTTTGCGTCACTTTTGGTGAAATTCAAGAAGAGAACACTCAAAGCAGTTCAAAGAAAATCTTCCATTTCAGAAAAGGTCTTTCTTGCGGTTGAGATACTCTGAAATGAAAAAGATCAAAGCCTTAAACACTTGATCTTAAAGGAACCCACCACAAAACTTAAGGAAAAGAAATAAAAGACAAACAAGAAAAGCTTAAGCAAGAAAAGCTAAACCAAATTTTGAGAAAGAGATTATGACAAAACTTGAAGAAAGACAATCAAGAAAAATACACACAAAAAGGACTCAAAGATACTTACTAAACTTTTAACAATGAAACTTTTTCTTTAGAAATTTCTAAAGCAAAAGGATAAAAATTCCACAAAGGTTGAAATTAATTTGTCAATCAAGATGAATCCAAAATTTTGAAAATCTTTTTCTTTAAGAATTGATACCACCAATTTGCGTTTTCACTTTTTTTTTATACTAGTTTTTTAATTATGAAAATGAAATGTTCATAGTTTTGATCATGCATATTTTCCAATAACTCCAATTTTAATAAAAACATTGGGATTCAATATAATTGAACACTTGAAATCTTTTTGTTTGGAACTTAAATCTACTTCTACTAAAAACAAGTTTCTAATTACTTCTCAACTTTCAAAATTAAAAGCAAAGTAAATATAATCAAAGTAAGGACTCCTAGAATACTAATGAACATATGATTCAAAGAAAAAGGCAAGAACACAATAGGACACAAAATAACAATCCAAAAGCGAAACAAAGCTATGAAAAATAAAATGGCCGAGTGAAAATTGCAAGAAATAAAGGGCTGAAAATTTAAATTGCATGAATATAAATACAAGAATTAAAGGTACTTGAATTTAAAGACAATAATTAAAGGTACTTGAATTTAAAGACAAGAAATTAAAGGTGCTTGAATGTAAAGAATGTAAAGTGCCAATCAACTCAAAGAAAATAATTTCAAGAACCTAAGCTTTTATACCACATGATGTGAGTTGATTTTTAGATGTTTTCATTTAGGTGACACTTTACTTTAAGATTAGGATTTTAACAATTAATGGTGAGTACCTAAGGAAGATTCCCACTGGACACGAACTTAATCAAGTGGATAAGTAAGTGTGAAGGTTCACTCACAGATGCAGAGATGAAAAACAATATATGGTGAGGATGGGATGCAATTGCAGAATTGAAAATGGGCACAAGGTTAACATCAATGGTGGTCATGGCCTCCCAAGTGATGCATCATAGTCATGATTATGAGCGAAACCCAAGAGCAAAAAAGAATAGAAACTAAGAGACAAACATATAAAATGGAATGGAGAAATGGATGGAAAATGGAATGAGAAAACTTATGATGGTGGGTGAGAAATGTCACGCTACTTGGAGTGTGATGTGCTCCAAGATGAGTGTGTTGGCCGCCACTTGAGAGCTTCCCAAATCACTCAAGATAAGACCTCAAAACTAAGAGGACATAAGCCTCACTAAGAGCTCACACAATTTGTGCAGAGTTTCTTTACTTCATTCAAATTCAACTTGTATAATACAATGAGGATAGGCCTCCTATTTATAGGTGAAGGAGCCTTGGAGAACAAGCATGAAGGGTAGGATGGAAAACATTAACAAATGGACAGCCTTAGGGTTTGACTAAGTCAAACTTGCACCCTAGGCTTGTCCTTTTAGAAACTAGGTCAAATTGCCTTCCTAAAGGGCTAAGAACAAGCTAAAATGATACCTACACCCCCTATTATGCTAAAGGCACCTTATTCTAGCCTATCTTTGCTATTTGGAGCCCTAAAGTGAGTCCAAATTATTTACAAACATATTCTATTTTTTAAGAAGACGAAAAGGAAGAACTTTTGATATTCGGGTTTATAGCTTCTTCTTCTTTTGTTGATCTTTCTCGAGGCTTGGTCGGGTCTGGCTTTGTATCTTGAGATGAATGACCCTTTTGGGAACTGCTTGTTGTATCCTTAATTATCTGTTGGTTTGTATCATTGACTCATCACTTCCATTAGCTTCCGCCAACTCCAACCAATCTTCAAGAAAAATCCAACGGAATGAAGAGGATGCTATCATTTGGTATCTAGAGCTTTGGTTAATCAAGAGCTAAGTGTCTTCTTCTCTTATTTTTGTTCTTAATTCCATGTTGTTTCATTGATGTTCTTCATTGTCTTGAATTTCATTTTTTTTTACCATTTTTCATGATGTTGTTTCCATTTCTATTCAGTTCAAATGTTTTAAATGTTCTTGAAACATCTCTATGAGTTTTTATGGTTTTATTTGTAATTGTGCAAAACAAAGAAAACTTCTTTTTACTCTTAGTACTTCTCACACTACTGCTATCTTTGACATCATTCATGTTGATATTTGGGGACACTATTATGCTACATCTATGCAAGGGTTTCATTACTTTTTGACTATTGTGGATGATTTTTCTTGTTATACATGGACCATATTGTTGCATGCTAAATCTGAAGTTCGCACCCATCTCATAATTTTTTTTTGCTTATGCTGAAAACCAATTTAAAACTACCATCAAATGCATTTGTTCTAATAATGGTGTTGAATTTTCCATGAATTTTTGTTTTTGCTTCCAAAGGCACGGTTCATCAAACTACTTGCATAGAAACAGCTCAACAAAATGGTATAGCCGAACGTAAACACCAACACATTTTAAACATTACTCGTGCTTTACTATTTCAAGCAAATTTAACTCATATTTTTTGGGACTTTGTTGTCCAACACGTTGTTTTTCTCCTAAATTGCACACCTACTCCTGTTTTACAAGATATTTCTCCATATGAAAAACTTTTTGAAAAACCTTGTGATATCTCTTCTTCACGTGTTTTTGGTTGATCTTGTTATTCTACTACCATTTATGCTAATAGAAAGAAATTAAATACTCGGTCTGTTCATGGCAGCTTTCTCGGTTTCCCACACAATACCAAGGGTTATATTATCTTAAATTTAAAGTATCATCGCATTGAAATTTCAAGACAAGTGATCTTTCATGAACATCATTTTCCATATAAATTGAATCATGATGACACATGGAGCCCCCACACTTTATCTTTACCCATTTCTGCTAACTATAATACAATCTGTGATGATATCTTGTTTGATTATAACTGTCAAAATCCTGAGAAAGAGACTCCCATCACTCACAATGAAGACATCATCATTCCACCTAGATGTTTCAGCAGACAAAGACACATACCTGCCTATTTATAGGACTTCAAGACTTGTTTACCGATTGCCAACACTGTAAGTATTAGGTATCCCATTTATAAATTTCTTTCCTACAATGCTCTTTCACCTTCTTTCAAAAAGACTATATTTTTCTATATCTTCTAACAGTGAACCCAGCTCCTACACTGAGGCTTCTAAGCATTCTTGCTGGAAACAACAATGCAAGAAGATCTCAATGCTCTTAATGTTAATAATACATGGCAGACCACCATTCTCCCTCTAGAAAAGAAAACCATTGGCTGCAAATGGGTTTTTAAGGTGAAACACAAATCTGATGGCCCCATTGATCACCACAAAGCACGGTTGGTAGCAAAAGGCTACACTCAATTAGAAGGTCTTGATCTCTTAGATACATTGATCGCCACAAACCACTTTAAGACCTTTACTTGTTGTTGCCACCTCTCAAAACTGAATTCTTAAACAACTTGATGTGAATAATGTCTTCCTCCATGGTGACCTCCTTGAGGAAGTCTGCATGCAACCACCTCCGGGACTCAAACTTCCATCTCTTCAACATGTATTAAAATTACAAAGATCACTCTATGGCCTTCGCTAGGCCGGCCGCCAATGGTATGCAAAACTGTCTCAATTTTTACTTTCAAATTACTACACTTTATCCTCTGTTGATCACTCTTTCTTTTTAAACCGTAAAGGACCTAATGTAACCATTATTCCTGTGTATGTTGATGATTTGGTGCTTACTGGAAATGATCATGAGGAAATTACCAACATCACTTCTCTGCTGGACACTCAATTCAAGATCAAGAATCTAGAAGACCTCACCTATTTTTTGGGCCTGAAGGTGCCCAGAAACAACCAAGGGCTCCACATCTGTCAACGCAAATACGTGTTGGACCTTCTTCATGACACCGGCAGGATCAACTCTGCACTTATGCCCACACCCATGGTTCACTCATCTCGGTTTTCCTCCTTCAAAGGTACAAGACTCACTGACATTGAAACCTATGCATATAGAAGACTCATTGGCAAGCTCATATACCTCACCAACACATGGCCTGACATTGGCTTTATTGTCAATAACCCAAGCTAGTTTATTTCATCTCCTACCAATCTCCATCAACAAGCTGCTTTTCGCCTTCTTCGGTACTTGAAAGGCAACCCTGGGAACGACATTTTCTTTCACAACAACAACACTCTCCAGCTTTGAGGTTTCAGTGACTTAGATTGGGCTACTTGTTCTGAATTCCGAAAATCTATAACCGGTTACTCCATCTTCCTAGGCGATTCCCTTGTCTCACGGAAATCCAAGAAACAACAAACAATTTCCAAGAGTTTTAAGCCACAACCACCTGTGAGATTAAGTGGCTAACCTACGTCCAACAAGAACTTGGACTTCCCTATATTCAACCAACAAGCATCTATTGTGATAACCAATCTGCAATACACATTGCTTTCAATCAAGTGTTTCATGAGTGCACCAAGAACATTGAGATTGACTGCCACATCGTCCGAGAAAAAATCACAGCTGGCCTTCTCAAATTGCTCCCCATCTCTTCCTCTCTACAGATTGTGGGCATCCTTACCAAACCTCTTTCTCCTGCAATCTACAAAGAGCTCAAGTCCAAGCTGAAAATGAGAAACATATATTCCCATCTTGAGGGGGGGAGGGTGATAAAATCCATGTATATTTTATATTGGGTTGCCTAATTGGGCCTTGCTTCTTTGTTTCTCTAGTTTAGATTTTCCTTTATTTTGTTCCACTTTTCTCTATAAGTACCCTCCTAATTTTGTTGTTTTACATGTACAATATATACACTTTACAAATCCAATAATATTCACGTGTGCCATTATTTTACGATTCACACATCTCTTCTACTTTTCTCTATTTTCTTTCCTTTTCATCCTATTTAGGGTTTCTCATCTGCTGATTGGTTTCTTGGGTGATTGTTTCTCCCTCATACCCTTACAAATGCTGCCTAGGGTTATTGTCACTATGTTGGTTGATCATATTAGTTCTAGAAAGTTCTTGATATCGGTTTGTACCAACACATTAGCTTAGGGTGTGAATCTTCCAATTTATTTGGGTATTTTTGTAGTGATTGTTTTAACTTGTTTGTGAAATTATGTCTCACTACTTGTCATCTAGAGAATCATCCAAGCCACCTTCTCCTCAAAGGGAAAACCTTATGATTGAGCTTGAAGAGACTAAGAGGAGCTTAGTTCAAAAGAAGAGGATATGAGGCAAATGATGGAGAGGTTGTAAAGGCTCAAAGATTTAATATAAAGGCAAAACCAGGAAAGGAGATGAGAGCCTAGAAAAGCAACAAATATCAAATGCACTATGGAAGCCAAGAAGAGGAAGATGAAGAATGGAGAGTGCAAAATTATCAAGATAGGTGTCATCATCATCATCAACCCAAGAAGTCCATACCTTTTGTAAAATTACCATCTTTTAATGGGGATAGTGACCCTGATGTGTATCTAGGATGGGAAGCTAAGGTAGACCAAGTATTTCGTGTATATGATGTAAGGGGACCAACGTGTAAAGTTAGCTTCCCTAGAGTTTGAGGACTATACCATGCAGTGGTGGCATCAAATTGTATTGAACATTGGGCTAAACAAGAGGTCAATTGTGGCCTTTTGAAACGATTTAAAAGTATGCATCTGTGTGCGGTTTGTTCCTCCTCATTATAGGAAGGAACTCTTGTTGAAGCTCCAATGGCTTCATCAAGGAAATATGAGTGTGGATGAATATTTTAAAGATTTAGAAATTACTTTGACTAAGATTAATTTGCATGAAAGTGAAGAGTCAAATATTGCTAGGTTTGTTAGTGGGTTAAGGAGAGAAATACAAGATGTTGTAGAACTTTATGAGTACACTTCTATGGAAAAATTGGTTCACCTAGACATGAAGGTTGAATCATAAGTTTTAAAGAAAAAATCTTTCAAAACTACTCATAATGATGGCTTTTAAAAATCATCTTGGAAGGACCAGAAATAAATTTCAAACCAAAACTTTTCCTTCCAATTTCTCAAAAGAACCCACCTCATAAAATAGAATTTCTAAAGACACCCCTTCTACTTCTACTCCAAAATCACCCACTCAAACCTCAATTAGAAAATATTTTAAATGTCTAGATTTTGGACACATAGCTCCAAATTTCCCTACAAAAATAACCATGATAGTAAAAGAGGGGGGCGGGGGGGAGTAGTGAAGGACCATAGTTCCAAATCATCTAGATCTAGCTCTCCTGTTCTTCAAAATACCCAAGTGAGGAAGAGTGTGAAATACCATGTGAAGGTGATTTGTTAGTGGTAAGGCGCATGTTGGGACAACTTCAAAAACCTTTTGATGAAAGTCAAAGGGAAAAAAATTTCCATACCCGATGCCTTATCAAATAACAACTTATGTTCCATGATAGTTAATGGGATAGTTGTGCTAATGTGGCAAGTACAAATATAGTGGAGAAACACGGATTACCCACTATCTCTCATACAAAGCCCTATAAATTACAATGGCTTAGTAAAGAGGGTGAATTGATTGTTAATAAACAAGTCCTCATAGCTTTCTCCATTGGAAAATATAAAGATAAGGTATTATGTGATGTTGTGCCCACGAAAGCAACACATGTTCTCTTAGGAAGGCCTTGACAATATGATAGAAAAAATTTACATGATGGCTTTACAAACAAAATCTCTTTCCACTTCCAAGGGCATAAGCTTATACTAAAATTTCTCTCCAAAAGAGTGAATGAAGACCAAATAAAAATAAAAACAAAAGATAGAAAATGAAATGAAATGAAAAAAACATTATGATACCAAAACGAGCCTTCTCATCTCTCTCAAAGAAGTTAAAAAGGTAATGATGGCTCGAAAGGAAATATTTATAGCTTATCCAAAAAAAATGTTTAAGTTCTTCTCTAGATATTTCTAAATGTTTGGAGTCTTTGTTAAAGGAATTCAAGGATTTCTTCCAATATCCTCCTAAAGGTTTACCACCTTTAAAAGGTACTAAACACCAAATTGATTTTATTCCTGTAGCTTCTTTACCAGATCGACCTGCATATAGAACCAATCCGGATGAAACCAAGGAGATCCAAAAACAAGTCGAGGGGTTATTAGAAAGGGGTTGGGTCCAAGACAACATGAGTCCTTGTCTTATGCCTGTCATTCTTGTCCCTAAAAAGGAGGGGAGTTGGCGTATGTGTACAAACTGTCGTGCCATCAACAACATAACAATTAAGTATAGGCATCCCATCCCTAGATTAGAGGAGTTACATGGGTCTCAAGTTTTTACCAAAATTGATCATAAAAGCGGGTAGAATCAAATTTGAATTAAACTTAGAGATGAATGGAAAACTGCTTTCAAAACCAAGTTTGGATTGTATGAGTGGTTAGTCATGCCTTTTGGCTTAACCAATGCTCTGAGCACCTTTATGCGACTTATACATCATGTCTTAAGACCTTTTATGGGCAAATTTGTAGTTGTAAATTTTGGTGATATCCTCATTTAAAGCTTGAACATAGAATACCATAAAGTGCATGTTAGGAAAGTACTAGAAACCCTTAGAAAAGATTTGTTGTATGCTAATCCTGAAAAATATGTCTTTCCCATAGACCATGTTGAATTCTTAGGGTTTGTAGTTAGCTCTAAAGGAGTAAATGTTGATGAACAAAACGTAGCAGCAATTAGGAATTGGCCTACACCCACAAATATTAGTGAAGTAAGAAGTTTTCCTGGGTTAGCTAGTTTCTGTAGAAGATTTGGAAAAGATTTTAGTACTATTGTTGCACCTCTCAATGAAATAGTAAAGAAATATGTAGTGTCTAGATGGGGCCAAGAAAAGGCTAAAGCTTTGAAACTTTGAAAGATAAATTGACTAAAGCTCCCATCTTAACAAACTTTACTAAGCCATTCGAGATAGAGTGTAATGCCTCTAATATAGGCATTGAGGTTGTTCTCCTACAAGAGGGACACCCCATAGCTTATTTTAGTGAGAAATTAAAAGGAAGTCACCTCATTTACTCCTCCTCTTATAACAAAGATCTTTATGCTTGTGTTAGGGCTTTGCAAAACTAACAACATTATCTTTTCCCCAAAGAGCTTGTGATACACAGTGGTCATGAATCTCTTAAATATTTAAAAATCTAGAGCAAACTTAACAAGAGACAAGCTAAATGGGTAGAGTTTATTGAGAACTTTCCCTATGTGGTCAAACATAAGCAAGATAAATCAAATGTGGTTGCAAATGCTCTTTCTAGAAGACATACCTTGCTAAAAAATTTAAACAATCAATATCTTAGTTTTGATCACATCAAGGAAAATTACAAAGATGACCTTGATTTTTCTCACATCTTGCAAGAGTGCCCAAAAGGATGCCACAAAGACTTTTTCATCCATGAAGGTTTTCTTTTTAAAGGAAAAAGACTTTGTGTGCCCCAAGGGTCTTTTAGACAATCTCTTGTTAAGGAGGCACATGAGGGTGGTTTAATGGGCCAACATGTAAAAGTATGTACACAATTTATATGATATAGCATGTTGGAAAGTTAAGTATAGGGTTCAACCCCATGGTTTATATACCCCTCTGCCCATCCCTAACATGCCTTTGGTTGACATTTCAATGGATTTCATTCTAGGACATCCTAAGACATCTAAGGGTATGGATTCTATCTTTGTGGTAGTGGATCCTTTTACCAAACTAGCCATTTCATTCCATGCCACAAAGTAGATGATGCTTGTAATATTTCCGATCTCTTCTTTAAGGAAGTTGTTCGATTGCATGGACTTCCTAGAAGTATAGTATCTGATAAAGACTCTAAGTTCTTGAGTCGCTTTTGGAAAACGTTTTGGGACAAACTTGACACTAAACTGATGTTTTCTACTACTTGCCACCCCTAAACTGTCGGACAATCAGAATTGGTCAATAGAACTTTGTCAGAAATGTTGAGATGTCTTATTTTCAGGAATCCTAGGGTGTGGGAGGACTTACTGCCTCATATTGAGTTAGCTTACAATAGAGTAGTTAATTCTACTACTTATCACACCCCTTTTGAGGTTGTGTAATCCCCTTACACCTCGACCTACTTCCTATTCTTGTACTTGATGAGGTTTTGTGCAAGGATGGTTTTGAAAAAGCAACATTTATTAAAAACTTGCATCAACACATCAAGTGACAAATAGAAAGGAAGGTAGACAAGTATGCTCAACATGCAAATAAGGGGCGTAAAGAAATGATCTTTGAAGTTGGGGACTAGGTAAGGCTTCACTTGAGTAAGGGTCATTTTCCTACTCAAAGGAAATCTAAACTCCTTCCCCATGGTGTTGGTCCCTTTCAGATCATTAAAAGTATCAATGATAATGCTTACGAGTTAGATCTGCCTAAGACATATTTAGGGAATAATCCTTTCTCTGCAAGTGTTTCAAATTCATGGATGTATTCTCTCCAACCCGAGAAGCATGATGAAACCCTGACTGATAGAGAACCCACTGAATAGGCTAACCTTCCATAAGGATGACCAGGAGCATGACAAATGATCTAGGGCTAGATCAAACTCAGTCCATAGCCAGTGACTCAGAGCCTCTTATAACTCAGAGGATTACTAGGATTATAACCCACATGATTGGACTTGAGCATAATTTATTTTCCCTACTTTTTATTTCAATAGATTAGGATTTAATTAGCATAAATTGGGCTTGTACCAAAGCCCACATTTTGACCTAGCTTCTAGAATAGGTCCCCATGTGCCTCACATTTTGACCTAGCTTCTAGAAGCATTCTACATGTGTGACACCTTTACCCTAGCTTCTAGAATTTTTCGTTCATGTACCACCCCCTACATGACTCTCTTTTTCACCAAAGAACCTTAGGCTATAAATAAAGTGTTTTTCCCCTTGTAGATCACAATGAATTGATAGTAAAGAAACACTGCTTGAGTGATTCTTGAGTGTTCCTAAGTTCCTGTGAGTCTTATCTTGGCAGAGATTGCTGCAAGTGGCGACTCACTTCCTCACTCATCTTGGAGCTTCCTTCTCCAAATGGCATGATGCATTTTGTTCCTTCACCTCCATGAAAGCTTCATCCGCATAATAATTCCCTTTCCTGTTATCTCTTTCATCTCTTTTCCTTTTTTTTCCTTCTCTCTATTTTGGTTCGTCATTTATTTCATCCTTGTCTTGTTTTAATTTTGTGTTCATCATTCATCATAAAGTGTGTGTTTTCTTTTTTCACTTTTGAAGTGAACCTTCACACTTACTTAATCACTTGGTTAAGTTCGTGTCCAGTGACAATCTTCATTGAGTCACCACCTATTTTTTCTAATTAAAATATTAGCCAAGTGAAACTTATAAAAACATATGTAATAGAAAATCAACTCACATCAACTATGCTTAGGTCGGTCATGAAAGGAAATCACAAATCTTGGGATGAGTACTTTCCTCATATAGAGTTTGCATATAATAGAGTGGTCCATAAGACTACTAATATTTCTCCATTTGAGGTTGTGATGTGAGTTGATTTTTAGATGTTTTCATTTATGGTCACACTTTTACTTAAGATTGAGATTTTAACAATTAAGGGTGAGGATCTAAGGAAGATTCCCACTGGACATGAACATAACCAAGTGGTTAAGTGTGAAGATTCACTTCACAGAGGCAAAGATGAAAAACAAGATATAGTGAGGATGAAATGCAATTGCGGAATTGAAATGGGCACAAGGTAAATATCAATGGTGGTCATGGCCTCCCAAATGATGCACCATACTCATGATTATGAGTGGAACCAAGAGCAACAAAGAAGAGAAACAAAGAGACAAAAACATAAATGGAATGGAGAAATGGAAGGAAAATGGAATGAGAAAACTTATGATGGTGGGTGAGAAAAGTCACGCCACTTGGAGGGTGATGTGCTCCAAGATGAGTGTGTTGGCCGCCACTTGAGAGCTTCCTAATCACTTAAGATAACCTCAAACCTAAGAGGACATAAGCCTCACTAAGAGCTTACACAATTTGTGCAAAGGTTCTTTACTTCATTCAAATTCAACTTGTCAATACAATGAGGTAGGCCTCCTATTTATAGGTGAAAGAGCCTTGGAGAACAAGCATCAAGGGTAGGATGGAAAACACTAAAAAAGGGGCAGCCTTAGGGTTTGACTTAGTCAAACCCGCACCCTAGGGTTGTCCTTCTAGAAACTAGGTCAAAATATCCCTTCCTAAAGGGCTAGGAACAAGCTAAAATACTAACTACACCCCCTATTATGCTAAATGTACCTTATTCTAGCCTATCTTTGTTATTTGGACCCCTAAAGAGAACCCAAATTATTTACAAGATATTTGTATCTTATAAGAAGACCAAAAGGAAGAATAGTTGGTGTGCTGGTTTATGCTCAGCTTCTCTGGTGAGGTCCATGTGATCCTTGGTGGGGTTATAAATTGTTCGTTGAGATGAATGTTCACCATGTGCTTTATCTTTTGCTTCCTTGGTCATCTTCGTAGTGACTTGGGTTGCATCATGCCTCCCAAGTTCGAGAGAATTCAACCTCGAATTCGAAACTCATGTAGACAGCATAGTTAGTTTGTTCACATATAAGATAGTGCAAGGATTGGGATCTGAACTCAACTTATGTTCCTTAAGTAATGGGAGTGCATAAGATGGTGTTCAATATACATAACAAGTTTGAAAAGAATGTTTGGGAATGATAAACTTTTGTGATGAAAATCCTCTTAAAAGGTGGAAACCTTTAGGAGGTGTTTGAAAATCACTCCCAAAATTCTTTAACAAAGATGGTGAGTAGGTAGAAACCTTTGGTAATGAAAAAGGGAAGGAAGAAGTATACCTTGAAGGCGCATTTATTTTTGTGTGGGCTATCAAGATGAAACCCTTTTTACTTTCCTCACCTTTTTCATTTTCTCTTTTTGTTTTCATTTTTAATTGGTCCTCATGAACCTCTTTGGGAGAGAGGGGTTTTAAGGTAACCTTGTGCCCTTGGAAGGTAAAAGTTATTTTGTTGGTTAGGCCATCATGTAGAACTTGTCTATCATATTTTCAAGGTCTTCCTAATAGAATATGTGTTGCTTCCATTGGCACAACATCCCATAAAACCTCATCTTTATACTTTCCTATAGGAAAAGTTATGAGGACTTGTTTATTAACCATGATTTCTCTCTCCTTACTAAGCCATTGGAGCTTGTAGGGCTTGACATGAGAGATGGTAGGCAACCCAAGTTTTTCTACCACTCTTGTACTTGCCACATTTGTACTACTACCCCCATTCACAATTAAGGAGCACAACTTATCATTAATGAGGCACCTAGTGTGGAAAATGTTTTCCCTTTGACTTTCTTCAAAAGGTTTTTAAACTTGGCCTAGCATGCGCCTCACTACTAATAAGTCTCCTTCATATGGAGTCTCACTTTCTTCCTCACTTGGGGATCTAGAAGGGTTAGGGGACCTAGACCTTTGGGAACTATGGTCACTCATGACAACCCCTTCTTTAACCATCATGTTTCTTTTTAAATGACAATTAGATGCAATGTGCCCAAAACCTAAACATTTAAAACACTTTCTACTTGAGGTTTTGGTAGGTGACTTAGGTGTTGAAGCGAAGGGATTAGAATGTCTAGGGTTGTAAGTGGAATCTTTCTCAACCTTTGAAGGAAAAGTTTTTGGAAGAAGTTTTGTTTTTGTTTTTCCAAGATGATTGGTAGTAGTCATCATTATGAGAGTTTTTGAAATGGTTTTTCTTTGAAAGTTGGGTTTCAACCTTGATGGTAAGGTGAACCAATTTTTCTAATGATGAATAGTCATAAAGTTCCACCACATCTTGGATTTCCCTTCTCAATCCACTTACAAATCTAGCCATTTTAGACTCCTCACTTTCATGCATGTCAATTTTAGTTAAAGTCGTTTCAAGCTCTTTAAAATAATCATCAACACTTTTTGTTCCTTGTTGAAGTCGTTGAAGCTTCAACAAGACTTCCTTCCTATAGTGAGGAGGAACAAACCTAGAGAGCATGCATAACTTTAAATCCTCCTAAAAGACCACGATTGGCCTCTTGTTAAGTCCAATGTCCATTACAGTCTTATGCCACCACTGCATGGCATAGTCTAAAAACTCTAAGGAGGCTAACTTGACTTTTTAGTCTTGGACCTCATGTACATTAAAAATTTGTTCAAATTTAGCCTCCCATCCTAGGTAAATGTTGGGGTCACCCTCCCCACTAAAACTATGAAGTTTTACATAAGGCAAAGAAATTTTAGGAGCATGGTGTTGATGTTGGCACTTCTCATCAAATTGCTTCAATCACCAATCTTCTTCTTCCTCATGGCTACCATATTGAGTGAAACATCTTGTAGCTCTTTTATGCTCCCACCTCCTTGGTTGTCTTACATAAGCCGATTCAAGCCTTTTGGAGTCTCTCCTCCATTTGTCTCATTTCCTCTTCTTTTTGGGCAAGGGATCTCCTAGTTGCCGCCAATTCACTCATAAGGAATTTCTTTTAGGGAGATTGGGATTTTGATGAAATATGAGCCATAATTCACAAGTGAACAAACAATTAGTGAAATAGAAGTTATAAAAACACTCTCTTAAGCTTGCGTCACTTTTGGGTGGAAAGAAATCAAGAGGAGAACACTTAAAGCACTCAAAAAGAATTTTATCCTCTAAAAAAGGGTCTTTCTTGGTGTTGAAAATTTTCTAAAGTGAAAAAGGACAAAGCCAAACACACTTGATCTCAAAGAACCACAACAAAACTTAAGGAATTTGAGAAGACAAACAAGAAAAGCTCAAATCAAGAAAGCTAAACCAAATTTGTGAAAATAGATTATGACAAAACATGAAAAGGAAGACAAGCAAGAAAAATGCACACAAAAAGACTTTAAGATACTTACTAAACTTTTAACAATGAAACTTTCTTTAGAAATCTGTCAAAGCAAAATGATAAAAATTGCACAAAGGTTGAAATCGATTTGTCAATCAAGATGAACCTAAAATTTTGAAAATGCTGCTCTTTGAAAAAAAAAAGGAACACAAAATAGCTTGCGCCACTTCTCTTCTCTTTTTTTATACTTGTTTTTGGATTATGCAAATGAAATGTCCATAGTTTTGATCATGCATATTTTCATATAACCATTTTTCACAAAATGTTTAGGATTCACAATAATTAATCACTTGAAATCTTTTGTTTGGAACTTAAATCTACTTCTACTAAAACAAGTTTCTAATTACTTATAAACTTTCACAATTAAAAGCAAGTAAGTAGAATCAAAATATAAGGACTCCTAGAACACTAAAAAACACTTGACTCAAGGAAAAAAATGCAAGAAAATTAAAAGACATAAAGGAATGTTCAAAAAGTGAAACAATGTTATTGAATAAGGTAAATGTCGAATTTAAAAGCAAGAAAGTAAAGGGCTGAAATTAAAAGTGCTTGAAAGTAAATACGAGAATTTAAAGGTACTTGAATGTAAAGACAAGGAATTAAAGATGCAACAAAGTAAAGTGCCAATCAACTCTAAACAAGATAAGCTAAAAAACCAAAGCTCTGAATACCACATGATGTCAGTTGATTTTTAGATGTTTTCATTTATGGTGACACTTTTACTTAAGATTGGGATTTTAACAATTAAGGGAGAGGACCTAAGGAAGATTCCCACTGGACACGAACTTAACCAAGTGGTTAAGTAAGTGTGAAGGCTCACTTCACAAAGGCAAAGATGAAAAACAAGATATAGTGAGGATAAGATGCAATTGCAGAATTGAAATGGGCACAAGGTCAACATCAATGGTGGTCATGGCCTCCCTAATGATGCATCATACTCATGATTATGAGTGAAACCCAAGAGCAACAAAGAAGAGAAACAAAGAGACAAAAAAACATAAATAGAATGGAGAAATGGAAGGAAAATGGAATGAGAAAACTTATGATGGTGGGTGAGAAATGTCACGCCACTTGGAGGGTGATGTGTTCCAAGATGAGTGTGTTGGCCGCCACTTGAGAGCTTCCCAGTCACTCAAGATAAGACCTCAAACCTAAGAGGACATAAGCCTCACTAAGAGCTCACACAATTTGTGTAGAGTTTCTTTACTTCATTCAAATTCAACTTGTCAATACAATTGGAGAACAAGCATGAAGGGTAGGACGAGAAACACTAAAAAAGGGGCAGCCTTAGGGTTTGACTAAGTCAAACCCGCACCCTAGACTTGTCCTTCTATAAACTAGGTCAAATTGCATTCTTAAAGGGCTAGGAACAAGCTAAAATGCTAACTACACCCCCTATTACGCTAAAGGTACCTTATTCTAGCCTATATTTGTTATTTGGACCCCTAAAGAGAGCCCAAATTATTTACAACATATTTGTATATTATAAGAAAACCAAAAGGAAGAATAGTTGGTGTGCTGGTTTATGCTCAGCTCCTCTAGTGAGGTCCATGTGATCCTTGGTGGGGTTATGAATTGTTTGTTGAGATGATTGTTCACTATGTGCTTTGTCTTTTGCTTCTTTGGTCATCTTCATAGCGACTTGGGTTGTATCAGGTTGTATATGGTTTTAATCCTCACACTCATTTGGATTTGTTACCTTTACCTAATCACATGAATTTGTGCATAAGGAAGGGGTAACAAAGACTGAATTTGTTAAGAAATTACATGAGAGGATTAAGAGTAAAATACAGAAAAAAAACTGATAAGCATAACAATAAGGGGAAAAGGGATATAGTTTTTAATGAGGGAGATTGGGTTTGACTTCACCTTAGAAAAGATAGATTCTCTATTAAGAGGAAGTCTAAACTTAGTCACCAAGGAGATGGTCATTTCCAAGTCCTTAAGAGAATCAATAATAATGATTATCCGTTGGATCTGCATGAAGAATATGGAGTACAAATCTACTTTTAATTTTATAGATCTAAAACCTTTTACATGTAGCACAAATGATGAGGCGGAAACTTTTGATTTGAGGACGAATCCTCTTTAAGAGGAAGGGGATGATGGTAGAGGCCTTAGCTCATGACCAACCATTAAAGTTATGGCAAGGAGAATACAAAAAGATTGGGAATCTGCTACTGATGGTAGAGACACTTTCTTATATATGTTTGAAGGTGTCATAACCTAGTGTAAATTTCAGAGTAGGATTTAATTTTCGTGCTTAAAAGTATAGTAGGATTTTGGCTTGTATTTTGGCCTTGAGTATATTATGGTTAGGGTTAGGTTTATAAAACCTACCTAGGGCATAGTTGTGCTTAATTACATCCCTCATTAAACCCTAGGTCACTCATTAGACCTAACTAGGTCACATGGTGCACACCTTACTCATGCTTGCCTTGTGACTTGATTTAGGCGCCTAATTCAAACTTTTTGGCATTTGAATTTTTCCACCAATTATTATAGCTCGGTCGGTCCTCTCACCTATAAATTGTGGTGCTATGCTCATGTTTTAGTAGATCAAATATATGAGTGTTATGCTGCCAAATTACAAGCCTAAGCATTCTCTTATCTAGCCTCTGTAAGATAGACGCCTTTGGTCTCTTCTCTCATTTCTCCAAGTGATTTGGCGGAACCAATCACTCTCTTCACACCTCACAGCAACTCCAAGGAATTCATGGCTCCAATGGAGCTCTCCTTGACTAATCACTTCCATTAGCTTCTGCCAACTCCAACCAATCTCCAAGAAAAATCCAACCAGATGAAGGATGCTATCATAATGAGTACATGAAGTCACTCTTACCTATTTGACTACACAATGCCTCTCCGAGCTACATACACAATGGTTTTCCATGCTATCCACTAAAACCCTCAAATTTAAGCATGAGTACATAAAGCCTACCTAGAAAAAGTACACTGCCTCTTATGGCTATATAAAAACAAAGTTTGTTATTACAAAGTCCACACTCAATTTAGTGGATATGAAATATAAGCCCATTGATCTAGAGAAACTACTTTGCAATGATGAATGATATACAAAAAATATTTCATTAGACAAATTTTATATTAAGCACTTGAAGGCTTTTTAAACTATTATCATGCACATGAGACTTGCTTGTCATATCTTGGAACGTTAGCCCTTTGTGCATGGGTTACATTTTTTTATAAGCATTTAGTGATGATCGTTGTAGGTTACACACTACAAAAAATCGTGTATAAAGTGACAGTTTTAATACGGCGGTTATTAATAACTGCCACAAATTTTCGTATAATACGACATTTGACTAACCGCCACAATTATCCTTCAAACGCCACAATTATCCTTCAAAATAAAAATCTCATGTTTTCCTTCCCTCCATACAGTATTCTTTATTATTTCCAATTATTTTTGAAAACTTGACTCCTAGGAACCCCAAAACTCTCTTCCCTCTCTTTTTTTCTAAACACTCTTCGTGACTCTTCCCTCTCTCTTCCTTTTATCTCTGTTAAACACTCAAACCCTAATGAAATCCTCACGAAGCCCTCCACCCTCCTCACGAAACCCTCTGTGATTCATGAAACCTTTGTACTTCACAAAACTATTTCACCTTCACTCACTCGCGCACCCTAAACCTTGTGCTCACTATCGCTCCCTTCATTATTCGTCATCGCCGCCTCCACGCAAGGATTTGAAACTTTTTTCCGCGAACCGTACCTCTCCTCACTCTCGCATCCACGCGTTAACTCTCCGCCACTGTCTGCGACTGTCCACCACGATAGAGAGAGAAATGGCGACCAATATTGGAATCATGGATGCGGCTTACTTTGTCAGCAGATATGAGATTCTTTCTTGGATCAACTCGACTCTACAACTCAGTCTCTCCAAAATCGAAGAGGTTTATCTTCTCTTTTTATACTCTAATTTGATTGTCTTTTATAATTTCTTAGTTTATCTATTTTGTTGGATCGTTAATTTTTCAGGCATGTTTCGACACTTTTCACTGCCAGCTTCTCGATGCGAATCATCCTAGGATAGTAAAAGAGTTATACTGCCAGATAGCATATTTGCATTGGAAAATTACAAAGTACTTTTCCATTTGATGAAATCTTTATGTAATCCTCATTTTAGCTTATGCGATCTTTCATTTAGTTTAATGTTTCAGGTAATGATCTTATTAAGTTTAGGACTAAAGGTATCTGTGCTTACAATCTCAGTACTAGGATTTTTTGTTTAATTTTTTATTGACTATTATGGCTTTTATCTCTGTGTGTGGTGCTTTTCGTAGAATCTGGCATCACGATCATTGGTTGATGATGTGCTTAAGAAGGTTGATGGGCTGCCAATTGTTGATGAGCTTGGTGTTCCACTATCACAACTTGCGATTGCATGGTGTGCTGCTAATTCCAATGTTTCTTCTATTATTTGTGGTGCTACAAAGGAGTCTCAGGTTAGTTCTTTTAG
>Ga0123341_1001106_pt1 | contig 19348 bp, 15 predicted proteins | sample Turbeapinknodule_FD_89959 | JGI IMG/M metagenome (GOLD analysis project Ga0123341, IMG submission 89959) | Root nodule microbial communities of legume samples collected from Mexico - Turtle bean Mexico pink nodule | ecosystem: Host-associated > Plants > Roots > Nodule | place: Mexico: Nepantla...
TATATATATATATAAATATATATATATATATATCAAAATGAATATAGTATGACATGATAGTGTAGCTTGGAATTTGCTGAAGATGAGTTGACAATTACAAAACCGATACTTAAAAATCAGATAACAAGTTATAAATAATGACAAATTCCATGTGCAACTTGCAACTCCTTTCGAACACGTCTCCAAAACCAGAAACTTTGTTGTGACTAGAACCTACTACATATATAGATATTACTAGGAAATATAAATTATGCAAAGCTTTGTGTTTTAAAAAAAATGGTGAGTGACTAAAATTGGTCCTAGAAGTAGCTATATAATTGTGTGTGGATAGCATTTGACTTTAATAAAGTTTGATTTTTAATTGAATTTAATATTTAAGCAACGGGGTGGTTTGGTGCATGTACTCTAATTGATTGATTTCATATATATATATATATATATATATTAATTATTATATATACATATTGTGCATTGGTCATTAGATTATTCAAGAAAGGGTCGTATATGTGTATTGTTGAGTTGGTGCTAACTTATGGTGACATCATCAACCCTTCTCATTAGATGAAGAGTCATCCTTTTGCTTATTAAATAGTATATTAAGGGCCATAAGTATTAAGTGTGTGTAACAATTATTTCTTTATATCTATATTTGAAGTGGTAAACCCCAGCTAAATCTGCTTTTAACTGGCCAGAAATTTAAACAAGTTAGATTGAGTTACTGTTTAAAGTTAGGAATACAATCCTAACTCATTTTTTTTAATCTCATTAAAGGGTTGATATATATACAATTGAAAAAAGAAGAAAGAAAATAAGTTACAAAAGACAATGGTAGAACTTAAAGATTATACTTTTCTAATAGTCCCATTGGGTTTTTAAGCCTTTATTTGTGATAGGTGTTGTTACTGAGAAGAGGGTAGAAGTAAATAAAAGAACTTAGAATGATCTGATACAACCCCAATCTTTCATGGTAGAGGTTAAAGTAAACAAGGGTGTGTTAATTGATGAACCACTTAGTTAACACACTATTATTTTAAACGTAATTTAATGACTATTTAATAATATTATCTTTTATTGCAACACGAAAAGGAAAAAAAAGAAAAACTCAATGGGTTAATACAGTTATATTGATGGGTTTAATAGAATATTGATGGGTTTAATAGAATATCTCAGAGTAAGTTAAGAATTGAGTCAATCAATCCATATATTAATTTTGATAATTAATTAAGACCAACTTATTATATTTAATTATATTTAATGAAAAGGTCTTTCATGGCGATTTTATAATTGTGGCAGATGAAGTTATAGTGAAAAAAAAAATTATGATCACAATTTAAAATTATTATACAATTTATACATACATATATTTATTGTGTTTTGTTTAGTGAGATTTGACGTCATAGGAATAAACATATTTTCAAGGAATGAGTGATTGATCATTTTGAAAATTTCTCATTGCCTCAACTGAAGGTCTGATCTTGGGTTACTTCCAAAGTTTCTTCCGCTTGTTTTTTCTTTTCAGATTGGTGTTTAGATCCTTTGGTTTTTATGTTTTCGATTAAAAACAAGTGATTTGTGGTAGGTTAGGTTGGTGATTCATTTTCTTATTTGTGAGAGGTTGTTGTTGTTGTTGTTTGGACTGTTTTAGACTTTCTGTCTAAGATGTATAAAAGTTTGACCATCCTAAAGTGATTCATATTTATTTATTTTTTCTTACTCATAAAAAAAATAATCTTTATTTATGTATTTAAATATTTGATTCAAAATTTTGGTGAATGAAACCTTCATAATTGAGTTTGTGATATGAAGTAGGGTAATTCGTAATTATATTATCTATTTGGTATTAAAACAAATACATGTTAAAGGTATCTAACAAAACAAATCAAATATTAAAAAAAATGCACTTATAATATATTGTCATGGACAAAGGCATCGCCACATGTAACTTTGATGACACTTTACGCTAAAAAAAAATATACAACTCCAACGACGATAATAACAATACCAGATTGTTGTCAAAAGTGATAAAAAAAAACAAACTACACGACTAAACAATACAATTTAGTGCTAAGTGAAAAAATAACAAATCAACCCTCGTCATCTATATTTATGATGGTTTCACAATATTTTTAAAATGTTATTTTAAGTAGCGTTAAAAACTTTGTGTGCACTAATGTTCATTTGAATTTGAGGTACAAAGGAATTCATAAAGTCCTTGAATCAATTATTGTTACAACACAAGAACAATATAGAAACATGAACCTATCAATCACAAAACAAGAATAAGTATAACAAAGTAATTGGAAGAAACTGGAGAAGACCTAGTTGCTCTAGTAAATAGTCACTAATTTCATATTTGTCAAAGTGATTTAAAATATAAGAGATGACTATTTGTAGCTACTTTGGTCAAAAAATGTGAACAAAATTAAAGATAAAAAATTGAAATTCAAACTTAAATTTGGATCAGGAAAATTCTACTAAGTGACCATGAGAATTGAAGTGTGACACATGCTTCTATTATGTTTTTCATGCCCTCTTCAGCTCTTTTTTTTTATCCGTTTATGTGATGCAGTTAAACTTGATTTCAGGTTTGAATTCAAACTTAATTTTTATCCATAGAATTGAACTCAATTCCATGATTTTGACTGTTATCTAAAGAATTTTTTGATAGATAAATGACTTTTTTTTTTGTAATGATTGTGCCTTCCAAAAATCACCTTTATAATCAACCAACTTTTTTTCAAACTTTTTGAACAAATCAACTATATCATTTATTAGTACAACTCCTTCAAAAAAATTGTCTACAACTCTTGAAAATGCAACCTATGAGCGAAATTTGGATTAAGGAGTTTTTTTTTTTCCAAGACAGAGACTAAAAGATGACGTAATGCTTTCATGCATTCATCATGATGTGAAATTCCACATTTTCAAATTTATTAGGTCTCACAAGTATTTAATTTGTTTGGTTGGTAAACTTTTTTATAGACTCAAGGGAAGCTTTGATTTAAAAATAATATATAAAAAAGATACAAAGGTGTCAAATTCTTTTAAATTAAAGTTAAATATTATTTTACTTTTGTTAAATAAAAAGAATTTTTTTTCGTAATTTAGAAAATATTATTTAGTTTTCCTACCTTAAAAATGTGAAATCATCATTTTTTTGTCAATTTTTCCAACAACAATCAATTGTTTATGTGAAAAGGAAAGTAATTATTGTATTTGATACTTACTAGTAGCTCTGGTACTCTGTAAGCGTATGTCACTTTTTTTAAATTTTTTTTAAATAAATATAATTTATTTATCTTAAGGGTATGCGATAATAATTTTAATTTTAAACAAAATTCAAAGAAAAATTCTTTATAGTAATTATCTCATTTACATAAATAAAAACAATGATTCCATAATTTAAAGGGGAAAATAATATCTTCTTATAAAGATGAAGATAAAAACATACTCATTTCATGATCAATTAGATGTTAAATTTACCTTCATAATATATATATATATATATATATATATATTATTTTTTATAAAAAGCTTAGGGTTGAGGTTTGCACCCACTTATATACAATGAAAGACTCTAATCTCTAGTCGATGTGGGATCTCCAACACATGAAAAAAGTATTATTAAAAAAAATACAAATATATGGGGGACTATACCAAAACGCATATGTTAACAAAAACGATACATATGTAGATTATACCTATTAATAAAGAATTCTAAGAACATATTAGATGGACACCTGTTATACCAATGAAATGATTATCTATGAATAAATCATAAATTAGTTAACTTATCAGCACACGCATCCCCTTCACGAAAAATATGAGTAACCCTAAACCTGATTTTTTCACAGTAATTAAGACAAATAATATTGTTGGAACATATATGATCCGTTATGGAATGTGCTTTTTAGAATAATTTTTCTAAAATTTATTTTGAAAATAAGTTTTTGTAACAAGACTGAAAGTGTGGGAAGAACTTTGAGGGGTGTGTTAAGAAACACTCATTTCTAACCAGTGATTGATGTAGATTTTCTTTAATTAAAATTTTGGGGTCAAATCTCATTTACTAAAGAATACATTATTGCCCGTTAATCTTATTATTTTAATAGGAAAGATTTATTATATTCAAAGATCCTCTAAAATTAATGAATAAAATAAAATAAAATAAAATATAGAGCGAAATCATAAAGTTGCAGACCAAATAATGTTTAGGTAATGTCTAATTCAAGAAATGTCTCATAGCTATTAATTGAAAATAATTTCTTCAAATTTTAAGACAATAATATGTATATCAAAATGAATCAACACTTAACACATTCAACACGTTCTTGTAGGTAAGACTTTATTCAGTTTTTTTTTTTACTGAATAATGAAGGTCCATTTTCTATTTTTTTTCATGAATTGTCACAGTTATTTTTCATGTATTAAGTTAAAATATGGTTATAAAAAATTAAGAAAAATTTGATATATTTTAGGTAAAACCTTACGATTTTTAATTTCTAAACCACATTTACTCCCAATATTTCACACCATCAAGGAGATGCATAGGTTTTGCCAACAACTATACTTCCTCCAGTCTTAAATATAAACAAAATTAAATTTGGATTAGTTTTAAATAAAAGCAAAACTCAAGTAATTTTACTTCATTTAATGAGTTTATTTCTAAACTACATCTTTCATTTGATTGAATTTTTTTAATAATTCTATTTTATTCGCAAGAACATATTTGTAGTAAAGGAAAATTGTTTTTCTCATATGCAAGATCATATTATAAGACCATTTTTAAATGAGAACTATTTATGGTTACTTGTTTAGAAAAAATCACACCAAAAAAAAATTATATACACAGAAAACTACCTATGCTTATAATTGTTTAAATCCAAATCTATATTAATAGATATAAGAAAATTTCAAAATGTTCTAACATACTTTTCTCTTTTTCCCTTTTTTTCTTCTTTTTAATTTCCCTTCTCATCTTAAAATTCTACTTTATCAAACCCTCATTGTGTTTATAAGAAAGTAAGACTCTTAAGAGCAAGAGAAGTTGCCAGAATATATGGTTATTGAGTTTATTTTCCAACATACTTATGTTGTCATTTTTCTTTTGACTAAAGAAGATGATTGGTTGACCCATAATTTGATGTTTTTTATTGAGTACTTCCATCATGAGAGGTGAACCAAAGTTCATTGCCATGATCTATAAACTTATATAAAGCAAAAGCAGTGTTTTATTAAACTTATAAACCTTGATGGCCAAATGATCTTTAGCAAAACCAGAATATAATTTAGAGAGTTCAATGAACTTTACTTGATAATCATAATCTAAAATAAGTTGCTAAGTTACTAGATATTATTGTTATGAGAAAAGGGTATAAATAATTCATGAACTTTAGCTAAGAAATAAGGCTTAACATTAATGGGGGATTGCTTTTCTTTTCTGGTTCAATTAACATGTTTGCTATGTCCCAGTACAAAGAAACTCACAACTCATGCAACTACATAAAGCAAAGTTTGCTGAACTTTTCTTATCAGAACACCTTTTCTTATCAGAACACCTTGTTGGGACAATGAAACAACACCAAAGTCTCACTTTTTTTTTCTCTCATTTTGTTAGATAACTCATGGAAAAGTATTTATTTGTGCATTCATGACTTTTATTTCCAGGCATGGACCACCATGAATCAGGCTTTTAAATTCTTTCTCCTCAAGTCAAAAACGTGCTCACATCAAGTACACTGGGGCCAAATTTGTGCATAAAATTAGACCAAGTTATATTATACCCTCTCTATTTAGACAATATAATACTCACCTCCATTTTTTTACCCTAAAAAACCTAAAATCCATATAGTTGTTTAGGGATTATTTAGGTTAACATAAAAGGGTGATATAAGCTGCACATGTCTATTTAATGCATTTTCATAACTAAAGTGCTTGTTTGTTTAATGTATTTTCATGAAAGTATTCATATCTAGTTTGGAATCAAGTATAAGGGTTTACCTTTGAAGTTTTCTTCAACATATATCAGAAACATGTTTAGTATATTTTAATGTAGTTATAATAAGAAAACAAGAATATGAAACAGACAAAGTACTTAATGCATTATGTTAATGAAGAAGAAAATCTCAGTGTGACAAAACAGGGGTGTAAGTATAACAATACTATGGATTTCAAAATTTTTTGTGGAAGCAAAAATTGGAAAAAATATGATATTATCTAAGGAGAAAGGATGTGGAGTGCAACTTGCTCTTAAAAATTAAGCATTTGTCATGATATTTCTTGAAAAGTGCAGCAATCAAAATTTCACTATTTCTATGTTAAATGTTGCAGTGGTTATGATAAATTGATTGATGTGCCAAGTCTATGTTTGCATTGCATGGTATTTTGGTGAATTCATTATTATTGTATATGATAGGTCACTCTCACTTGCTATTATTTCTGAAATTACACATGAAGAATTTAACCCCTTCCACACATTAATGGGAAGAGATAAATGCTCCCTAAACTTCAAGCATCAGTTATGATATCCAAGCCTATGATTGAAACTAGAAAACTTACAAACAAAACTCCAAATAGTAGTGTTCCACATAATTCACACTGTGAGAGCTAGCTCATTATGAGTATGAATTGATAAGCATTGTGCAAAGAAATTTCAATGTTTGAGTTACAAGAAAGTGAGACTTTTCATTATGTTACAATTAGACTGTGACACAAATAATCACTTCAAGAAAGAACCTAAGAATGTGGCCAAACAATAAAGGTGGCTAAAGAAAGATGACATTTTTTTAATTAGAACAACTAATGGGAACTCGTGTTGGCCCTATAACCACACATTTCAAAAGAAACATTTAGTTTCCATATTTTACCAATATGTTTTCATGCTTGATTTAGTTGTGACCATCATCATTTTCTTTATGTAGAAGAAATAAAGAAAAGTATTCCCCTTTTCACATTTAGCAATACTTTGGCCTATCTATAACTTTTAGTTCAATTAATGCTAAAATTTGAGTGAGAGATTGATGTTTGAGCTTTTAATCTTTTGCTTTTTGTGTGAAAGATGTTCAATATCCAAAAACCTCTTCAACTAAGTTGTGAAGAAGTAATCCAAGTGTCCATTTAATTACCTTTTGCAGATGACAATTCAATTCTACATTAAAGGTGTTATTTTGACACAAAAGAAACTGAAGTGGAAATACCCCATTTTTTAAACCAAAATTGATTAAAAAATTATAATAAAACCTACTTTGACTGAGATCAACATTCATAACAATCTCCAATTTTCATTTTCTATTAGGCCACTTTGTACCTTCAACTCTGCTAATTACACTTGTTACATGGAGTTAGAAGGAGTTCAATTGTTATACAAGTTGTACAATATTACTCAAACACAACTAAGATTAGATAAGAAGTTTAATGTAATTACTATAAAGGATTTAAATTTTGTAAAGTGAATGAACTTATTATGTTATTTATCTAAGCATATGGCTTTCATTTTCAGTTCTAACTGCCAGGGTCCCATGCCCCTTCCGGAGGGAATGGAAGGTAGAAAACCAAATGGTCATTTGAGTGACTTTGACTAAACCAAACATTTGATATGGACCGTAGCATTTGATGAAATTGACAGTAGCAACAGAAGAGAGACAAGAGAGACCCCATGAGTTCAATGGAGTTTGCCTTTTGAGTAACCACAAGTCATCCAAGTAGGCTAACTCCATTGCCCACATCATTACAACAATACTCATCCTTATGGCTTTCCCAATGCAAACTTCTCCCACATTATTATGACCATGTATTATATACACACACACATATGATGCTCAGTGTCAAAGCACATTGATACCAAGCAAAGAATTTTGAGGCACTCCCCACCCAAAGGACACAAAATCTCACTTGGGGAATCAACAACTTGCTTAAAAGTTTGGAATATCCAAAAGGGTATGGATGTCAGTTGGATTTCATCTCCTTTCAATCACTATTCCGTCTTCCTTGAATAACTAAGCCATTCTGTTTCTTCATGCAACATAAGTCACTAGGTGTAGCATGCTTTATGGAAATTTAGTTCCTTGAAGTAGCCTAACTTTTAGTATTGAGATGACTATGCTTGAGAAATATTCTTGTGTGCACTTTATATGTGGTTTTCTTTCTTTCTTTTACTTTTTTATAATAAAAAAGTATCACTGGTCATGGTATATTTCAATCCTATTGGCCAATAAATGATTGTTACTGAAAATGAAAGTTTATCAGTGGCAGTTTTGGCCCTCACTAGGGTAGGTTTCTTTTATGTTGACAAATGAATAGAACAGCTAGGTGATAAAATAAAATAGAATGGAGATGACTAAAGCATCTTAATTGTTTAGTAGGAATTATGAAATATGTATTTTAAATCTCTAAATTTGACTCTTGGCTTTCCCCCCTTTTTCTTCAATATCAAATATAGGATGTTCTTGAAGAGCAGAAATGTTGTCTGAAGAATTCGGTTTGAATGATGCCATAAATCTTCATGGCAAAGAAGAAGAGCTGGTTTGGATGGGTGAAAAGGCTATTCACTTCTGAGCCAAAGGACAACAAAGTAAGGGGTGTCCACGAATGCATGTTTTGGTTTTTTACAAATTTAACAATTGTCTAACAATGGTGAAGTACTCATTTTGGTTAACATTTTCCTTGTGCACTCTAGAAGCCAAACAAATGGGGATGGAGTTTTGGAAGGATCAAGCAGAAAAAGTATCCTACAATTACAGCTCCAAATAGGACATTGATTGAAGCAAGTGCAGAGCAGAGAAAACATGCTTTAACTGTGGCTATTGCAACTGCAGCAGCTGCTGAAGCTGCAGTTGCTGCTGCACATGCTGCTGCTGAGGTTGTCAAGCTCACAGGTGCTTCTCGTTCTTACTCATATCTTTCCAAGGGAGACAGAAGTTTAGCTGCCATCAAGATCCAAAGCGCATACCGTGCACATCTTGTAAGTTTTCTCAAAACCCTCTATTTCATCTTCTGCAATCTTCACTGAATTGTCAATATGCTTCAAAGTTTAGGTTTGTTGTTTGGAAGAGATTTACATAGACATAATAAACAGACAAGGGACATAGTTTAGAGTAAACTGATTCAAATTGAACAAAGTCTTCTTTTCTATTCCTTTTAGTAGCATACTTGTGCATTGTGGTGGGAAGAGATGGATGAACTGAATGAAGATGGTAATCGTGTCTGGTTTACTTTTCCTTTTTCTACAAAGAATTTGAGTTGTGAGTGTCAGTTTTGATCAATTTGATTATCTTTACTCAAGTGTATCCACTCAAATAAAACAAATATAAATGGACTCACCAAAAAGTTAAACAATTTTAAACTCATGAACTTGAAACTGGGAATGTAACAGGCTAGGAAAGCATTAAGAGCATTGAAGGGAGTCATAAGACTGCAAGCCATAATTCGTGGTCAAGCTGTGAGACGTCAAGTGTCAAAATCTTTACAGAACTTTCCCTCCAATGCAAGAAATCGTTTGGAAATTCTGGAAAGAAGTAGCCATGCTGCTGAACATATCAAGCAAAATCCAAAGCAAAAGAAAAAGTTAGAAGACAAGGAACTGAAGGTAAAGTTTGTGACATTTATTTTAGTAGAAAAGAATGGAGGAAATGGATCAAGAAATTAACAGAACACTGATTTCTATGGTTTACTTTGTGTTAGTGGTTTAAAGTTTAGTAGTTCTCCTCATTCCCTTCCCAAACTTCAGGATTTCCCTCTCAAATCATTTGACTTGGTGCATATGTTAGGTGGAATAGTTTTTACTTTTGATATCATAAGCCAATGAGCAAAGTTTGTATTGAGTTTGAACAATTCCATTGACTAATTCACTCAAGAGTTTTGGTGCAGTCTGAATGGGATAGTCAAAGAACATGGGATTGTAGCTTGCTCTCTAGAGAAGACATTGAAACTATATGGTGTAGAAAACAAGAGGCCATGGTCAAAAGAGAGCGCATGAAGCAGTACTCTTCTTCACAAAGGGTAACACTAACCACAATTGACTTTTTTGCCATAGATATGGTATGGTCTACACAGATTTCCAAAGCTAATAACTAAGGACTAGTTTATGCTTGCTTAATGCATAACTTTCACCCAACAAACATTATTTTAATAGTAACCTCAATTTGATTTGATATTTATCCCATTATGAAGAAAAAAGTTGGAGAGAGAAAGAAAGAATTTTAAGATAAAAGAAAAGGTCAAGTTATTTGAAAAATGAACCTACCTTTTCAAACATTGCTACTAGTGACCAAAACTCAGTTTGCACAGTGGTTACCACTTGTTCAAACATTGCATGAGTATTTGTTATTTGTGAATTTACTGTCTTATATTTTCTTACTTTTTCCTAGGGAGTTATTATAATAATCATGCACTTATCCTTTTTAGGAGAGAAAACATCCTCAAATGGTGGAAGAATCTGTGCACAGCATGAACTTTGGAAGAGAGAGCTGTCGTACACTTGGAGAATGGCTACATAAAGAAACATGTGATTGGGATATGATCTATAAGCCAATTACTCTGCCTTCAAACTTGGTGACAACAAAACAAGAATGGCAAGAAGGTTTGAGTCCACACATTTCAATCCCAAGGAAATCATTTTCTCTTGCAAAAAGAAGCTTAAATGGGGATGAGAGTTCCATGTCAAATTCTCCAGTTTTCCCTACATACATGGCTGTTACTGAATCCAGCAAAGCAAAGATGAGGTCTATTAGCACACCAAAGCAAAGAACAGGAATCTTGGATATATGCTCCAATCACAATGAACCTAACAAGGAAGGAATTTCCTTTTACTCTTCTTGTTATGGTGAAACTAGTACCAATTAAAACAATGCAAGTTACCAACAATGATGCTAGAGTGCAAATAGGCTTTTGTTATCACTATAAGATATAAAATCTGGTTCAATGCATGATGATCTGCTGAAGTCATCAGAAGTATGGAGGGAAAACTAAGCTTATTTGATGTTTGGTCCTTCACACCTTGCAAATCTTCTTCACATACATGTATGAAGTGCTTTTTGTCTGACTGTTACATATATTGTTTTTCTGGTTTTGGAGATCAGAAAATGTTACTACTTGCTGTTGAAAATGGTATACATCTTTTATTTCATTTTTCTAGTATTCTTCATTTATATATCGAAGTTTGCTGCCATAGAAAATTGGAGCTTATACTTTGCAAAATAGCTTCGGATTGTAGTGAAGAAATTTGATTTAGTATTAAATAAAACTATCTCGTGCATAATAATATTTTATGATGTAAATATGAAAGAAAATAAATGGAGTTTGAGAATGTTACCATGAGAGCTTCTCATTATTATTTGATTAAAGTTTGATTTTTTTTTTTTACTTTTCTTTATATTTTTTATTGTCCAAAAAGTGATATATTTTACTACAACTAAATAAATATATAAAAAGAAAAAATTAAAAAAAAAATAAAATTGAAAAGTGGCAAATCAGCCCACCAACCTGTCAACTCATCCTATGATGAGACGGATTACCAATTTCAACCCATATAACCTTGGTGGACCAACTAGTCTTTCTTGTTTTTGGTGGACCACTGACAAATCGGTCCAAAACGAATCGGACTGACGCATTTTACTACACTTAATCTTGGGTCTCGGCCATGAATGTCAACGGGATCAACCATGTATGTACAAATATGATTTTGAAAGATAATTTCTACTTTCAATTTGAAATAATTATTTTTGAAACAAAAAAATTCTACTAAACAGGAATTTATTAAGTTTCTAATGAATTTCTTTGAATGCATTGTTTCAAAAACATGTGGGTTCTACTAGCTACACCAAGCTGCATTAATTTATATATAATGTATGAGAGATAATTTTTTTTGCATCTGTAATTATCAAATCTAACGTACATTCATTATTTGGATCAGAACAAGATATGAGAGACCAAGTCTTCACTCGTTAAATATGTATCAAATTAAAAAATAAACATATTCAGACATGGTCAATTTTAGACAAGTTCTCATTTTCCAAATCTTCTTCTATTGGATATCTACAAGATTTTTATTGAAGATTTTCAAAGTTAATAAATTTGCACCAGTTTTCATTTATTTGGCCTCTTAAATATGTTTGCATAGTTAGTTGCATGAGATTGAAGTGAAGGGTGTTGAAGATTTGGCAAAAGAATGGAAGGAACAGTGAAGCTGATTGCTACACCTCAAAGCTTCCCTTGTGCAAGGGTTGAATGGGCCTTAAGGATAAAGGGTGTGGAATATGAGTACTTGCAAGAAAACTTGGCAAATAAGAGTCCTTTGCTTCTTCAGTCCAACCCTGTCCACAAGAAAGTTCCTGTGTTCCTTCACAATCACAACCCACTTCCTGAATCACTTGTGATCCTTGAATACATAGATGAGACATGGAAGGATAACCCTTTGCTACCACTTGATCCATATCAGAGAGCACAGGCTCGCTTCTGGGCCAGGTTTATTGATGAGAAGGTACACACACAAACATAATATCACATTCAACCTCTTCATTACCCTTCTCCTTACCCTTTTTTTGGCAATTCTTGTGTGAGGGAGATCTTAAGACTGAAGTATGTTTCATGTTATTCAAGATTTGGTCAAAATTGATGGTTTCATTTTAGTCATGGTGTTTATGAAACTATGCTTTGGTTTCATTTTAGTCAAAATTGATAAGTTCTTTGTTTTTCACTTTATTCAAAACTATGTTTTTTCCCTTCAGAAAAAATGAATGTTTTTAAAACTTTATGAACTAAAGCTAGTTTTGATCAAGACATCACATACTTATAATCAGCTTAGAAAAAAGAGGTTCCATGGGCTTGTTGAAATTCCTGCTATATATGTGTGTTATTTAGAAGTTGGACCTAACTTGGCATGAGAATCCACCCATGATTCTAATTCTTTGTTGGTCACCATTGCACCTAGCAAACTGATACCACTTTTAAAATAGATTCTAGTAATAATCTCCTTTTTTTTTCCTCTGATCACACAACTCACATTGTTCACACACAAAGATATGCTCTCACAACACAAATGTTGGTAGAACAAAAGTAAATCGGTTAAAAGCACTCTTGAAGGGCTTATAAACCCTCTTTCTGTTACAATCCAGTTGTTATGTTTTAAAAACAGAACCAAAGCTAACTACTAACTCTAACTCTGTTTTAAAAGAGTTATAGAACAGAAATCATAGTTTTGTTTTGGTCATAACATGAAGAAAAACTATTGCACAATTTGAGTGCATGAGTACATGAAGCTGTAGATGTGTGATGAAGCTACTTTTGTTGGAAACAGGTTTTGTATGGTGTATGGGGAGCAACTGTGGCTGAAGGAGAAGAGAAGGGAAAGGCTGTGGATGCTGCACTAGAGTCATTGGCATTTCTTGAGAAGGAAATTGAAGGGAAAAAGTATTTTGGTGGAGACAAGATTGGTTATCTTGATATAGCAGCTGGTTGGTTGTCTCATTGGCTCAGTGTCCTTGAAGAGCTTGGAGAAATGGAACTTCTGAATGCTGAGAGATTCCCTTCTCTTCATCAATGGAGTCACAACTTCATTCAGACTTCACCTGTCAAAGATTGCATTCCATCCAGGGAAAGTGTTGCTGAATATTTCAGCTTTGGCATCAACTACACGCGTTCCTTAGCATCCAATAAATCTTGAATATGCATCTTTATAATTGGTTCATGTTGTTGGTATTGGAATTGAATTTTCCTTCATATGGTGTTGGTTATGTTATCATATGTAATTGTGTGTGATCAATGACTAATCAGTTTATGTGTGGTGTGTTTTAATAGAATGAAATTATTGGTAATTTACTGTTTGTTTCTCTTTAGAGAAAGAAAGAACTTTTACTTCTGTTTTTGTTGTCTTGTTCAGCACTAAAGATTTATAAAACTCAAGTATATTATCTAAATCATTTAACATATAAAGGAAGGATATATTGTACAACTCAAGGTGCAATGTTTATGAGCATTACTTCAATGTTCCCTTTCAAAATAAAATTCCTTAGTTTTCTGAAAATGTTCACTATGTCCTGAGAAATTTACAATTTTATTTTGGTTGTGAATTGAATATAAGTGGAGACAAGTTTTCAGATAATAAAAAAAAAGTATCTTCAAGCATGAGGTACTTAATTTATTTGCATATGTTCCAACTCGTTATTTTTTATTTAGTGTCTCTATCGAAAAACTCCCCCAATATTAGTTAAACGTTTTTTAATTGGATATTCATAACATTAATTTATTATTCTAGGTGCTTGTAATGGGAGGATGATTATGCTTTTAGGTTTGATAAGGTTGGTGAAATTATGTTCTGAGATGTTCAAATTAGGTGTAACTGTTAGCAATATTCATTATTTGGTTAGTTGTGTTATATTGAACACAAAAAAGAATATTGTGGACAACCACAAATAATGTGACAAATCAAATAAGATACACCATTTGCAAAAGATGGTTTGGAGCTGACTTACTCATTAGTTCTATCCTTTATGGTAGTAAATGAATGCTTGAGCTACAACATTAATGAATACCTTGGCTTAGAATGTAGGTGTTTCTTGTTGCTTGTCCTAAGTATTTGTATTGGTAGTTTGGTAACCCTAGTTCATTGACTTAATGTCAATTTCAAATATTGTACAATTAGGCCATTGAAAATTGAAGTACATAAAACATAATAATGAATTTCTTTTTGTAATATACAAGGCAATTTGTTAAAACCTTGAGAAGGACTTCATATTGATATCACTGATGTTTCGCCATCTCAAATCTATTGATAGTAACGGAGAAAATGGTGAGGAGAGAAGTTTGCAAATCCAAAGTTGTATATTTGTAAAATGTTAAAAGTTTAATTATCGATTTCAACTCAATTTTCATTATTTCACGTAATTTACCAATTGAATTTAGTGATAATATATGAAAAAAAATAAAAATACAAAACAAGATCACGTAATCACTTTGAAAACTTTGATGAAAAGGGCACAAAAAACAAACTGACGTTAACATTTGAAAAATAAAGATAACTACGGAATAAAATATGAAAGCTAATATCAAATAAACAATCAATTTAATACATCGAGTATTACTATGCTTCTACAGTGTTTAAAGGGAAAATATACACGTAATCCATGAACTATGCAGCATAATTTCTAGTACTTTTGAAACTGCTTATATAAGTTCACAACTTTAAAAGACTTCATGAAAGAGGGTATTACCATAGGGACTAAATAGATGGATAATTCAAAAGATTACGAAGAGAAAAAGGAAAAGGAAAAATTTAGTAGTTTCTGAAGAGAAAGACCACGAAAAACAAATGGCTGGAGCTGCGATGATAAGTGAAGTTAATGGCAAACATTTTAACCAAAATGGTTATCAATACTACTTGTTTGGATCCACAAGTAACATGAGAACCTACTTAAAAAGGTATACAGCCCATAAATTCTAAATCCAAAATAAATAAAACCAAAAACAAAATGATGCATCCGGAAAGATGAAACAAATACTCTCATCAATCTACCTACAGACTTATCGGGCTGCTTGACCTTGTGCATGTTCCAGAAGTTGACTAACTAACTTGTAGGTGCGCCCGTTAAGGGCCTTGGTATGGTCTATCAACTGCTCATACCTGCAGAGGTTGTAATTAAAGATCAATGGTCTTAAAAAATATGACACACAACATGTAGATAAAGGAGTCAACATGACTGGGGGAGAATATTATAGTACATGAAGAAGCAATAAAAGCCCTTGACTATCAAGTTAGTGATCAATGTTAACTTACACGTTTGGATGATTAGGCTCCATGATAACCGTTCCAGTGTGAGAGTCAATTTTGGCATCAAGCTTTGAGCTACGGATGAGATTAACAATCCATCTCTCAGCCTCCTCATAATTCAAATTTAACTTCTCAGCCAGCACTCTGCAAAAATATCAGAAGTGAACAACCTTATCTTGGAATTTTGGTTGGCACTACAGATCCCCAATATGTCATTTAGGGGTGTTACATGACAAGTATACCACAGGAAATCGTCTAGAGAAGCAAATACAGACAGAAAATATAACATCATGTAACAAAAAGAATATAAATTTGGGAAATACAGTTAAGAGCTAGAGTAAAAGCTTTCAAGGCCACAAAATAAAAGGAAGAAAAGATCAATGGCAGAGCTGCTACATTGTGTTTTCACAGGTGCACAGTTATGGCACATAGGAAAAATTATAAAGCCAGAGAGATAGCTATGACTTCTTATATTATAAAAGTGCATACCCCATGTCAATACGTTGATGTATTCTACAGTATGTCTCAAAGATAAATAGCCTAGCATTTTCAAGGAACTCATCCCTTAGTGGTACAGTTGAAAAGTTGCTTTCTTCAACCCTTTTACCAAGGAAGGGATCATTGAGAATTACCTGCATTTTTAAAAAGAGTAAGCATTATATAATCAAGCAACAAAAGTATTGGTATCATGGACACATACGAAAAAAGGGAAACTGAATAAGCCACATGGGTTACATCACTCCTATAGTTGAAATATGTTCGCTAGCCAAAAGAAACCAAGCTTACTTCTTCACATTCCCTCATCTTCTTCTGTGCCCCATCAAAGTCATAGTTGACATAAACACAAGCCAAAAACTCAGTGATGGGATCTTTATATGAATGCTGCTCTTGTTGAATAACTTTAATAAAATCTTTGAATTGTGGCCTCCTCCTCTTATTAACAATGAATGCTGTGGCCAGGTATCGTAAAAGGTGTGGAGCACTAGTTTGGATAGCATTTAGATACCTGAAAATTACATCATATATAGATCAAGCAACATAGCAAATACTAAGCCCAGAAGAGACAACCATAAACCAGCCCCAAAGAAAGGAAGAAATTGATCAGTTTGACAAGGATTAATAATAAAAGTAAAACGTGTAAAATATCCTGAATGTAATCTACAGTAGCATAGGAAAGGAGAGGTATGGCATACTTGTCCTGATTGAACAGATCAATTATTTGTGTTCTTCCATTATCATGATTAAAAAAGATGAACAGACTCCAATGCATCAGCCATATTCTGCTTTGCACCTGGTTCAAAGGCGATGCAAAACTCTGCAACAAAGTTCTCCAATTTATATTAATATAATAAGCATAACAAACAAGTACATGTTTCCACTCCAAAAATTAACTGACAAACGAGAACAACCTTTGAGTCAATGATTTCCTTCAAGCGATTGAGCTCTTCAAGAGCAATGTCCCAGTTCTGCATCAAAATTTCAGCTGCCAGCTTCCCCCACAATGCACTCAAGCTCCTTTCACTATTTGTGCACAAAGTTCTGTACTGATAAAGATAGTCAGCAGCACCAGAGTAATTCCCACACTCAAACTGAAATTTGGCATATTGGTAAAGTGCCTCAATTTGAGCAGGACCAATCTGTTCCAGCAAACAGATGATTTAAGCAGTCAGTACGAACTCAAACACCACAGGATTCAAACTTCAAAACTGGGACAAATCTTTTAAGAACCTCTAAAATAATGCAGCAAACAACTAAGAAAACAAAATGCTTAAATAAAATTAGGAAACAAACAATGCAATCACGTTATCAGGATACAATCTCAATCAAAGCTTATAAGAGAGAAATTATTAAAAAAAAGTGTAATCCAGTTACCTTAAAACATTTTCTAAATCTTACTAGTATAAAGAACCTTTTGGGTAACTAGCACCTCCTATTCTACCACATCCAAAGCTGCGAAAAACAACCTTATAATTCTGCTACAAAGATTCCAGTCCTAACATACCAAACCGACAAGCAATAAAATCCTTCAAAATAAATCAACATTTTTTATCCACACACTAAGTAATCAAGGGCCTGCCAATTGTTATAAAACAATATTCAACTGTTATGTAACACTCTTATACATAGAGCTTCATATCCTTATTAGCAAGAGACATTTGTAAAGCTTACTAGCATGATAACATCACTAAAAACCTTTAGAGCAACTAGTATATCCTATCCTACCACTACCAGCCAAAGCTTTACCTATATCCACCAAAAACAACGTTATCAATTTGCACTCAACATTCCAATCCTAATCCACCAAACCGATTTCTTTTCCAAATACCACTAATTAAACCCACGTTTAAAACCCAATTGTCAAGCAATATTCTCATAGAAATCTCAAGACATGTGAGGACTGATTGTTAATTTGCTTCAAACCTGATATCGGTCATTGAGCATCTGGAGGTTATACTGCTTGTCAGCCCGGAGCTCCTGCACGGCGGAGGCATTCTGGAGGAAGGAGACGAGGGGGGCGGCGGCCTCCTCGAGGGACTTGAGGCGAGCGACAACCTCGGCTCGGCGCTCAACCATGTCATGTGGAACATCCTCGGTGTGGTAGAGGCTCTTGTGGATGTCCATGGCGTAATCAACCATGTTGGTGTTGTTGAGGAGGTCGATCTTCGCCTTCAGAATGTGGTCATCATCATATAGCTGGCGCTCCTGCAGAAACTCCAGAAGTGGGAACACCAAATGCCTGTCGAGGTTCGGCGCCATCCGCGGGGTAAGGTCATAATCAGCCATTTTTCTCCACACTTCGGATTCGTTTCTAAATTCTCACTTCTTCTTCTGCTAGGGCACACACAAACACTAATTCAATACAATATAATACACGATAAAATAATCTCTTTGTCATGTGTTCCGATTAAACGGAATTTTGGTGAACTGAAAAGTGCCTTATGTGCGGCGGCGTAAACCTACCTCTTGCTGCTGCTGTGACGGTGGATGAGCGAAAACCTACCTCTTGCTGCTGCGGCGTCGTGTGGAGATAGGGCTCCGACAGAGGCAAGATGCAGAGACGCGAACACTGAGTACCCGATAATAGGGTTTAAAAACAAGAGGACCAAACGGCGTCGTTGAGGACTTTGGTAAAATGAGAGAAAAATATGGAACACTATTGCTTTGTGGAAAAAAAAAACGCAAGTATCAAAAACAGTAAACTGTGGGCTTATACTTTAGGCAATTGCTTCCTGCACCCGATCAGTTGTGACTGGGCACCCGACACACTTTTAAAAATCCTAAAATGCCCTGTCTTCTTCATTTACGGATAAAAATATCCGGAATTGCTCGTTGCTTACGGATAAAAATATCCGGAACTGATCGTTGCTTACGGATAAAAATATCCGGAAGCCACAGTTGTGCCTACGGATAAAAATATCTGGAAGCCAGCCACAGTTTTGCCTACGGATAAAAATATCCGGACCTAACTATATTCCGGATAAAAATATCCGTAAGTCAAAACAAACTTACGGATAAAAATATCCGGACCCCAAACTCCCTTACGGATAAAAATATCTGCACCTCTCAAAAGTCACTTGCGGATAAAAA
>Ga0123341_1001107_pt1 | contig 19343 bp, 18 predicted proteins | sample Turbeapinknodule_FD_89959 | JGI IMG/M metagenome (GOLD analysis project Ga0123341, IMG submission 89959) | Root nodule microbial communities of legume samples collected from Mexico - Turtle bean Mexico pink nodule | ecosystem: Host-associated > Plants > Roots > Nodule | place: Mexico: Nepantla...
ATAATACACCTTCAATATAAATAATTCACAAAATAAATAAAAAATAAAAATATATTAATAAATTAATTTTAATTCAACCCAATTAATTCTCAATTCAACAAACCTAAACCAATATTATTACAATGGTTGAACTAAACATTTAACTTCTCTTATCCTTTCTGAAAAATTTATAATTATAACCTCAATAATTTTTATACAATAAGTAATTATTTTCTTTAACAACCCTAAACATGCATCTATAGTACATGCAAAATTTGCACTAACTCGAATTCCTAATATTGTTTGAGAAAAAGTTGAAAATTGATACTTATGATATCATGTTTGTTTAAATAGAATTTTATTGTTGACAAATATTATTACCATTTTGTACCAAATTAAACACTTGTAAGAGATTTAATACTTATTATTTTCACTTAATTATTTGATTAGATGTGATTTTAGCGACGAAGGAGACTAAACATTGGTTCAGTGTTGTAAATTGATGAAAATAAGAGTCTCTATAGATAAAGTATAAACCCTAAAAACGTTTAATCAAAATTTGTGTTGGTTGATTTCATAGTTTTTGTCATTCATTATTGATTATTGCAATAAATAAGAAGGAGGTTAAGGTTTCACAGTTCAAGATAGGAAAAAAAAGAAAAGAAAGTGAGAAAGAGATTTACGAGTTTACGATACAGATACGGTCCCATCCCTGTCTTTCCCTTTTCTCTTTCTCAACTTTCTCTCTCCTCCTTCTTTCTTTCTCTCTCCTCTTCTCTTTCGCTCCAATCTCACTTCCTTCTTTCGATCTCTTCCCAACAAAGATTTTCTACGGAATCGGAAGCACAATGGTTCAGACTCAAACCCCTAACTCGCTGCCGTGTCACTCAGCGCCGACTCTCCGATGATCATGGAGCTCTCCGATTCTACCGGCGGCGAACGCAACCTCAACGCGCCGCCGCCGCCGCAGCACAACAACCACCACCAGGACGCTCGCGCAGGTCTTGGAATCGACCTCAACGAGATCCCTTCGCCTTCCTCCTTGTTCGCTGAAACCCTACCGGACTCGGTCACTGTCGACGTTGTCCGCGCGTATCACGACAACCCCGGGCCGCCTCCGGGAGCCCCCGCCGCAGTCCCCAGCGGCGGCCTCGCTAATTGCGCTGCCTGCTCCAAGCCCTGCCCCGCCGCCGCCGGGAGCCACCACCACCTCGTCGTGTGCGACGGGTGCGAGCGCGGGTTCCATCTCGCTTGCGCCGGAATTCGCGGCGGAGGACGCCAGGCCGCGAGCCTCGAGGAGTGGGTCTGCGGGGAGTGCGTCGCCGCCGGAGTGAAGAGCAAGCGGTGGCCGTTGGGAGTGAAGCAGCTGCTCGATATTAATGCTCCGCCGCCGAGCGAAGCCGAAGGCGACGGCGTCGGCGACGGAGACTCGCAGGATTTGAGGTTCGGAAAAAAAAAACTGTTGAGCTCTCCTTCTCTTGTCATTGTTATGTACTGGGAAATGTATGTTTATTGTCTTGTGTTTTCAGCTAGCTGTGGCGTGAAGCTAAGCCCTTTTGGGAGGTTTTTCAGTGAGGTTGTTGGGAATGAGTTAAGGAAGAGGTTTTAAGTGTGGTGAGATCAATGTGGGTGGTTGTTGTGCTGAGAACGTGTGTTTCTCTTTTTCAGTTCATATTGTGTTATTAGGTTTTTGAAACTTGGAGTGCGTGTTAGATTAGGAGTATCGTTTTTTATTTCTTTACAAAAAATGGTGACTTTTTTGGGAAACTGAGGTATTTAGTTGGCTGGTAATATATGGTATATGGTAGAATATGTGACTGTGAGTAGTTAGTTATAAAATCACTTTTTTCTTTGAAGCTATATGCGAATGGGTTCCTTTTTCGTGTAAACATCGGATAATTGTTTTAGTTTTTGTGATAAGTGGCAATGCACTTTGTTTATGGTATAAAAAAGAAGCAAAATCACGTTCTGCATGGGGAGAATAGGTGACCTGGGGGAATTGAACTGCCCACATTGTTAACAAGTGCGGCATTGTGTCTGGTGCCCGTGCCGGTGCCAGTTGAGCTATATATAACGTCTGTAATAGCTGCATTTTCAACTTTTCGCTTCCACAAATGATTTGATCTCTTTTCAAGAACCTTTTCACTAAAACACTACCAAACAAATTTCTAAGCCCTCCTCCCCCTGAAGAAAGGAAATACCAATGTTGTTAAAGTCACTATTTAGATTGCAAGGTCTTAGAATCCTTCTGTTTTGTCTTGTACCCGAAATCACAAATAGGAAAGATCGTACTTGTTGGATCGAACACTGAACAATAGGTCACAAAACTATAGCTGATAGTTAAAGCACAACTTCTTTTACTTAAGAGCATATCAGCTCAACCTACATGATTTAATTGTGACTTTACCCATCCAATCTCCGTCACAAACAATTAATGCATCTCTCAACAATCTCTTCCTAAAAAGTTGGGAATCAAACTCGTGACCTTAGCTTTGATACTAATAATTGGATCAAGTGCTTACCACTGAGTAAAATATTATGGCTGATAGTTTGGACCAACTAGCATACCAATCCAAGTACCATGATTCAATTGGAACTTGATCCACCTAGTCTCCGCCACAGGATGATTGAATGCACCTCACAAAATCTCTCCTTTAGCAATTATCCTATTGGATATCAAATTCGTGACCTTGACTCTGGTTTCCATAGTTAAATCAAATGCTTACCACTAGGTAAAATACTATAGTTGATAGTCAAGGTTAACAGTTGATATGCATCTCGTAATAGTGGTGAAACTGTGTAAGTTCTACATTCTTGAAATTGGAGATTTGTGGGTTTTACAATCCTGTTTGCATAAACCTGGAGTTAACTCATCATGTTCTCTAAATTGCAACATTTGCTTTCTGAAACAGACCCCATCTCCTTCATTTATGTTTTAGGGTTTTCGAAGTTTAGAAAATATCTGTGAAGTGAGTATAGCTTTTTCTGTCCTTGTAAAATGCTAACTTCTATAAGATGTTTTGTGAAATTTTCGAGAATTGAGGTATGGTAGGTGGTAGAATATGCAAGTGTGAGAAGTTATATCGAAAATCACTTTCTTCTTTGATTTCATATGTATTTTTGGTGGATTCCTTTTTGGTAGTACACCTGGTTAGCTGTTCTTTAATTATTTTGATAAATAACAATGCTCATTATTTTTAGTATAAAAGATAATCAATTACCTACATAGCGCAAGGAGAATCGAACCCCTTCCTTTGTCACCAAATCACACTCGGGGCGGTGCCAGTTGAACTATTAGCTTTTGGATTATATGGTTTTCAACTTTTGGTTATAATTGCATAGTTGCCACCACAATTTCTGCTTTCTGTTTCCGAAAAATGTTTAGGGGCATCTAAATTAAAACACAACCAGACAAATTTCAATTATCCCCCAATCCCTACACTGTAATTTTGAATGTGGGAAATACGTTGATGAAATGCAGTTCTGCATTTCTTTTTTGCATCTTTGGTGTAATATTTGTTGGACAGTATGGTACAAATGTAATCAGAAAGAACTGTCATATGGTATTATTGTTCCTTTATTTCAAGTAAGATATTGTGGACATTTAATGATAAGATTAGTTTTGGTGACGGAAATGGAATTTAGTTCACAATTTTAATTCCAATTTTGTTTGAGATTAAAGTGGTGGTTTAGAGTAATAAATTCTGCAGTTTTGAGTAGTGTGATTGGGCTGTTATAGTAGTGTCGTGCCCCAGCACAGTCCCATGCTGTTTCTTTGAGGCATTGAGGAGAGTAGTTTAGTGTTGGAGTTGTTGTGTTGTAAATTGCAGCTGCCAGCTCAGCTACTATTCTTTCCACGTATGAAAACCCCTTTTCTGGCCCCTTGAACGATGTCGTTCGGTGCTGAATAAGAGGGCCAATAATTCCCCATTATATTTTACTAGAGCACAAACCCTATTTTGCTACTCTCCCCTTCCAAAGGCTTAAATAATAAACTATTCTCATATTCTCCTCTCTTCTATACTGACCTAGAGCTCTTTCCTTTGTTTCTGGACAAACCATTGCACTCTGGTGGAGTTTTTGGCCAATTATGGTGGAACTCTGGCATGCTGTTCTGTGGTCTCTATTCTGTTCAAATCTTTTGGAATCTGTTATGTTCATGTCAAAGAGGGGTCTAAGTTTCTGTTCTATTTTTAGTACGACGATGTTTTGTTTTCTCTTTCTTTCATTGTTCTGTTTGGATGGGTACCTTATGTTCTCCTTTCTTGCTGTACATTTTTCTCTCAATTAATATTCCTTTCTTTTTATTAATGATTTTAATTCCCAGATGTGATATTGGCAATTTTTAGGGTGTTGGTTAAGATTTAGAAAGGGTTTGGGCTAGTTATTTTGTAATTCCATGGAATTTTGGAATGGAGGTATCATTTTATTTAGGGTTTCCTAACTTAAAAATTAGAATTAATCAGTCAAATTCTGATTCAAATTCTAGATGCTATACTGGCATTTAGGAGTTTTGCTTTCACACGGAAAATCTTAATACATGTTTTCATATAGTTTCTCCAAAACAGTACTAGTTCTTTGAAGTACCAGAATGACCATTGCAAAACACAGTTGTCAATAGTGTGATGTCAGAGTGGAGTGACCTTGGGCTGCAATGGGATTCAGATAGCTGAGTGATTTTCTATAGCTGACATTGTCACCACAATAGTGGTGCTGCCATTATATAGGCTTGAAAAACCCATTTTTACACTCCAAACAACATTGTTTAATTTTTTTTTTTTGTTGAAATTGTAATTTTGCACATGCTTTCTTATGCATTTATGCTTCAGAAATGTAAACCCATCTTTCTTACCATTCCACAAAAGGTTACCCCTTACCCCTGTTTCTTCACACTTTAAAGGACTATTTTTCCTCATTTTTAAAAGCTGGTTTCATACTATTAAATTTTGGGTGTCATATACTGATGTTTATTTAAACACTTGATTACTGATATGTTTTTGGAAGCTTGCCTGATTAATTGAGAGTATATTGTTGTAATCTTTGTACTAGTTCCATTTATGTCTTTTGATTTATTGATGCAATATTTTATGCTTTCTGATCTGAGTTGTTTTATCTGGTTACTTTTTATGTTTATTTTTGGTTTTAGAAAGCACACTCTGGGTGATAATTATTTTGGTGCCAATCCATTTGTTGCCCCTGTGACGTATTCAAACTTTTACAATGGAAATGCTACTGGCTTCCAAAAGGCTTCTGGAGGTTTGACACATACTGATAGAGTGGGTTTTGAGGATATATTGAATCATACTCAATCAATTACTAGAAGATTTGAGGAGGTATGTACAGATTTCCCTCTTAGAATTCATAGTAGTAGTAACAATATGGCTATTATAATACCATGTTGAAGTCCAAATAAGATATTTTTGCAGGCTCTTAAAGATTTTATATCTGAACAACGTGGTGTACTAGAGGAAGGTTGGCGAGTGGAATTTAGACAATCAGTGAGCAGCACTGAACTATATGCAGTTTACTGTGCACCTGATGGAAAGATATTTGATTCTGTATATGAAGTAGCTTGTTATTTGGGGCTAATGTCTGGCTTCAACTCTGTTGAGTCTGAACTAAGAAATGAGAGGTCTCTCGCGTCTTTAAGTGGGTCTCTGTCTAGAAAAAAAAAGTCAACAAGATCTGCAGTGGTCAATGGTTTTGTGGAAAAACGGGGAACCATGATGAATAGTAATTGTAAGGATCCTTCCTCTGAAGGTTTAAATGTGGAATGTGCTACTACTAGGGGGAATATCCCAAAACCCTCTGAAAGTGGAAGAAAAGATGATGGACACTCCTGCCCTCCGCAATTTGAGGTCTAATTCATATTTCCTCATTTTTTTGTGAAGTTAGTTTCTTACTATCAGTTTCCCCCCAATATAAGTTAGAATTTAGAGGGGATTATTATAGTGAATCTGAAAATTTACTGTTTCTGCCTGATTTTTCTGTTTTTTTTATATTTCAGGATGAACTTCCTCTACAGTTCAATGACTTCTTTGTTCTTTCATTGGGGAAAGTTGATGTGAGACCATCATATCATGATGTTAATCTTATCTGTCCTGTAGGTTATAAATCTTGTTGGCATGACAAGATTACTGGTTCTCTCTTTACATGTGAAGTTTTGGAGGGTGGTGATTCTGGACCTATATTTAAGATCCGAAGGTGTTCCTGTTCAGAATTTCCTGTTCCAGTTGGGTCAACCATCCTTTCAATGTCAAAATTTTGTCAACTTGTGTCTCAAGCCAATGAAGGTGAGAGAAAAACTAATGCTAGTATGGATTTGGATGATGGTGAAAGTATCCAGATGATGCTTCAAGACCCTTGTGTACCAACTGAAAATGATGTCCTAAACTGCAATGCAAACTTCTCAATTAGGGATTCTCATTTATCGGATGTACTACGCCCTGGTTCAGTTCAAGATAATACTATAAATTCGTTAGCTGGTAACTTGGAGTTTAATGATGGAATTGGTGAAATTTTGGTGGAAGAGCGGTCATCATGCTCTGCATGGAGAGTTATTTCTCAGAAGTTAGTTAATGTTTGCAAGGATATCTGCAACCAGAAAGGAACTCTCAAGTTCTATTGTAACCATGCTAAGAATGAAACATGCTTACATCAATGGGATTTAGGGAACGCAAAACGTGATACATACTTTACTTCGGTGGATAAATTTTGCGGTTCCCTTGGTTCAGTTGGCATTCCAGATGTAATCTATGCAGACAGTGATCTGGAAGGTATCTCTGAGGCTTTGAGAAAATGGTTGGGGCAGGATAGGTTTGGATTGGATGTTGAATTTGTTCAAGAAGTATTGGAACAGCTTCCTAATGTTGAATCTCTGCAGTATGAACTTTTAAATAATAGAGATAACAGCTCGTCCTTGCCAACAGTAGGAAATGGTTTCTTAGTGGTTGAATGGAGAGATGGATCAAAATATCAGGAAGAAGCACTTCAAGGTTTATACAGGAGGTCCAAAAAGGCAAGTTTGACTGAAAAAAGCTTTAAGGATGGTCGTCGTCCACCACTTGGGAAGCCTTTATGCTCTAGGGCTCCTGGCGAGCTCATTGGTGATATTTTTCAGGTATGCTTGTTTCATGGCATCAGTGAATCTGAAATGTTTTTTCTCAGCCTTTTACATTTTTTGGCTTTATTTTTATTTGCTAGGATATAGTCTTTACATTTTTTCTGCTTTTGTCTTCCAGGCTTGGGAGCTTTTAGAGCGATTTAACGAAGTTCTGGACCTGAAAGAACCATTGTCATTAGATGATCTTGAGAAGGAGCTAATTAACCCTTGGTTTGATGGATTGGATTTTCTTGAGAAATCTGAGAGGGACATGGATGAAAGTCAAGTTTTGATTTCCCAAGGAACTGATGGTAATTGCAGATCATTATTGTCCCCAAGAGTTGAAACTGGTCCATCAGGTTCCATGGAAAGTTCTCATGCATTTATTCAAATGGAAACAGAAGCAATGAAAGAGGCCGCTCAAGTTAAGCTTGCATCTTTCACTTATGCCAGATGCTTTGGTGTAACTTTGACCAAGGCACATAATTCATTGCTGAGAGTGCTAATACGTGAATTGCTATCAAGGGTGGCTGTCCTGGTGGATCCAAATTCTGAACCCGGAGAAACACGAACAAGGCGGGGAAGAAGGAAAGATATGGACAGTGGTGTTTCTGCTAAACGAACCAAGCTCAACATGCTTCCTATTAATGAATTGACCTGGCCAGAATTAGCTCGTAGGTATATCTTGGCTTTTTTAACAATGGATGGCAACCTTGAGTCTGCAGAAATTACTGCCCGCGAAAGTGGTAAAGTATTTCGCTGCTTACGAGGTGATGGTGGTGTGCTGTGTGGTTCTCTTACCGGTGTGGCTGGGATGGAAGCAGATGCACAGGTGAGCATTGCTTTTGTCATTAATATAATGAATAAAGAGTTTTATCTTCGGTCTGGCTAATATTTAGATACTTCTTTCTTACCCATTTGCTTCACAGTGCTAGTATGTGGGACCCAGATATAATTTTATTTGGCATTCAGGCTAACTTTTAAGTTACAGGATTTCATGGTTTCAAAAACATGATAGTAGATTGCAAGACAATCACTTTAGGTGTAATAATTTCTAGAAGTTTTGCTGATTGGTGGTATTTTCTGCCCAGGCGATAGTCTTTTTTACCCGAGAACTTGATACTTTGGAGTGGGGTCTAATGACCACTTTCGATTTTATTCCCTTACTCAGCCTTTTCATGACATGTCTGGAAAATTTGTTTTTCTAGCTAATGACAATTCAGTTTTCTTTTTGAAGTATTTTTCTTATGTCATATCATATCTTAAGATTTAATATTTTGCTGCTGGTTAATCTTTTCTAGACTGCAATTTAAGTTGTAAACCTGAAAAGAATGATAGAAATAACACTGACAAGTTTTTTTATTTGTCTCTCAGCTGCTTGCAGAGGCTACAAAGAAAATTTTTGGTTCTTTGAGCAGAGACAGTGATGTACTAACCATGGAAGAAGAGTCTGATGCAAAGGGTGCTTCTGAGAAGAAATTGGCAAATGATGGTAATGTTCCTGAATGGGCTCAAATGCTAGAACCTGTCAGAAAGCTACCAACAAATGTAGGCACTCGAATCAGGAAGTGTGTTTATGATGCTCTGGGTAAGGATCCGCCAGAATGGGCAAAGAAAAAACTGGAACATTCAATCAGTAAGGAAGTGTACAAGGGCAATGCTTCTGGACCAACAAAGGTGCTTCTCAGTGACACCTCTCTTTTAGTGTGTGTATATATTTTGGGGGTGCATAATGTGATATATAACATTGACATGGCCAAAACTATGGTAAAATCACTATTTTGGTTGCAATGATAAAACTGTTAGTAGGAAAGTTTCTTGACCATTAGATCAGATCTCTGACCAAAACTTTTTCATAGAATTCAATGGTCCAGGAACTGTCTTCTACTACTTGCACTGGTGTGATGGTTTCCCCATAGAGTTTTGCTTGATTAGTTATTGTTGATATTTCTAGTTTTGTGGTGCATCATCATCTGTTTTAACAGGCAAGCCATCTTATAGTTTATAGTTTCCACTATACATGTGTAATGTAAAACTGTATATGTCTCAGTTTACCCCCTGTTAAATGTTACTTATTACAACATGCAAGAGAAACCCACACAGTATGATGACAAAACTAACATGTTATTCTCAATGTTACTGTGGTAGTTCATCTGGTTAAAATAAACTTTTATTCTTTTTGGTTAAGAAAACATGAATCATTAATTCAACATTATTCTTGTTTAAAAACAGAAAGCAGTTCTTTCAGTTTTGGCTGATGTTGCGGGTGAAGGACTGCAATCAAATCCCAGTAAAGGACAGAAAAGGAAGATTGTTATATCAATTTCTGACATCATGATGAAACGATGTCGCATTGTATTACGCCGTGCTGCTGCTGCAGATGATTCAAAGGTTTTTTGCAACTTGCTGGGAAGAAAATTGATTAATTCTTCAGATAATGATGATGAGGGGCTTCTTGGATCTCCAGCCATGGTGGCCCGCCCTCTAGACTTCCGCACTATTGACCTAAGATTAGCTGCTGGAGCTTATGGTGGATCTCATGAAGCTTTTCTTGAGGATGTTCGCGAGGTCAGTGTCTTATAAAACTCTGATTGCTTGACGAAGCAGTCTTTATTTTATTTTTACTTTAGATTACTACCACTACCCTGTAGACCCATTTTGTGTCTCTGTAAAGCTTGTTGCAAATACACTTTTATGCTTGCTTGTGCACCATTATAGTCTCTGGCTCAAGGGGCATCATGATTGGTGTCCTCATGATACTGGTCTCTAATATGTTTTCTAGTAGATGCAGAGTCATTCTTACAATGCTTATTTATGACTTGTGTGGAGGCACTAAACTGTTGATTTGATGGTGCAGCTGTGGAACAATGTTCGTGTTGTTTTTGGGGATCAACCTGATTTACTCGAACTGGCTGAAAAATTATCCCAAAACTTTGAATCACTATATAATGAGGAGGTTGGTAGCTTGTTTGTGTCTACATCAGTACATTTGCTCTTGTGCGTGCTTGTTAATCGAACATTTAAATTTCCTCCTTGGGTACAGGTTGTCACCAATGTCCAAAAATTTATGGAGTATGCTAAACTGGAATGCTTAACTGCAGAAATGAGAAAGGAAGTTGATGATTTTATTGAGTCAATGAAAGAGACTCCAAAGGCCCCTTGGGATGAGGGAGTCTGTAAAGTATGTGGCATTGATAGGGACGATGATAGTGTTTTACTATGTGATACTTGTGATGCTGAGTATCATACATATTGCTTAAACCCTCCCCTTGCAAGGATTCCTGAGGGAAACTGGTACTGTCCTTCCTGTGTTGATGGTAAACATGCAACTCAAGATGTTACAGAACGTACACAGGTTATTGGCAAATGCCGAAGTAAAAAATTCCAGGGTGAAGTTAATTCTCTTTACTTGGAATCCCTTACTCATTTATCAACTGTAATTGAAGAAAAAGAATACTGGGAGCACAGTTTGGGCGAGGTTTGTTGATGCACATCTACTTGTTACCTTTTGTTTACAATATAGCTAATTCATATGATCATTCTAGGTAGAATGACATAATTGTCTCATTTTTGAACTTCATATTTGTTGTATCTTCCTGGAAAGTGTTTTGTTGGTAATTGCATAGTGCTAGTATGTGCTTCCCATTCTGTTATGAACTGAAAAGGAGTCTTAATGAGGTTCTATCTTGTATTAACGATATCTTATCCTGAGTCATAGTTGCAAGATTTTCATTTGTTGATTTCTTTTGGCATTGCTCGTTTTATTGTACGTGTATAAAAGGTTTCCCATCAAAATATTGTTTTTACACTCCTTTTTCTGTTTTGAGCTCATTATCATAGTTCTTGAAGCATAAAATGCCCTGTGTGGTTAGCAACTTGAGTTATGATTGATAATGTATTTATGAAACTGTAGAACTCTTTTATGTGTTTGTGTTTGATTAGTTTTTATTTTAAATGGTTGCAGAGAACTTTCCTTCTTAAATTTTTATGTGATGAGTTGCTTAACTCTTCCATGATACGCCAGCACCTTGAGCAATGTTCAGAGTTGTCAGCTGAGTTACATCAGAAATTGCGTGCACATTCTGCAGAGTGGAAAAACCTGAAAACTAGAGAGGACATTTTATCTACAAAAGCAGCTAAAATTGATACTTTCTCATTAAATACTGCTGGAGAAGTTGGTCTTAGGGAAGGGGTTACTACTTTATTAACAAATACTGGTAAATGTCTGGTTCAGCCACATACTGCAGTTGACAATCCTAGTAATTTTGGGGTATTTGTTGATAGCCTGCCTTCAGAAGAGACCACCAAGGAGAAGTATAGGTTTGATAGTGTAGATAAAAGCATGTCCGTGACAAACTCAGATTCTGATAGCCAAAATATGAATTCCTTAGATGTAGAGGGACAATTTAGAAATGTCTCTGGTGCTGTGGAGTCTCAATCAACTGATAAATCCCCCAAATCTTTTCCATCACCAAATATGTCTCAAGAAATAAATGGTTCTGGTGGAGCAGCTCATGCCCAGAGTAACCACCAGAAATGTGAGGGGAGGGACATATCTACACCTGTGACATGCCAGCAAGGTGGGGTGACAGTTGATGCTTCACATACTGCTTTGAATGAGTCCGAACCCTATCACCTTGAGCTCAACGCTATCAAGCGTGATATTTCAGTATTGCAGGACTCCATAACTAGTGTAGTATCACAGCTGTTGAGGCTCTCTGTTCGTCGGGAGTTTTTGGGCATTGATTCCATCGGTCGATTATATTGGGCTTCAACTTTGCCTGGAGGACGTTCACGAATAGTTGTTGATGCAAGTGCTGCACTGCTGCATGGAAGAGGAATACCATTTAGCAGAGACTATGTGGAAAAGTTTTCTGTTCTGCAGCATTCTTCACTATCTGAGAAGGATTCCTCTCAGCTTAGAAATGCTTTGGCCAATAGTTCACCATGGATTGCTTATGAAACTGATGCTGAAATTGAAGAGCTCTTAGGTTGGCTGGATGATAGTGATCCTAAAGAAAGGGAACTGAAAGATTCCATTATGCAGGGGCCAAGATCAAGATTCCAAGAGTTCCTTAATGCGCAGACTGAAGAGCAGGTTGAGGACCGAGGACCTATTTCTATGCCTATAAATAGAGAGAAAACAGTATCTAGTTCTCTTGTTACAAAGGCGACATCCTTGCTGGAAAAGAAATATGGTCCCTTCTTCGAATGGGATATTGAGATGTCAAGGAAGCAAAATAAAAAGTCAAGAACAACTAATGATGAAAAGTTGTTTAGGTGTGAGTGCCTAGAACCCATATGGTTCGATAGGAGACACTGCACATATTGTCACAAAACTGTTTCAAGTGATGGTGAATTTGATGGACATAATGATGGCAAGTGTAATGCAGGTCTTCCGGTTGCAGAGAAGAATAGGAACAAAATTGGATCTTGTAAAGGAAAAGGAAACTTAAGATGTGATACCTCACGAGAGAAATTCAGAGCTGATGCGGAAACAGCTGGAACCAAAGTTGGTGGTTGTTCTAAGCTAAGCTCAAGATTGATTAAATTTTCAAATGAAGAATCCACATGCCCATTTAATTTTGAAGATATATGTTCCAAGTTTGAGACAAGTGAATCCAACAGGGAACTTGTCAAAGAAATAGGTCTTATTGGAACGGATGGTATCCCATCCTTTGTTCCTTCTGTATCTCCTCTTGTTAGTGAGTATACACGATTCTCAACTCCAAAGGATGATGCCATTATTGGTGTTTTGTCCAAACCAACGGAAACCCGTGGTTCTCAGGGAAACACTGATGGAGCTGGTGCATGTCTTGACCATAATTCAGGCATTTCTACTGGTAGGTTAGCTGCCAATGAAATCAATAAATCCAATAAATCATCCTCGGGAGAACAAAGAGATGGGAAATTCTCTTTTTGTGGTCCTGCTTCAGATATGGGAGTCGATGGCTGCTGTGTGGTTCCTTTGTCGTCATTGAAACCATTAGTTGGAAAGGTTTCTCACATTTTGAGGCAACTGAAGATTAATCTGCTTGATATGGATGCTGCACTCCCGGCATCTGCTCTGAGACCATCAAAGGCTGAGTCTGAGAGAAGACAGGCTTGGCGTGCATTTGTGAAATCTGCAGAGACTATATATGAGGTTTGTCTTATTTCTGCGGCTCTAGCACACAGTTCTCCATTAACAGGCATTGCCAACTCCACATGTTTCTCATTCTTTGTTTCTGTACTGCAACTTACTTTACCGAGATGCTTTTTTATTCTTGAAAACAATTTGTGGACTTAATAATGCCACTTTGCTCTAACTGCGATATCAGTGAAAAACAGCTGTTTAATGTAAATGAATTTCGTGAACATCTTTTATACTATATTTCTCTTTCAAGTGGTTAGTGATCATGTGAATTTATGTTTGTTAATTGAGGTTCCTTCCTTTTTTTCAGATGATTCAGGCGACATTTACCCTGGAAGATATGATTAAGACGGAGTACTTGAGGAATGACTGGTGGTACTGGTCATCATTTTCAGCTGCTGCCAAAACTTCTACTTTGCCTTCCCTTGCCCTTCGCTTATACTCTCTTGATTTAGCCATTATATACGAGAAAACGCCCAATTCAACTTTTACTGACAGCTCTGAACCTTCTGGCACAGCAGAAACGAGACCACCAATGAATGTGGATACAGAGAAATCCAAAGGAAATCGGAAGTCAAACAGGAAAAGGAAGGAATCAGATGGTTGATCTTATACTTGTATTTCAGAAAATCAGATATCTGGTCAGTCTTCTGTGGTGTGATGTGATCATCCACCGGTATGACTGGTTCATTGGGCAAACCTAAGACTATAAAATGGGGTAGCCACAGCTGCTGGTGTCTCTTGCCTGCTTGTACATATAGGTAAAGCTGACCTGCTAACTCGGATGCCTGGTTTTTGGCTAAGCAGAATTTGTAGCATTATCTGCTTTCAGTGAGGGCACCAGTATGAGGGAATTGTAAGGATGCGTCCAATTTTGAAATTATATTTCTCTGCAGATGTCCGGTTGGCTGCTCCATAGCGAGAAGAACCAATTTTCATTTTCTAGCAGAGTCTGATCCATATATGTATACAAATGGAATTATTGTAAAGGAATAGGAGGAAAGTAGTAAAAAGGAAAAGGATGGGAAAGAAGTCAGAAAATGTTAAGTTGAGCAGTTGTAGGCAATATTTCATTCTTTATACTTTTTCTCTCACCCCACCCCACCAAAGGTCCTGCACACGCATGCCCTTGATTTTGTTCCTGGGCATCTGCAGATGTGTTAGAATGCAGGGGAAATTATTGGAATCAAAGCTTTTTTTCCATCTGCTTTGTGCTTGCGTCGTGCGTGATCTCCTTGATTTTTTTATTTGCTTAATTCCCATAATTTTCTAGTCATGTCTTGGGGTTAATGTATATATATACACTAATATTTGACCCCTCCTTCTCTGTTTTAGCATCAAAATTAAGTATTAAATCGTTATAGCATTGCCGTGGGATGTCTGGTTGTTAATGATTTGTGGTAGTATTACGTCATGTGCATTGCACGTGCCGAGGTAGCACTAGCATGGATTTTTCTATCTATATCCCTCAATTACTTGTGACATCTTCCATGTATTCTGATTCACATTTCAGAAACAGAAAGTCCATTCCCTCATTAGGGAGGTGTCAATGACAATTGTGGGGTGGAGGAAGCTGGATCCCACTTGCATAACGTGGTTACTGTGTCCGTTATACCAAATTATGGATACCAACTTGGGTGTGTTGGTGAGGTAAATTGAGTGATTTCTGATAATCATTGTTTGCTTGATGATGATCTTTAGATCAGTTTGAGTTCTTGTTAATCATGATATTTCTTTGTAATTAAGTAATATGTACTTATTGTTACTTTCTGCAAATTTAGTGCTGGAAGCCTCCATTGTATCTTCCAAAAATTCATAGTGACTAGTGAGAAATTGAAGTTGATCCATGTAGTTTTTTTAGTTAATTCCAAGTCTCCAGTCTCAACCAGAAGATTTGACTCTGGATGGTGTTTGATTAGATTGTGTTTTTTTATTTATAAAAGATTTTTGTTAAAAAAATCTCATCCATACCTCGCTACCTTTTTGAACACTTTGTTGTCTATGCTTTGAACACATGAAGTTGATGATAATATTAGTAAATATACACATTGCTTATCATGATTAGGGTGTGAAAATAATATTATTATATGAAAAGTGGACAGTGTGTGTGCTTTGCCACTTTTTGTGAACGTGGTTCTGGATTATCTTATCCAAATGGTTTTCAATAATTGAGGATTCAGGAGGGTAAAAAGAAGGACAACTTACAATCTATGGACTTACTAATTAACTATGTTTTAATACTTGAACATGAAATAATCTTACTGTAGTTTGGAAGTACAACCATTAACCAACATTTGACACCATTGACCAAATTACTACTAGACTTTATTTATTAAACTTGGCTTGAGGACACTCCAACTCCTAGAGGTCCAAGCCACCTGGGCGTTTACTTTTTCTTCCTTGCCCACACCATACATCTAATTATTCGATATTATTATTACCTTCTCTTAATTATGCATCTAATTTCATATGACTGCTGCTGCTGCATTATCATTTATTCAACATAATACATATTGGTCCACCAAACCAATGCCTCTCCTTCCTCATGGTTTTGGTTCTCAGTTTCAGATACCACAAACACATCCATGTAACTCCTCCCATCATCACTCCCATCCTCCTCCTCTGACTGAATTCTTTCAACAGGGCCCACACATCCACCAGGGTTGTCGGCTGGTAAGTATGAATCAACACTGTCAACGACCAGCTGTGGACTACCCTCATCCACCACTGCACTTCCAACAGACCCACTGCTCTGGTGGTCCTCCACCCCTTGCTGAAAATTGTAGCTATATCTTCTACTGGAAGTGGATCAACTTTCTTGTCATAGAATGGTTCCTCAGGAACCTCTTTAGCTTGATCTTGAAGCTTCTCATTTAAGGATACCACCTGCGGAATAGTCAACATGTCATTAAGATATTCAATCGACCACACTTAAAAAAAAAATCCACTTGTTAATTAGTTTATGGCCTAGCTTGCATACTCCTTTTTTTCTTAAAGTTCATCAGTCCCTTTCACAAAAGGGGGTCTTAAAGCATATTTTGAGAAATATATAAAGGTATATTCGCATAGTTACTTTGAAAGTGGCTTCTTTGCAAACGAGGTGGGGTTCAGAACAGATGCTACTCTTGGTAGTTTGTGATTATTATAGTGTCGAATCTCATGTGTAGGGCCCTTTCTGGATAGCTACCAATCATCTTCTATGTTAAGTGTCGACTTGTTTCCCTATGCTATACTCTTATGGACTTCTGATTGTGAAGGCACTAATTCTATCCTATACACCCCCCACAACTGTTGACAGACAATTTATATTCTATTCTACTCTATTCACCCAATATTTCATCACACATCCACCATAGCTGTAAGTAACCACTGCATCATTCACCACTTCTCAAATTGCATACATGAGCAACTAAATCTAAATGGAAAAAAAAAATCTCAAAAACCCTGTTGCCTAGATCCAATGATTTTACCACTTTTCCAATATTTTATAAATGTATAAATGTACCTCAGATTTGAGTTTCTCATTATCCTTCATAAGTGAATCATAGGATGAAAGTAGGGTATCGTATGAGGACTTGAGAACATCAAAATCCCTTTCAAGCTGTTTGGTCTTCCATCGAGCCCTGCGGTTCTGAAACCACACAGCCACCTGCCTTGGTTGCAATCCCAGCTTCTTGGCCAACTGGGTCTTCCTCTCAGGCTCCAGTTTGTTCTCTTCCTCAAAGCTCTTCTCCAACAGATGGACCTAACCATCAATCACACAAGAGTGTCACAACATTATAATATTGATGGCAAACTATCACAGGAATCTTTGGATGCAACAATATATATTAATCTAAAAAACCAAGCAACTAAAAGCCTAAAACATTATCTCTCTCATCAGATCCATCAGTAAATTAATAACACCACCAAGCATTCAACTCAAGGAAAGTTGTCTTGATTTACTACTAATAATCAGAAATGGTTTCAAAATCAATCACTTTATAGCTGCAAAATGGAATTTCTCTTTAAAGCCAACCACCTTTTTATTTAGAAGCCAAACTCAAAATAATTCATTCATATTTCAAGCTATTCATTACAACAACTGTTTTCAATTTCAAATAGGTGATCAAAACAACAACAACAAATAGCAATTCATTCAAATTTGAAGCCACCGGCCAACCTGTTCAGAACTGAGGCGATGCTTCTTCTCCGGCATCTGTTTCTCATAATACTCCTCATCATACAGTTCATCCGGTGAGGTGAAGAAAGGTCGCCTCTTTGAGGCTTCCTCCAAGCTCATCATCGATCTCCCTGCTTCCATTTCAATCCCAAAACCAAAACCAAAACCCCATCAATTAACTCTCTTTCATGTCTCAAGACACCACCCATGTCACAACATAATAATCCAGACACACAGTAAAAATTTAAATTTTATTTCTTTATCTGTCACTCTCACACCCCAATTTTGATACACAATCAAGTTGCTTCATTGAACCATGCCTTTTTTAAGCTTTAATTTTTCTTTAACCAGAACCATCTTTCTGTTCCTAACTCCCCAGCAACCAAACACATCAATTTCAGAAGCACAAAACTTGGATGCGGTTTCTTTAGATGGTTTTTTTAATACTTTTCTTCAATCAAAGTTAAAGTCTCACCCTGATAATAATTTATGCAATGATGATTTATACTAAAAACCAACATAAACTATGGAGGTAAAAAGTTCAATTGCTTTGAAAATCTCCTTAATAATGAGCCATATTGAAGGTCAACATAAATTGATGAGGCAAAATTCCATTTTTGAAGGAAGAACAACACCAAAGTACTTGTGAAAAAGTAAGCCATAACAAACAAAAACTACTCCACAACATACAATTCAAATCCAAATTTTCAATACACAAAAGGGTATCAACAGAAAACTAAGAAGACCAAATCAAGAGCAAGGAGAGAAAGAAAATGACCTCGGAAAGCAAGTTCAGTGTTACCGAGGAAGAGCATGTTGGTGTTCCCGCGAGAAGCACAGGCATCAAAGAAAAGCCGTCCAGACTCCATGGCACTTCAGTCACTCACCACCGCCGGAGACAATTTCCAGTGAGAGAAAGAGATTAGTACTTAAAAGTGTGTGTTGTTTTGTGTGTTTGTGTTTGTTCTTTGCGTTTACTCTGTTTTACTAGAATCTTGTTTGAGAATTTTTATAAGGGTCGTTGTTGTTGTTGAGTTTTTGCTTTTGTGTGGGAATTATTAGAAGATCATAAGCTTATGACGGAAGAAGCTTGTGGTCCAAAGCAACCTCGCCGGAGTCTCCAACGGGCATATGCAAGATCCCATCATACACCGCCAGATCCTACCCACCACCCGAGTTCGTCCTTTTCCGGCCTCAGTTTCGGCTCCACCAAAAACCACCGCCGCAAAGACCTTCGTCGGAGTCACCGGAGAAATATTTTCCGGCGAACCTCTGTTTCGTGTTTCTGTGTATCGTCAACGCACTGTGTTTGTGAGTGTCTTCTGCGACTAAAGTTGTTCGAACCATGGCCACTGCACTTTATAGTGCTTTCTTCCTTGTCGAAAGACCAAATTGCCCTTTATTACGGTTTTTTTTACGCATGTTTATTATTAAAAAAAGAGAAATATAGTGGAATTAAATCAAAATTTATATAACAACAAAAAACAGTATATAGATAATATATATTTATTACTAAAGAATTTTAAGAAAAATTAGATGAAAGCCTATTACTTATTTATTCTCAACGTTTATTTACTTTTGTTCAATCCGTTTAATTTTTTTAAGAAAAAAATGTCAATGTTTTTTAAAAATACGTGCAAACTTTTTTACACCTCTTCAATTGATTTAAAATTGTTATAAGTTTAACTGCATGTGTATTCAAAACGCAATTATATATAGTTCAAACATTTTACATGAACAAATAATTGTGTGTGACAATTGGTTTATAATAGAGCCAAAATTAAGCAATCCACTTGATAAATTATTTGATTCTCCCAATTGAATTCTAAATAGATATGATAAGGTGATGGAAAATCATAAAGTTTTTTTTTTTTTTTTTATATTTAAATTTTTTTGAATTAAAAATAAAAGGGAATATATATATAATAAATTTTATTATTTTTTTTTTATGAGTTTTTAAATTTAAA
>Ga0123341_1001109_pt1 | contig 19331 bp, 8 predicted proteins | sample Turbeapinknodule_FD_89959 | JGI IMG/M metagenome (GOLD analysis project Ga0123341, IMG submission 89959) | Root nodule microbial communities of legume samples collected from Mexico - Turtle bean Mexico pink nodule | ecosystem: Host-associated > Plants > Roots > Nodule | place: Mexico: Nepantla...
AATAATATAAAATAAAATAATTGTATATTATTATTAAAATAATTAAAAATATAATTTATTAAATAAATAAGTATCTTTATTTAATTAATGAGTTGGTTTGACATGGACAATCTTTCGCTTTCGAATATCTTGATGTAAAGACCTTAATAAAAGTCTTAAATTTAATACCTAAATTTTTATAAGAAACTTTTATTAGAGCATGTACCATGAGAAGGGTATATAATTAAAAGTTGTGTTTGTATAATTTTGAGTTTTAAGAATAAAAAAATATTTGTTAGTATTAACATGTAGAACACTAAAATTAAATCAATATTTAACAATAATAATTAAATTAATTTAATTATTTAAAATTGAAATGAAAAAAAAAATTATAAATATGTAGGTTTGCTTAAAATTTATGTTAGGTTATGAATCCAATTTAAAATAAAATAAAATCACACATAAATATTTTTGAGATGATTGTATTGTAAATGGAGTTCGCCAAACACTACTACAAATTACCCATATTTTTTTCAAATTTGGGAGAATTTATTTATTGTGTATATTTTCTTGTATTTTATTATATTCATGTTTGTTGTGGATTTAATAATTTAAAGTCTACATGCAAATTTCCTTACAATTTTGTCCCATGAAAAATAAAAGGGTATTATTTAAAATATTGTTTTATTAAGTTAACTATAATTATCTCATTAAATTAATTACATTTATTTAAAAGGTTTACTATGTGCTGTTATACACGGAAGAAAAAATCTCTAAAATATTTTTAAGTTAAAATATTTATTAGTAAAAATAATAAACTATCATTTTAGCTTTATATAAACTGAATTATTTAATAACATTTATCATTATTCAAGAATAAAATAATATATATTCAGATATAATATGTCAACTAATGAAATTACTTGAGGGTTTAAATTTTGCAGGAAAACTTACCTTGGAAATTGAAATTTGCAGTAAAATATTCTTGTTTGTTTTCATGTGATTTCTTTAACAAAAAATTCTTGAAAAATTCAAATTCCTAACTAATTTATTATCTGAGAACAAATAATGTACTGATTAAAATCAGAAACTTGTATTAAAAAAAATGCTGGTATTCTTATAGTACCATCGTATTCTCAGACCTCAGAGACAGTGATAGCGTATTCAGGTATTAAAAATATGCTGGTATTCTTACAGTACCGTCATATTCTCACACTCCACAGACAGTGACAGCGTATTCAGGTTCATGATATGTTGAAGTCTGCAGCATAAAAAAACCAGTGTATGATGGTTTTAGAAGAATAACACAAAAGCCTTGCATATATATATAGTTCTTGCTAATCATAGTTAAATAACAGATAAAGCAAAACATATAATAAGTTCAACACTTTGCATTTGTTTCCTCGTTGAGTGTCACGCTAATCAATTGGATTGACTATACCTAATTAAGTTGCAGACCCACCTTAAATCCTGAATTATTTATTTTTTTAGTTGATTTGTGTGTTGCTTCCGCATGTATTTATGAAAATGCTAGCGACCAACCCCTCTTTAAAAATCGAAAGATCGCGTGTTTGGTTGTGCGCATGGCTTATCGTTCTTTCGGCTAAAAGAGAATTCACGTCACATCACGGGTTAAATACACTAATCTCAATTAAGATTAATAAAATATGATTATACATTCATTACGTCTATTTTAATCATTTTAACAAGACAAGACTCATTAGAATAGTCTAATCAAAATTATCGTGATTCTAAAATCAAAACTTGACCATTCGGATTGAAGGTAACTAACTTGAACGTAGAGTGCCTTTACTCAGACATTCAGAAAAGAAAAACATTGGAGAAATTCGATGAGAGATGTAAGTTTAACCTGTAATAATCACTTTAACTTGTAAGAACCACAATAGTAAAGGAAAATAATGGTGTATAACTGGGATCATAAAACATGTTTGAAATTTTATGAATTATTGAAGGGTGAAGACAAAAAGAGGGTGAAGAACTTGAATTTATGCAGTACAAATTTATTTTGAGAACCCCACAGGCAGACCAAACCAAATTAGGACCAGTTATCATTAACTCTTCTACTGTGTTGTGATGTGCACACACACTCCATTCATTTCTCAGCATATCTAAAGCAAAACAAAACCACTTCTCACTTATTATCTCTTACGTGACTTTCCTTTCCTTGCCTCAAAGTCAGTTGGAATCTGGGATCCATGACAAACAAAATCAGACAAGCTCTTCCAACTATTTCGGATGCCCTCACCAAGAACAAGACCAAAACCACACTCTTGTTCGCTCTTGCTGCCACTCTCTTTATCGCCCTCGCTGTCGTCGCCGGAGTCAGCTCTCGCAAGAACTCCGCCCACAATGCCTCCTCCACTTCGTCACATGCCATCATCAAAAGTGCCTGCAGCAGCACCTTGTACCCGGAGTTGTGCCTCTCAAGCATAGCCTCTGAACCCGGCAAAGCCGACAAAGTTTCCACCCACAAGAACGTGATAGAGCAGTCGCTGAACATAACCGTTGGAATCGTTGAGCGGAATTACTTCACCGTGGAGAAGCTCTTACGCAAAAAGGGCCTTACCAAGAGGCAGAAAACGGCCCTCCACGATTGCTTGGAAACCATTGACGAGACCCTCGACGAGCTCCACAAGGCCATAGATGAACTCAAAGAGTACCCCTCCAAGAAGTCTCTGTCGCACCACGCCGAGGATCTCAAAACTCTCATGAGTTCGGCCATAACCAACCAAGAGACTTGCCTCGACGGCTTCTCTCACGACCAGGCCGACAAGAGACTGAGGCAGCATCTCCAGGCAGGGCAAGTGCACGCAGAGCACTTGTGCAGCAACGCATTGGCCATGACAAAGAACCTCACTGACAACGACATGGCCATGGCCATGTCCAACAACGTCGAAAACGAGCGCAGGAAAACCATGGAGGACCCCCATGAAATCGTGTGGCCCCACTGGATTTCCGCCGCCGACCGCCGCCTTCTGCAGACGGGTACGGTCAAACCTGACGTGGTGGTGGCTGCGGACGGCAGCGGGAACTTCAGGACGGTGTCGGCTGCGGTGGCTGCGGCTCCTGAGAAGAGTAGCAAGAGATACGTGATCAGGATCAAAGCGGGTGTGTACAGGGAAAACGTGGATGTGTCGAAGAAGAAGACCAACATAATGTTCCTCGGCGATGGAAGAACCAACACCATCATCACAGCTAGTAGAAACGTGGTTGATGGCAGCACCACCTTCAATTCTGCCACAGTAGGTCAGTTCCTTAATTACTCTTCTTCTTTTTAGTTCCCTCTTTTCTAACATGCTTCATTGCTTATACCTTCAGACATTATCATTATTATTATCCAAATCGCTTGTTTTTGGCCTTTGAATCATATTGTGCTTGGTCCCCAAACCGACCTTAACATTTCTAAACTAATGATTATTTTAAGGATGCTTTTTATTCTAAAGTTAAAGGTGCATTTTTCCATTATATCAAGTTCAAACACTTGATAGAGACAATGTCTGTCATTTGAAGGAAATGGGTGTACTAATGGAGAAATAAAGCATTAAAAATTAGTAACTTTCAAACCATTTAAACAGAAACACGACACAAATAAGCAGGCTGTCCCACCAATTAAGCATAGATCTAGGAAGTGAAAAATGAATTCTTTCTTCTCTGACTTGTTCTGCATCATTATTTGGGTCAGCAAATTTAGGTGTGACTTTAAAGTGTTACAACCATTGACGATACCTTTAACAATGACAACCATAAATTCTGAAAACAGTTTGAGAGAAGCACACATGGTGACTAGTGTCTTCATTTGATTCAATCTTAACCATTATTTTTGAAGAAAACGTAGCTTTATCTGATTAGACCCTAAAATTGAACTTAAAATAGTTGCAATATATATAAATAAAGAGAGATATTTAATTTAACAAGTGGTTGGTTTGCAAGTGCAGTGGTGGTGGGTGAAAGATTCCTGGGAAGAGACATAACCTTCCAAAACACAGCCGGTCCCTCAAAGCACCAAGCGGTTGCCCTGAGAGTTGGAGCTGACCTCTCAGCATTCTACAGGTGCGACTTTCTTGCATACCAAGACACCCTTTACGTCCACAGCAACCGCCAATTCTTCAGCAACTGCTACATAGCAGGCTCCGTCGACTTCATATTCGGCAACTCTGCAGCCGTCATTCAGAACTCCGACATCCACGCAAGGCGTCCCAATCCTGGGCAGAAGAACATGGTGACCGCTCAGGGCCGCGTTGACCCCAACCAGAACACGGGCATTGTGATTCAGAAAAGCAGGATTGGTGCGACGAAGGACTTGGAATCTGTGAAGAAGAGCTTCCCCACGTTTCTGGGGAGGCCATGGAAGCAGTACTCTCGTACTGTGATCATGCAGTCAAGCATAAGTGATGTGATTGACCCTGCTGGGTGGCACGTGTGGGATGGGAACTTCGCCTTGAATACGTTGTTCTACGGGGAGTATCAGAACACTGGGCCTGGTGCTGCAACCTCAAGGAGGGTCACTTGGAAAGGGTTTAAGGTGATCACCAGTGCAGCTGAGGCCCAGAGTTTCACTCCTGGCAATTTCATTGCTGGTTCAAGCTGGTTGCCCTCCACTGGTTTTCCATTCTCTCTCGGCCTCTAGTTTTTCTTCTTCTATTCTCATCTCTTAGATATAGTTTCTTTGAGTTGTTGAGCTCAGGTCAAACACTTGCTAGTAAATAAGTGTCTTCTCAACTCAAGCTTCCCTCTTCCCTTTGCTTGTATTAATTAGTAGTAATTATATGTTAGACTTTGGATTAGTCACTAAGGCTCCTCTCTTTTCATCATTAAATTAACAGGGTAGGATGTAATTAAGGAAAAAGATTGCATCTGTCAATGCTAGTATCCGTAATAGGTGAAGTTCAACTAAAAACAACTGAACCTATAATCTAGATTATAGTACCACTTACACGAAAATACGTAATTTTTTAAAAAAATTAGAACATGAAACACGAAAATTACGTCTTTTATAATTGTTTTACGAGTGTCCGTGTTGGACACGTCATTACAATTTACGTATTAGTTATGAGAGCCATTGAAGACGAGGAAAATCTTTTGTAAAAGGATAGGGAAACAAATGTTTTCAAGAGTAAACTCCGTGCAATGACAAGGGATCAGTGTTATATTATGTTTGGTGATGAATGTTATTGGAGGGGAAGCAACCACATGATTTGTGGCCTAAAACTAGAGGGTTATACTGGTTCTTAATCTTTTGTTCTTGTTCAGTGGTCTTCTGGATTTGCTCCAAGTGCTGCTGTCTGGCTGCTGCTTTCGACTCCTCAGCTTTTCTGTGAACCACTGCCATCTTCTTCATCAACTTCTCTTCCAGGGATGATCTCATCTTTTGAATTTTCACCTAAACAATTGTTTCAACAACATTTCTTAGTTTCGTTGCTTCTTAACCTTCTTTTAAGTTAACAAATTACTAGGTAATGTGTATATTTTATTTCATACAGGTTTAGGTAGACCACACCACCCTGCACGTTTAATACTGAATTAATTTCACAAGAATCCTGAGAACTAGTGTGTACAGTGTTTTGTTAAATGAATCATTTTGGGTTACTATTATTCATGAACATAGAAGTTGGTCAAGATCATGTTGCATGCCAAAAACCAAAAAACTAGGAAGGATAATTTGTACCTAAGCTTACTATTATTTACGATGCAAAAAAACATGAACAAGAAAGTGGAGGAGCCAATGGACCAACAATAGGAAAATTTCCTTTTCATGTTGAATTAATCTAAGCTCAAATAATCTCCTGATTTGATAAATTACAGTCACTGTGCTGAAAGCCTAAAGTATTTTATTTTAGGAGAATAAGAGACTTAAGCTTAAATGATTTGGTCATCATAACTCCTCAGAAAAGATCATTAATGAAGTACCTCAAGCTTCCTTGATTGTGCTTCTGCTTTAGCACTATGGAGGTCTAACCAAGCTTGAATTTTGGCTTCTTCTCTATGATACCTGCAACACATTACAATTTAGTCTTTCCATACAGGCATACACTGATACAACATCAGATGAAACTACAATGTTTGACTACTGTAAGGTTTATTTACCTGAGACAAGAGTTGGTCTTTTCTTCTTGTTCCCACGTGCTGTCTGAATCAGCTTTCTGGCTAGCATCATGTCTCAAGCTCTTTGATATTTCCTCTTCCTCCTCTTCTCTTGAGCTCCAGTGTGATGTGACCGAATTATACTGTGTTCCTACTTGCAATTTAGCAAAATGGCACTCCTCCAGCCGAATAAGGTCAATGGTGCAGGTTGTGTCATTGTGGTTTGTCAAGGACAATGGTCCTGACTTACTTGCAGGAGTGTTATGGCGGGCAGGAGATGAACTCTTGAATGGGGTGTGGCATCTTGAAGTTGTGCAACTTCCAAGAGGCGTCATCTCCGTCCCAACATCCTTACAAACCACTTCCTTGCAAGCATCTTTCACTACCTCTGCAACTGGGTCTCCAAACAAAAACCCTTCACCAGTTGGCTCTGAATATTGCAAATTTGGGAAAATGGGCACAGTGTTGTCCGTGAACTTATCTGCATTGCAAATCCTATCAGAATCGGCAGCATTAAAAAAATCATGAAATGTAATAATTCTAAAACAAGTTTTACACAAGATTATTATCGTGGAATGCGAATAAGCAGAAGTTTGAAAGAGTAGTAAAGAGAAAGGAGAAGAGAGAGAGGATGATAATGATGAACATAAAGGTTGGTTGAAAATAACAAAGGCATGTGGAACAAGAGCAAAGTTGAGAAGGAACGATGCTGATAGCACCTTTTAGCACAGTGTGCGTGGAGGATGAGATCCCATTAGAAGCATTGAGTGTGTGATGGTGGGAGGTGATGAGCCATTTCTGTGCATCGTCCCATTTGGAAGGGAAGGTCTTTCTTGAAAGATTGGCAACAGTGTTGAAGCTGAAAATGGGCCTGGTGGCAGCAGGGATAGAGGGAGGGTCTAGCCTCCTGTGTGTGGTAGAGCAGCGTCCTTCTCCTACGTTGGCTGAAACCTCTCTGCTATCTGAGTTACCGTTGTTTGGCATTGGAAAGGAGCTGAGTTAACAAAGTGAGATTGAGGTTGTTGGTTGTAGCATTAGCATAAAGAAATGTTTTCTTACATAATGGATTAAGAAGAGCTTAATGGGGTAACTGAGTGGAGTGGGAGAAAAAGGGAGTCTAGTGTGACTAGTGCCTAAGCCTATTCTGTGTTGTCTGAGCTTGGGTTATGCCAAGAGTGTGAGTGGTGGAGAGTCAGAGAGAGGAACAGCATGCTGAACTGAACAAGGAAAAGGCACTGTTGAGTTGACTAGATAGATTGGAACTTGGAAGAAGCATCACTGATTTTCATCTCATTTCATCAAACACTGTTAGTGCTTCATCAAAAGAAGAGGGAGCTTCAGAATTGGCCACTGTCATACACTATTACCTCACTCACCCTGCACGCTTTACTTTCCCTAATGCTACATCAAATTCAACCCAACAACATTATTTATGGACACTTATTATCACCCATTTGCTACCAAGACAAAAAAAGAGCTGAAACTTACTATGTAAGTGCTATCAAAAGTCATAAACAAACTACATTCTATTGAGTTCAGATATTCTATATGCAGATTCTTCATATATAAATTATTCTCACTATCTATTTGCTCTTATTTAAGTATTATTGTTATTTTCTGTTTTTCTTTTTATGTTTAAACACCCATTTACATGATTTTTAATAGGATAATGATATATTAACTGTAAAAATATACACTTTATACTTTAATAAATTAATATTTTATTTTTAATTTAAAATATTATTATATTATTATAAAAACCGTGTGAAATGTATCTATTTTACTGTTCACGGTGTAAAAAGAAACTTTTCTCTTTTTAATATCGATATTAACCTTTTACGCCAAGGATTGAATGACGTTGGTTAGCTTTGTTTTTAACCTTTCTCTGATTCAAATAAAATATTTTATATTCTGAAGGATTAACAGAATATTAACGTGATTTAGACTTTTATATATGAGAAATTATTGAAAGAGTATTTTAGCAGGTTAAGGTGACCTTGAATAAATAAAAATAATTTATATTGTATTCAGAGTACTTTTTTTTAAGTGAAGCTAAGAACCCACCACAGTTTATATTCCATATAACACTTATTTTGCTCCTTCGAAAAATATTCTCTTTCAATTTGGTGGTGTTTTAATTCTTTTAAATAATAACTTAAATTGATTTTTTTTCCTTCAAATTTACAGAAATTTCTATTTTGTTTTGAGCATTTATTTTATACAGCCTATTACAAACAAAGTCATCAACGAAATAACATAAGAAGTTACGAATGAAGTATAAAGTATACTGGAAAATAAGAGAAGATGAATGAAGAAAAAACACTAAAATAACAGTGAATAATTAAGTTGAATAACCAAAATAATCATTGTGGCATATAAACAAGAACATCAACTTTAATAATATCCTCGTGCAGGATTAGAATAAAGGAATATAAAACTTTTAAAATATTTTTAAATTTTAAAACTTTTAGAATGTTCCTGTAAGTTACACTTTCGATAACCAAACTAATTATTTAGTCAAATATGTTTAAAAATAGTTAAGTTTGATTTATACACGAAAGATGGTATCTAGTAATATGCACAAAATGTAGATACTTATGCTCCATTGGGTGAATTTAATAAAAGCAAGATGATACCTTAAACACAACGAAATTCAAAGGTACTGCAATTTATAGTTAATTTTAATTTGATAAAATTTTGATGAAGTTAGAAATTGAATGACTGAATTGGTTTGGTGTGACGTGACGTTTTTATATTTAGTGAAATCATGGTTGAAGTTGGTAACCAAAATTTTTGAAAAATGTTTGAATTGGAAAGACTCTTTATTAAAAGCATCATAAGCTGGTTGAAAAACTATGTAAATAATATTTTTATCTTTACTGTCATGACTTTTTACCCAGGTGGACATCAACTAATTTTCTTGATTCAAACACAGTTCGTAAAAATATAATTAATTAAGTTAATTTAGTTCTAAATAATGATTAAAATATTATTGGATCTTTTCTTGAACTTACGACAGACCCATTAATGCTTAGAAGATCCAACATTAAAGATAATTTTTCTATCTCAACCTACCTGCAAATTGTACTCGGACTAACTTGATTGTTGAAGTGTCTTAGTAGATTCTCCACTTATCTCGATAAAAAGAAGAACCAATCAGATACCACCGAATCCGAGTCCGAACATAAAATGAGTCACTATGGAAGAAAAACCAACCTCACCAACCTTGTAAAATCAATATTAAATAAAATTGAAGAGTTAATTTGAGTATGGAAATTGTGAAGTGTTATTATGGAGGAAGAGCAGGAGATAGTGAAATGGTGAATGGACGAAGCAACAAAATGAATGATAAGCCATGAAGGTGATGAACTGTGAAGCTAGTTTGGCCCTACATTACTATTTTATATTATAACATTTTATCATGATAAGACACACCCCACCAATAATTCAATTTATAACATTTTATAATAATAATATATATAACCAATGCTTAATCATATCATTGCGTTACTATATAGGCACCACTTTTATTCTTCTTCTGGGACAATCACATTCATGGCTGCTACCTCTTTTTCTATTTCCTCAATTCAAATCCCTATTTACAAATATGGATCATTTCTCAACAAAAAATTCATCTCCAAATCAACCTATGTCCCACCCAAAAGGGCATCATCATCATCATCATCGGTTCTCAGAATCACAGCATCCATGAAGAACAAGGTTTGATGTTTTTAATGATGTTTTTTGTTTTCTCTGAGCACTGTGTTAATTAAATGTGTATTCTGTTAAACAGGTTTATGAAGATCGTTCTGAGGGCATAGTGTGCTACCAAGATGAGCGAGGAGAAATCATTTGCGAAGGGTATGATGAAGGACCTTGTTTTCAAAGAAATCATCCAAGGTAAACCCAATTACTAAATCACACTTTTTCTTACTCCAATTTTTACTGCTTTTAATTCTGATATGCATGCCTTCACCAGAGAGGCTCAAATCACCAATCTTCTTCTTCGACAAAGTTGGCTTCAGATTGTTAAAGGAGACAAGAACTCCAACGATGCTGCTTCTGAAGAAGGACTTCTGAAAAAGGACTTCAACTGTAATGGCTTTAACTCACTATGCTGATTCATTACCTTATGAGATCTCATAAGGCATGAACAAAGGTATCTAGACTTTGTATGAAAAAGGCATGAACATGAGAAACAAGAAAAGATGGTACTTGTAACTTTGAAGGCTTCATAATGCAATGCCACCTTTACTTAATTGGCTCTCCTTTTCGTGTAGATTATGAGTTCATAATTTGTCTCCATGTCGTTGTATTCTAAAAGAACAACTTGGTTGTCTGATGATAAAGACAATTTGTAAGAAGCAGAAGAAGACAGCCATGTTTGAGCAAAGCTCTGTTAGCTACTGATTAAATAAAACACACTTTCAATTCAGATCTCACCCCCATAATAGGGATAAGATAAGCACATCAGTGGCTAACATTAAAAGTTATTTTCTTATTAATGGCAGAGATTACTAATTTTGTCCTTATTAATTTAAAAAAGAGTGTATGATTAACAGATAGATAAGTATGTTTTGGTAAGAACTTGGTTGATGATGAGGAACAAATCCACCACTATTTTGTTGCCATCAGAATCAGGAGAATTTGAATCATCTGCTACCATGAAACAAGTACCAAAATGCTGGATTCTTAATAAGAGTGGGGTTTTCATGTTTGCATTTATCACTACATTTATTAAGTTTTAATCAAATTTATTTTAACTCTCTCTCAATTTCTTCAACTATTCAAAACTTTACCTCATGTCTTATTTAAAATCTGCCCAAAAACCCTATTTAAAATTTAGTTTCTTAGTCTATTTATGAAGAAAAAAAATCCCTAAATCGATTAATAGGTTAGATCAGACTCTAAAAAAATGTCTTACTAAAAAGAAAACACTCTAATAAGATAATAACTAAAAGACAAATATTAATTTTTGAGGTGAAAGCTATCTTATTTACGAAGTTTAACTTCACACCCCTGTTTGTTTGTGTATATCCATCCTTGCTGATAAAAAAAATAATAAAAATCCTTGTTGCTCTTCTTCTTCTTTTCCTTTGCCTTTTTATATTTAAGCATTACAAATAAATAACTAAAAAAAGTGAGAATAATAAGTTATATATATAAACATTTCTTTATACAATTTTTATTCTATCTTTTAATATCTCATACATCAAATAAATAAAGAAGAGAAATTAAAATATATTTCTAAGAAAAAAAATTATCTTTATAAATCTTTAATTAGGACTTTTTATTTTATTTTAAGAAATAGAAAACATGTAGCCTTTTTGTGCATAGGGTGTGTTAAATTAATTTTCTTTTATAATCTTAGGTTTAATTTTGCACAAAATATACCAACCAAGTTCATTTTTGCATATGATATGCATTACGTTAATTTAGTTTTTGTGTACAATATAGAAAACCAAATTTGGCGTATTAAATTTATTTTTGCTCATATATTGAAACTTTAAACATAAAAAATTATTTAACTTGTTATTGATTAACAGAGGTTAGTTAAGTTAATTTAATTTTTTCATTTAAATTAAAAAAGTAAATTTCAATACTTTAGTGATTATTTTTCAAATATTTTTTTAAAATGCAAAAGCTGAGTCATTGTTATTTATTTGATAAGAGGAGGGAGAGAGTGAGAAGGAAAATGGTGGTGATAAATGCAAATTGAATTTGGGAATTACGAAACCCTAGTCTTAAGTGTTGTTTAACCCCAACACAACACAGGGTATCTATTCTTGTCTGAATCGAATCGAATCGAATTTATTGCGTTGCAGTGGGAAGGGAAGATCAAAGATGTGGTGGAGATCAGCATCATTCATCATGGACAGGCAGCAGAACGAGGCTGCGCTCAAGGGAGACACCGTAGCTCCTACAGACTCTTCAATATCAAACCCTAACCCTAACCCTAACCCTATGACCTCTGCATACTATGAGACCAGAGCAGCACACCACGGCGTTGTCACCAGCGACTGGCTGGCCCAGGCTCAGGCCGCCATTGGGCCGGACCCTGATCCTCTACCTCAACTCAGGCCTGATCCTGACAAGCCGTTCAGCGTCATCAACGAGTTTAATAGCTGGCGGAAACAGCCCCATTTGGCGGAGGCTGTCGCCGCCATTCGCGCCTTGGCCGCCGTCATACGGTCCAGCCAGGCTACCACCATGATGCAGCTGGAAATCGAGCTGAAGAAGGCCTCCGATTCTCTCAAGGTACTCTCGAGTCACTGACTTTAACTTTTTTTATCTGTTCCTTCATTGATTTCAGCACTCTTTGTTGCGTTATAGTCGTGGGATGCGACCTCTATCTCTTTGACAGCGGGCTGTGATCTCTTTATGCGATATGTCACTCGGACTTCTGCTTTAGAATACGAAGACCTCAATTCCGCTAAATCTCGCTTGATTGAGCGTGCGGAGAAGTTCGGCGAAATCTCCTACAAGGCAACTTCCTCATTCCTTTCCACTCTCTCTGCCCTGCACTCTAATTCCCCCTTTTTCATTTTCTCACATTTCTGCCCAAATTCATTTTTTCATCTGCAGGCCCGCAAAGTTATTGCAATGTTGAGTCAGGATTTTATATTTGATGGTTGTACAATTTTGGTTCATGGCTTTTCCAGAGTTGTCTTTGAAGTCCTCAAACTGGCAGCACAAAACAAAAAATTATTTCGGGTCTTCTGCACAGGTTTTTTGTTTTTTTGCCCTCTTACCTTACTTGTATATGTGTGTGTGTGTATATTATAGGGGCGCATTATTTCAGAGTTGTAAAAGATGGCTCATATTCATATTTAGTTCCAAAATCCAAATAACACAATTGAGCAACTTTGTAAATTTTTTAAACTTTGTTATTTTGTTAGCATATTTTCTCAGTCTTCTTTTGTCTGAAAGCCCTGGGAGGGATCAAGGGATCCTATTTGACTTCACTTGGTCAGTATCTTAGCCAGCCTATGGGTCAGATGTTTTTGGAGAGAGGCTCAACAACCCACTACGTCCCTATCCCTCTCCCCAGTACTTAGGAAACTGTCGTCTGATATCTCAAGGAGTGTAACTTTAACCTATGGGTCAGATGTTTTCAGAAAGAGGAGTCTCTGATGATGAATGGGGCAACAATCCACTACGTCCTTGTTCCCACTACTAAGGAAACTGTCATCTAACGTTGCCCTAATACCTGAAATGTATGGAACTAACATTTGAGATCCTAGGCATGACGCAAAATAACGGACTCCAGCTCAAGTAAATTGGACTGGGTTTGTTAGCTTTGGTAGGATAAATAGAGGAGGGTTGGCAGGTCTTAGGCAATCAGATAACAAAAAGGCAAAACACACATAATTCGAATGTTGTGATTTAGGTCACCTTCAGCTAAAAGTAATTTTTTTCTGGAACAGTTTCAATTTTTTGTCGACATAATTTCCATTTATGAATCCCATTTTATACTCGTGGTGTGTATATCTTTGGCATCTTCTTCATTGTGATCTGGACTTCAGCTTCGTGTCTATTAATTTGTAGAGGGAAGACCAGATCGAACAGGATTGCGGTTGTCCAATGAGCTGGCCAAGCTTGATGTTCCTGTGAAACTACTAATAGATTCTGCTGTGGCATATACTATGGATGAGGTGGACATGGTTTTTGTAGGTGCAGATGGAGTTGTGGAAAGTGGGGGCATAATCAACATGATGGGGACCTACCAAATTGCACTGGTTGCACACGGTATGAATAAACCAGTTTATGTCGCTGCTGAAAGCTACAAGGTATATTTGCAATTTGCTGCGTTGGACTTTGTTAGCTTGCACTCATCTTTTTTGGAAGGTTGCTTTAATTCGGAATTTGTTTGTAGTGAATGTCTTGTTTATGTTTTTATGCAGTTTGCTCGTCTCTACCCTCTTGACCAAAAGGATTTAGCCCCTGCTTTACGCCCTATTGATTTCGGTGTACCTATTCCTTCCAAGGTTGAAGTTGAAAGGTCCGCGCGGGACTACACCCCTCCTCAATACCTGACTCTGCTTTTCACAGATTTAGGTGTTCTTACTCCATCTGTTGTCAGTGATGAGCTGATCCAGCTATACTTATAGTAATCCATGTATATCTATATCTTCTTTTTTAGTATTCTTTACAAATCTTGGCTTCAATTCAAGATCATGTATTTTACATGAAACAATTTTGTGACATAAACTTTCAATTAATTTGGGGTGGCTTTTAGTATCAGGGCATTGTGCGTATCTGTGTAGCAACACGTAATCTCTTCATTCTTTGACTGATTTCGAAGCATAAAGCGAGTTATGCCAGTGGGAGGAACAGAACTGCATTCCGTATCTGTGTAGCAACACCGAATTAGCTCAGTCTTTGATTGAATTTCAAAGCATAACGCGAGTTCTGTCAGTGAGAGGAATAGAACTGCATTCCGTTTTTGGTTAAATGTCCTTTTGGAACTTCGTAAATAATGACATTTTAAAACAGTCTGTGAAGTGTTATACCCGTGTTATTCTGTTCTGATTTTCAGAGGATGATGAAACTTCTGTCGTGATTCTTAATGCCTTTTATTTTATAAACATTTTATAGTTAATATTACCACGTCATTATTCGCAACACCTATTATTTATCGCGCACATGATGGCCCAACCCTTTGCGAATTGATATTGTTGCAAGTACCATGGTTTTCAAGATTAATGATTATGGTTCATGGATTAGTTTTAAGAGATTGCTGACTTTTAGGAAGTAAACTATATTTTTTATTTTCAGGGTAATATGTTTAATTTTTTTAAATATTTTTAATTAAAATCTTAAATAAATTACGCAACTTTAAAGAAAAACGGAACATTGTTAAATTGAATTGATATCTAATGTAGATGTAGATTCTAGTGGAATCTCGTGAAAATTCTAGGGTGTTGATTATATTAAAAGATTGTGTAAAGTGGACTTGGATGACCTTCACTAAGCACAATCATGAATGATATAAAAGCAATAATACGACTTTTGAGTTTAAGAAAAACCAAAAAGAAAAAAAAAAGAAAAATTAAAATACTGTGGAGAAAAGTGAAACATTGTTGATAGTTAATAAATGAGGGAATTGTGGCAACACATGTTTTGTGTATCTGTGAATGTTTTGTCAGTGTCTTGGTGAATTTGATAGACATTATTATAAGGTAGCCACATACAGTAGGTCCTACTGTTTCAGTGGTGTTCACCTGAGAGAGAAAGAGAGAGAGAGAAGCATCATTCACTTCACTTGAGCTGAATCTCATTCATTCTCCATGGCTTCTCCCTCTCATCTCAGCACCATCATTCTGGTTTTGGTGTTGGTGTTGGTGACAGCCTCAGCTTGGGAAGAAGAAGAGAAGAAAACATTCATAGTGCAAGTGCAGCACGATGCGAAGCCTTCTATCTTCCCCACGCACAGGCACTGGTACGAATCATCCCTGGGAGAGGCCACCTCTATAATCCACACCTACCAAACAGTTTTCCACGGATTCTCTGCAACTCTCTCAGCCGCGGAGGTGGCCAACCTCGACTCACTCTCACACGTCATAGCCCTCATACCCGAGCAGGTGCGCCAACTCCACACCACGCGCTCCCCTCACTTCCTCGGCCTCAACACCGCCGACAGAGCCGGCTTACTAAAGGAAACCGATTTCGGCTCCGATCTCGTCATCGGACTTATCGACACCGGCATTTCACCCGAAAGCCAGAGCTTCAACGACCGCGATCTGGGCCTCCCTCCCCCCAACTGGAAGGGTCAATGCGTCGCCGGGAAAGGCTTTCCCCCCACCTCCTGTAACCGCAAGCTTATCGGAGCCCGCTACTTCTGCGGCGGTTACGAAGCCTCCAATGGCAAAATGAACGAAACACTCGAGTACCGTTCTCCAGTAGACTCCGACGGTCACGGCACCCACACCGCCTCCATCGCCGCCGGCAGGTACGTGTTTCCGGCCTCCACCATGGGCTACGCCAAGGGAATGGCCGCTGGGATGGCTCCGAAGGCTCGCCTCGCCGTCTACAAGGTCTGCTGGAAAGGCGGCTGCTACGACTCCGACATCCTGGCCGCATTCGACGCCGCTGTGGCCGACGGCGTGGACGTCGTGTCTCTGAGCGTGGGGGGCGTAGTGGTGCCCTACCACCTGGACATCATCGCTGTGGGGGCCTTCGGAGCCTCGGAGGCGGGTGTGTTCGTGTCTGCCTCGGCGGGGAACGGCGGTCCCGGCGGGCTGACGGTGACGAATGTGGCACCGTGGATGACGAGTGTGGGGGCGGGAAGCATAGACAGAGATTTCCCGGCGGATGTTATTCTGGGAAACGGAAAGGTGATTGATGGAGTGAGTGTGTACGATGGGCCGGGTCTGAGTCCGGGTCGGTTGTACCAACTGGTGTATGCTGGGTCTGACGGTTACTCTTCCTCTCTTTGTTTAGAAGATTCCTTGGATCCTAAGTCTGTGAGAGGTAAGATTGTTGTCTGTGATAGAGGCGTCATTTCAAGGCCTGCAAAAGGCCAAGTCGTTAAGAATGCCGGTGGAGTTGCCATGATTTTGACCAATGGACCCTTCGACGGAGAAGGTCTCGTGGCTGACTGCCACGTCCTCCCGGCAACCTCTGTCGGTGCCGCCGGGGGCGACCAAATTCGGAAATACATCTCTTTGGCCTCCCAGTTACGCTCGCCCCCCACCGCCACCATCTTATTCAAGGGCACCAGGCTTGGGGTTAAGCCGGCGCCAAAGGTGGCATCTTTCTCCGCCAGAGGGCCTAATCCAGTCTCCCCAGAGATTTTGAAGCCCGATGTGATTGCTCCTGGATTGAACATTCTTGCGGCTTGGCCCACCACCATCCCCCCTTCTTCCCTTCCTTCCGACCATCGTACCACTGACTTCAACATTCTCTCCGGCACCTCTATGGCCTGCCCTCACGTCTCTGGTTTGGCTGCTCTTTTGAAAGCGGCGCACCCTGACTGGAGTCCCGCCGCCATAAGATCTGCTCTCATCACCACCGCTTACACTCTCGACAATGGCGGAGGGACCCTGTTGGACGAGTCCACTGGGAATGTCTCTTCCGTCTTCGATTATGGGGCTGGCCACGTTCACCCGGAGAACGCCCTCAACCCCGGCCTTGTCTTTGACATCTCTACCTACGACTATGTCGATTTCCTCTGCAATTCCAACTACACCGCCCACAATATACGAGTTATCACCAGAAAGGCTGCAGATTGCAGCGGGGCAAAGAGGGCCGGTCACGCTGCCAATCTCAACTACCCCTCTTTATCTGCGGTCTTTCAACAGTATGGAAAGGAAGGCACGCGCATGTCCACACACTTCATCAGAACTGTCACCAACGTTGGAGACCCCAACTCCGTTTACAGGGTCACTGTTGCAGCCCCTGCCGACACCGAGGTCACTGTCGAACCTGACACACTAGCTTTCAGGAGGTTGGGTCAGAAACTGAACTTCCTTGTGAGGGTGCAAACCCGCCAAGTGAAGCTTTCACCTGGGAGTTCCACTGTGAAGACTGGCTCCATAGTTTGGTCTGATTCGAAGCACAGTGTCAGCGCTCCCTTGGTTGTGACCATGCACCAACCTCTTTGATCTATGACTAAAAGTGTTGCTTAGATCCGGGTTTGGTTTGGGGTGGGTGTATAAATTTTGCACTTTTTCCATATTCTTACCTTAGGAATCTGTTTATTCTTAAGTTAGTTGTTATTCCTCAGAAAAACATGTATGTATGTATAATGGTGAAAGCGAAGCTGCTGAGAAGAAGGATGCATGGTAGGAAACAGTGTGTAGGTTTGTAAAATTAAGAATGAATGAATGAATGATGTGTTGTGAGAAGATGAGGAGAATGAGGAAAAGATTGATTTTTGTTGTATGGTTTGGGTTTGATTCTTTAGTTTGATTAGTCAAAGATTTAGCAAGCACATGTGCGCAGACACGGTAATGTTGGATGCATGTGAATCTTTGTAGGCCATGATGCTATTCAGACACTCAAGTAACAATTTCTCTCCCTCATTATCACAAACTGGACATACTCCCATTATTACTTCTTTTTTTGTTTTTTCTCTATTATAATAACACACTTTACTTACTTTTAAAAAGGAAAATTATATTTAAATCCTTTTCAAAATTACCATCATTCATTACCTTCTTATGCATTCAACTTTTACAGACCACTAAGATTCATTTCATCACCACTGCATCTAATTATGGATTTAGTAAAAGTTAATTATCTACAAAACATTTCATTTTCACTATTTAACAATATATTCACACAATCATTTCTTATGAATTTACTGGATTTGTTAATAATAAATAATTGATTGGAGAGATAAAAAACACATGTTTTTAAATTATTAAGACCAAATATATATTTTGTCTACAATAATTTAATTTTGAACATAGTTGTCTCTCTAATTCCGAAGGTGTAAGATGATTTTTAAATTAGTATAGGTACACAAAGAATTTAAAATAAATTTTCCGAAAATATTTCCATATTTCACGTATATAAAAAGTCATTAAAATAAAATCTAGATGTTGCATGTTATGGGTGTATCAAATTAAAATTTTAAAAGACGGTTTCGAAGAATGTTATAATTTATAAGAATTTTTTAAACAACTTTAGATTTCAACTAATTTTTTTTATCAGCGGAATTTAACTAATTTACATTGTAAGAATTAAAAAAATTGAAATGACTTGATGAATTTACAAGATTTGAAAGAATTTATAGGAAATATTCAAAAGATTATAAGACTATAAAAATAATAAGATTTGGATAAAAAGTAACTCAAATACAATTAGTTTTTATATTAATTGATTATGACTACTTGTCCTTGTATTTTAGTCTTTTTATGCATCAATAGTTTTCATTCATGTTTCTTTCAAAAATATAATCAAAATTATGATTTTTGTTATTTGGTAAAATTGAAGATAAAGGTTCATCATCTATTAGAATTCGACTAAAACTTAATCATAAGAACATTATTCAAGAAGAGAGTTATTAAATAGTGTATGTGGACGTCTCTACTGTATTCAATAAAAACCGAAGAAATAATTTATGACTAGCAATGAATATTTTGCCTTTTACTAGAAAAAAAAACATGAATATTATATTTAAATTATGAAAACATTTAATTGTTATGGGTTGGTTTATTTATTTTTATCTCATTCTTTACTCTAAATTTTGGATCATATACTCCACGTTCAATTAAAATTTCGATATTCGACACTTAATATTA